>Ga0307991_1001795_pt1 | contig 14835 bp, 21 predicted proteins | sample EllFjometagen131_FD_203146 | JGI IMG/M metagenome (GOLD analysis project Ga0307991, IMG submission 203146) | Marine microbial communities from Ellis Fjord, Antarctic Ocean - #131 | ecosystem: Environmental > Aquatic > Marine > Unclassified | place: Southern Ocean | collected 2014-10-08
TTCATTTAAGTCATTTTCGTTAATGCGGATAACGTCTTTAGTATAAACAACGTTTGGAAGTGAAACAAGTGTCCTCGTATCATTTGAAATGAAGAACAAAACATCCCTAAACTTAGTTGCAATTTCAGTTATAATCGGGTCAAAATCAAAGTTCTGCGACTGACCAGAAAGAACGTTTCCGTTGGAAATAAACACCTTTTTCCGGTCTTTGACTTCCTCTAAAAACTTTTTAGCTGAATCTATCTCAAATCTTTCATAGTCTATCTGTGGAATAAGATCATGTAGGTTTCCAGTAAATTCAATTCCAAGTTTTGCCAACTCCTCAACCATGGTAAAATACGTGGTTTGTATGCTACATTCCCATTTATCGTGTATGTCTGGACGTGCTCTGTACCATGTATTCACATATAAAACATTTTCTATAACTTGCCACCCAGCATCAAAAGTCAATGGAAGTTTGTGGTCAAATGTTACCCCATCCACATCTTGAATAATCTTCAAGGGATTCTTGTGGCTGTAAACATATTCCTCGGCAGGAATATTATTGACTATCCACCTTATGACCTCCTTCGTTTCAAAAATATCGCCCAAATGAAAATAATTAAAAAAGTGTATTCTATCATACATTCTTAGACTCCCCTTTCAGCCAATATAATGTCTATGCATTCCTCGATTGACTTGCTTGTGTCTATGTCTATGAAGTTCTCAAGCGGAGGTTCATAGTCCTCAATGAAGAAATGCTCTCTACCCCTTATCTCGTTGGTGTGAAGGTAAACTTCAGTTACACCTCCACCAGCCTTAAAGCCTTCCCGCAGGTCTCTGTATGGAGCAACCATTGATACGAATACGTCAACATTCCAACACTCTATTTCGTCGGCTATGTTCTGAATAAATGATATATATTCCCTTCTCCCATCTTCCGAATAATCCCATTCTCCACACGACTTTCTTACGTCATCGCTGTCTATTTGAATTCCGCCTATTCTGTTTTTTAGTTCATATGCAAGTGTTGTTTTTCCAGCTCCAGGTTGTCCGGTAAACCAATAAATCATATGGCACCCCTACTTTTATTTAATTAGTCCAAGTTCTTTAAATTTTTCAATCACAAATGGCATTGATGTTTGCCCTAAATGAATATTATCAGCATCAAGCCACCCATCTTTGGTTATGTTACCATCAACCATATCATCAAAAATGCATATAAACGGAATATTATTCTCGTCACACAATGTTGATAACTTCTCATTAAACTCTCTTATTATTATGTTTCTTTCTTCTTGGCTTCCCTTCCCATATCCAGGGCTTTTGCCAGCACCATGAACCCCCCAAACCAAAATATTCCTAGTATTGCCTAAATAAAGTATTGTTTTAACATACCTATCAACCGTTTCGCTTATTGCGTTATGTATTCCATCTCCAACAAGTTGCTTTATTGGAAAAAATTCTGCCCTGCAATCAGTTTCGCCAAGTGGGAGCAGAACATAGTCACTACTTCTGACGTTGATCTTGCTTGAAACTAAAAGTATCACTTCTGCATAATTCATTGAATTGTGTGCGGTCATTGGTGATAATCTTGCACATGTAAAATATTTAGACCTACCGACAAAAGGATAGGTTCTAATCATTTTATCGGAACCAGAAAAAAAAGAGACATGGCTATCGCCTATGCAGTAAATCATACCTGTTCACTCGGAAAAATAAACGGAAAAACGTCATTCTTTGTCTGGAGAATTTCATTCAAATCTACCAAGCCATTTACATATGCAAGGTTTACTCTCAGCACAAAGTCTACTGGTAACTTTAATCCTTCCAGCGAAAGAAGGTGGTTACTTACTAGAATCATACTTATCTCCTTTAACAGATGGAATCTTTACACATACCGTAGTTGTGTCTGAAAAAGCTATAAAATTCGTGAACTCACCCGGCTCTATTACTACAATATCTCCCTTAGAGAAAAACCGATGCCCCATTCCAACCTGCCCACTAACAATAACCGTAATTTCAGTTGCTATCTTATGAACATGTACCTCTTCGTAATCACCCTTTTTGTAGTGCTTAACCGCAACCTCAAAGTCCTTGGTTTTCAAAACAGTTGGATCAAAATCCCCAACAAACCACCCCTTAATCATACTTTTTAGCCTAAATAATTTCATAGTTAGCCTCAAAGTGTATCAGCTCTTCAGGTGTTCCTAATCCAAACATTTTATCTATATGAAATATCTTAATTTTCTTACCACATGCAATTGCTTCATTGTAAACTGGGGCGGTGAAGAACTCTCCGTTTACCCTAGTGTTGTTTTCAATCATTTGTTCGGCATACTTAACGTAATCTGTACCCTTTTTATAGTAGTAAATTCCACAAGTAGCGTTATTTCCCTCTAAGACTATCTTCTCCGCTACCCTAGTTACAAATCCATCTTCATCCAAACTAACATAACTCCATCGAGGATGATAGGCGGTAAACGTCAAAACCCCACCATCAACCTTATCTCCCATGGAATACATGAACTCATTGGAATCCCATTCAATGTATTGGTCTGAGTTAGCTATTAAAAGAGGTTCGTCATTGTTAATATACTTTTTTGCCAATAATGTCGTACAAGCAGCCCCCTCAGTGACACCGTCAACTTGAACTATCTTACACTTTGGGGCAATCAAGTTCAACAGGTATTTAAGGTTGTACTTTTCGTAGTGCGATTTCTGCACTATAAATATGTGTCTTGCGTCTATGTTTAGGTTTTCAACAACAACCTGAATCATGGGCTTTCCGTTTACTTCCAAAATTGGTTTAGGAAAAGTATATCCAGCCTTCTCAAATCTTGAACCAGCACCAGCCATAGGAATTAAAACGTTCATTTTACCACCTTGCCACTTTGGTCTTACGCAATCGGTTAAGCTATCAACCTTGCTCTTTATTGACTCATAGGTTACACTATTCGAGTCTTCAACGCCTAGTAGGTGTGCTCCAGAATCAATTGCTGTTTTACGACCTATGTGAGAATCTTCTATAATCAGTGTTTCGTTTGGACTCACGCCAGCCTTAATCATGCACTTCAAAAACATTTCAGCACTCGGTTTCGGGAACTTGACATCTTGGTTGGAATAGAAAAAATCAACATACTCCATGAACCCCTTTCTCAAAAGGGCTAGTTTTGCTGTTTCCCTTATTGAGTTTGTGGCTACACAAATAGTCAATCCATCTTCTTTTAGTTTCCTTAAAACTCCACAAATCCTTTCATCTTTGTCGAATCTATCTATTAGCTTCAGGGTTTCTTTTTGCTTTTGTTTCCAAATCTCATCATAAGAGTTTTTGGGCAAACCCTTATTCTTTGTTAAAAGGTTCAACTTTACCGTAGTCGGTCTGCCGTCATAGGTCGAAAGATGTTCTTCCCTTCCTATGACATACTTTGGGTTAAAGTATGCCAATGCACCATTAAGGGCTTCATAATGCAAGTCCTTCATGTTGATAAGTACACCGTCCAAGTCAAAGATAACCAAATTAGACATGTGTGACACTCTCCTTGTGGTTAGGATACCCCATCAGCAAAATCTACCGCCATTTGTTTTGCTTCTTCTATTGTTTTGGCTATCCATTCCCCTTTGCCATATTCTATTGGAAATTCACAAAACACGCTACTGATAGTGCTTCGTAATTTTTTGTTTGGAATTTTATTATCATATTTCCATGACACCTCAACGCCACCATAAACAAATTCGCCATTTACGTTTCCATGCCCCATGTCACCCCAAAACCTAACGCAATCATCAAGAAAATCATCCTTGTCTATTGGTTGGTAAGAACAATCACCCTTTTTGACTTTTGAGCCAACTCCAAACCCATACATTGCCCTATGCGACCATCCATACCATTTTTGCTCTTCTGGATTTAACCCTATATTAACGGTGTGTTCTTTGACATTGTGAGAGTTTTGAAGTTGTTCTGTAATACCCTTCTTCAAAAATATCTTTAGTTCTTTCTCCATGCCCTCCCTTGTGAAATATGATCCGTCAACTTTTGAATAATAGCACATAGCATCATCATCTGGGATATTGCTCATTTTTTTGTCGGAAACCATCTCAATGAAATTCATTAATCTTTTCTGTGTTATCCTTTTCATTTTATTTCTCCTTTTGGTTTTTATAAAGCTATTACTCTTTTCTGCTTCAGCATTTTAACTTCTGAGTATGGATTCATAACATATCTGTAATGGTCTCGTATTCGCTTGCTCCACTCAACGTCCTCACCCTGACCCCAACAAAGGCTTTCATCAAGTGGGTTTGCTTCCATAAACGACTTCTTGGCAACCCAATATGCACCACTTATATACATTAGCTGTGTTTTGGTGTAGGAGTAATCAACTCTTTTCATCTTAACTTTAGGATCGTCCCAAGTCACCCAGTCACGATACCTCGTTCCGTCTTGATTCGTGATAACGTTCATGCAAACATCCCAACATGCCCCCATCCTCAAAAATCCCTCATACCACCCTTTTCTTAAAACAAGGTAGTCGTGCAGATAGACTATATTTTCGTAACTAGCTTCTTGCGTAATTATATTCTTTTTGCGAGTTATCCACGCAGTCTTTTCAGTTTCATTAAATGGAATGTGTTTAACGTTATTAATTGGTTCTCCCCCAACCACGATAATCTCTGGATTGGGAACATTGTCTTTAATGGACTTAATTATAGTGGGTACTCTTGGGTTTCCGGTGGTTATGATTCCAAATGTAAATCGCATTATTTACTCCCAAACAAGTATCTATTACCATGTAAGTGTTCAATCTCAATGTCAACCCACTTTCGGTGCTTTCTTTTCATTTTCTTAAAATACTCCACGTTGTCGATTCCGCCAAATGTGTCTTGGTACGAAAATAAAAAGCTATCAAAAAAAGGAAGTATCCCGCTAAAGTTTTCCCTAACATTATTGGGCGATTCACTAAGAGACCAAGTTGCGAGAAACAAAGACTTGCAATCTACTGGTCTAGGGATATCTTTAGTATCTGAAATACATGTAGCTTCCACGTCGCAAGAACCAAGATAATATCTTTGCAATGCTGAAAAGTGTGGGAGATCGTATATCACATACTCCCCCATAAATCCAAGTTCACGAATTACACGGCACATACCCCCATATCCGCCGCCAAATTCAAATATATAGTCAAAACTATTAATGTCTTGACCCGTTTCTTCCATGAATCTAGCCAAGTGATATGTCTGGTGAATAACATTGCCGTCTGTCGGCGGATTGCCAACCTTATTTTCTTTTACCAATAAATGTCTTTCAGCCACATACTTTCTTTCGATATCCAAATAACCTGCATTGCCAACAAATATTGTCTGTGTTATTACGGGCCAATTTAGAAAGTTGTCAATATCTCCATGGGAAACTTCATCAGACAACGCATCTACAAAACCCTGCCATCTATTCGTGGTTTTATGGTTTTTCGATACCATCTCAACTTCATCCCTTAACTTCTGTTGGCGTTCCTTTTTCCGTCTTTCCAAAACGAGGTTGACGGCTTCGGCAAAACTTTTCCCTTCTTTAAGATAGTGAATTACACGATAGGACACTATGCTTGTTTCGTATCCAGTTAAATGCGCTACCCTATTGATCGTCTTTAATATGTTAAGTGAATCGTTCATTATCGTTTCCTACATGTTGAATGCAATTTGGGGTGGATATTTTTTGAGCCTATAGCCGAGAGTGCATCTATTTATTCCCAGTTCTTCAGCCCAATCTTTCATGCACTGCTCTTTGCCATTGTACTTAATCATTACATTGTTTCTCCTGTTCCTGTTTTGCTCTTTTCGGGTAGCCCATCTACAGTTTTCCGGTGAATAGCCCTTATTGTTATCAACTCGCTCAAGGGTTAAATCATTTGGTCTATCTCCCATATCTTCGTAGAAGTTTTCAAAAGTCATCCACCTATCGCAAATTATTATTCCTCGGCCACCGTAATGTTTGTAGGTGGGAATATTTTTATTAAGGCATCTCGATTTCATGTCTGCCCAACTTTTGTAAGTGGGTGTTCCCTTCATGCCGTGCACAAACTGTGCGCTCCTACTCCTTTCTTTGTTTAAGCATCCACATGATTTTGTATAACCGTTCAGCAAGCTATATCCTCGTACTGTGGTTTTGTTTCCGCAGTCGCACTCACAGTTCCACCTCACTTGTCCAGCTTTGTCATTTTCAGCTCGAGAAATTACCGTCAGTCTTTCAAATCTTTGACCAGCTAAGTTGATTTTATCCATTCCCGATTTCCTTAAAAATTGCATCAAACCTATTCTTCCACAAGTGGTCTTCTATCGTCCTTTTATATCCTGCATTAGTTATTAATTCTCGTTCGTCTTCGTGTTCAAGATAGTATGCTATCTTTTTCTTCAGTTCTTCTTTCGTCTTGAAGCAAACTATCTCCTTGTCAATTTCAAAATAATCCTCTATTCCTTCAACATATTCGCAAAGCAAAAGCGATTTGGATGCCGTTATTTCAAATGGACGACACTTAATCTGCATACCGCCATTGGAGCCTTTGGAGAAGTTTATGCATATCTTACTTCGGTTGTAAATCTTGGCAAGGTCTTTAAATTCTACCATGCCATTCGGCTGAGCCTTCCCGTATCGCTCTACCTTCAATCCGTCAAGCCACTCCATGCGATCACCATAAACCTGACCACAGAAAGAAACGTCTATATCTTTTTCAAGTCCATAATCTTTAAAATAGAATGGGTTTGCTGCCCATTGTGATAATATTGGTTTCACTTTTTAGCCTCCAAATTAAAACAGACATCCCGCTCATTAGATGTAAGGTTATAACCCTGGGCATACCATTTAGCTCCAATACCTTCCATTATTTCCCGAATTAGATTATCTAGTTTTTCGTCTAACCCACCATCATAAATAACTCGTATTGTCTTTTTCATTTAATCCTCCATTGGTATTGTTATTACTGTCCAATCTTCGTCTATATCTTCTCTTAAAACCCAGTCAGAGAAAGCCCTGTTTGTAGCCATGGTTTCGCAAATAATGATAGCACCGGTTGGAACTAACCTACATCTGAGGGAACAATGATACCAATCTCTTAGTCTTTGCTGATATATAGAACTATCTAACTTATCCCCAGCTATAGGAGTGTCCATTATGATTAGGTCGGATCTTCTTCCAAGTAGCGCACATCCAGTTACAGCCGAAAAATAGGAGCCTCTTCCAATTTTATTTCTTATTACAGGGTAACTTCCAATTGGTATAAAGGATGGAAACGTTTCTACATATAGGTCTGTATTCATGTTGGATATAATATTCGTATAAATATTATCAGCAATAACTCCACGTTGTGTATTGAAAATAACTTCATTGTCTGAATTTTTACCAAGATAATATTCTGGAAAAAGTTCAGAAATCAATTCTGTCATTCCTGCCAGTGGTGGTGACTTTACAATCAGCCTCTTTATATCACCACGTTCAACGCCCTCAAGGGCATTTGCAACTACTGCATGATGCTTTTCTGCTACGTAATTATCTCTTGACGCAATAGCATACGATAACAGGTTGTTGGCAATATCTTTATTTTGTTCCTTCATCTCTAGTCCCCTTGTGTCTATAATCTTGATATTGCCGTAGCATATTCTCTTCTTAGACATCACATTTTTCCATTGGACTTTACTACGTCAATCTCTCCATCTACTCTAACATACTGACAATATTCGCCAGTTGAATCGTCTGCCCAAATACAAGCTATCTCTCTCCCTGTATCTATATTAATAACTTTAACATACTTAGGCGGAATATCACTAAGGTGTGTACGCCCCATTTCAAATCTTTCGGCAGTTACATACATAATCTAATCCTCCTAGTCTTGCGGAAGTCTCATACCAGTGTCGTGCAAGTAACCACACCAATCACATTTAGTGTGAAAGTAGGGTTCTTGCCAATAATCAAACAGTGTTCCACTTTTACATGCAGGACACAACCCACGTTCTTTTCCCTGTATCCATTCACCATCAACGTCACCGGGAATACAGGTTATACCCTTGTATATGCCCCCTGGAACCACGCCAGAAATTGCACCATAATCCATCATCTAATCCTCCTTCGTCTCATCGCCTATTAAATACTTGTCGTAAGCTTCTTTATATGTCGTGACCACATGCGTAAATCCCTTGGCGTATTCCTTCGAATAATCGTCATATCGCCAATTATCATCGCAAAACCACCCAATAGTATTGTGCTTTTCTGAAATTTCCTTCCACGCCTCAACTGGTATATGGTCTTTGTAGCAGACATGGAATATTTGATTTGGGTCTATTTTATCAGCAACTTCTTTTAATCGTTGAATCATTCCATCTCTACCGAAGTGCTTCATTTCAACATCCCAGAAAAAGGTAAATACCTCTCCAAACTCCTCCAAAGACTTCAAGAATGTATAAACCTCAAATGAAACCTTAGATGAATCAAGATAATCTCTGCCCCAACAAACCAAAAGTATTTTATTCCCTTCTTTAATGTTGACATCAACTCCCTGAAAGCCACTCATCATCTGGACGTACATATCGGTTCTTCCACGTTCGTAATTCTTACTTATAGAATCATCCGAGACCCTGTAATCAAATCTCCCACCTTCAGACTTTATTCCGGGTTTATTAATTGCAATCCGCAGGAACATTTCATGGTCGTACATATGATTACGACAATCGTTAAGATAATCGCTGTAATGAACATCTTCGGTTCGCATAAGTGCAGAATAGGCAACGTAGTTATGCTTTACATATTTTTCCATGTCAAACTGCGGAACGGTAATAAACGATTCGTCCTCTCCCCTTATATGTGAAATATCGGTATAGGCAAATCCGCACTCAGGGTGCGTATCAAGAGTAAGCATTGTTTCTTCTATATAATCATCTGTAACTGTATCATCGGCATCAAGAAACATTACATATTTGGTCTTAACTTTCTTGAGTGCTTCGTTTCTTGCACTTGCCACCCATTTATTTTCTTTTAATTTGATTAGTTCAACATCGTACCCCTTCACAATATCGCCTGTATCGTCCGTAGAGGCATCGTCAACGACAATAACCCTCGGTGTGGTAGTTTGTGCCAACAGGGACTCAATAGCACTTCCTATGGTCGCTGAGCCGTTTTTAACGGCAATGATAGCGGTTACTCCATCCTCAAGTTTAGCTATCGGCTTTGCGTTCTTAATTACTCTGTCGATTCTTTTTAGGGTTTTGTCGGGTGAAAAGTGTTCTGCTACATAACTTCGATACACCTTTGAGTCGTAATCTTCACCTTCGACCATATCAACAAATTCATCTATCGTATTCCATAGATACCCTTTGTCGTAAATATTTTCAGCACCAACAAAGTTATGAATAATTGGTTTAATTCCCATTGCCATGGCTTCACAAATACCCATGCCTTGCGACTCCCATGGACTGGAACAAACGAGATAGTCTTTATCTTTAAGCCATCCCTGAATATCATCAACATGTCCATAGAATTTAACCCTGCCCTCAAGTCCTAATTCTTTAATCATGTGGTTAAGATAAATGCTAAAACGAACATCTTGGGACTTACCAGCCATATGAAGGACGTAATCTGGGTCTTTCTTTGCTAATTCATTAAATGCGTGAATAAGTAGCATTGGCCCTTTTTTATTGTTAATAAACCCAACAAATGCAACGTTCTTACCATTTCCGTGCTCCGAGAATTCCCACTCCTTTACATCTACTGGATTTGGAATAATATGATAGTTGTTAATTTGTGCTTGGCTCAGCGCAGTATCTTGAATGTGCTTTGCAATAAAAATAGTTTCGCTTACTTTGCTCCAGTTAATTTTGGGAATGTAGCCAGAAAGAACCTCATATGAATGACAACGCAGGACAACCCTTTTCCCATCCAGAAGATCATTATTTGTAAGAGATACCGCAAGTTCATTTGCCCATTCAAGCCAAACAACTTCTGCATCCTTAACTGCTTCTCTAATCTTGTCTGGCGAACTATCAAAGCAGGTGGTTACATTGTGCGTTTTGCTTAAATGTTCGACTACTGGGCTTACAAAGTTCTGTAGTCCGTTAAGACACAACACTGTTATTTTCATGTTTCATCCAAGTCTTCTGAATCGTCTCTGCTAAAACTAAGCGTAAAGTAATTGCCTAGTATAGTTGTAATAATACCAAGAAAAAATAACTTAAACATATTAAATCTGCCCCTACTTGTGTCAAACGTTAGTTCAATATAACCAGGTTCTACTACAACATCAACGACATCTTCTCCAATATTTATCGGCATTTTATTCTCCTTAAAAACAAAAAGGCTACGAATCGAAAGATCATAGCCTTAATTATGACCTCCCGCAGTCATTACATTTAATTGTGTCGGTGATGCTTCCGTTAAGACGCTTGCGACTCAAAAGAAACACCACCTATGGAGAACTCCAATCTGCTGTTTATACTTGTATCATATTTTTACTGCTTTGTCAAGCGGTTTTTTGAACAAAGGAAAATTGGTGCGGGAAGATGGATTTGAACCATCAATGTCCACGGTCTAAACGTGGCGACTTTGCCAATTAGCCTATTCCCGCAAATATGGTCGGAGTGGGAGGGGACGATCCTCCGGCTTCCTGATCCCAAATCAGGCACTCTTCCGCTGAGCTACACTCCGAAATTCATCTTTCTTCCTCTACACCATCCAAATTTTTCCCATACCGAAATCTGGTCTCTTGGTATTTTCATATTCTCGCTAATGCCTTCGTTATAAATCCAGCAAGTACCATACTGATTGTTCCAAGACCCCTTTTGGTGGATAGCATTTGCCGCACCTATTTTTCTTTTTGATTCCCCTGTGTGCTTCTTTCCCCAAAATGGACTTTCTTCACCAGACAAACCACCGTTACGATTCCTTCCCTTTGAAACCATATCTGCAATATTATCTTTATTTGTTCCAACAAAAAGATGTGCTGGATTAATACACCTTGGGTTATCGCAACGGTGACACACTAAAAGTCCTTCTGGTATTGGCCCAACAAATAGAGAATACGAAAGCCTATGTGCTCTTCTGCTTGTAAATTGGTTTCTCTTTACACAACCATATCCCTTATCTAAACAAAGATCCCAATTCCAGCATCCAGTTTTATCATCTATAGTTGAGTTTTCAATTAGATATTTCTTAAGTTCATCTTTTGTCATTGCCTGCACCTAGTTTTGTTTTTAGTGGCGGAAGGTACAGGATTTGAACCTGTGCAAGTTTTACCTTGACCTTGGGTTAGCAACCCTATCAATACTCCGCTTTGTTTTTCTTCATTAATAAAAACTTAAATTTACTAACTCTTTTTAGGATATAATTTAACCTATGTATTTCAGAGTGATGGTTGGGGCATATTGCACATATATTATTTTCGGAGTATTCCCCTCCATCTTTTCCAGCAATAATTCTATGAATGTCAATAGTGCTGGAATGGTTGCATCCAACAACCATACAAACCCCATCCCATCCAGAAACAATCAGAGTATTAATCATTCCGTTGGATTTGTTTTTACCACTCCCATTCTTTCTTTCGGCTTTTGGTCTATTCGCAGCACAACTCAAGCTACAAAACCTTTGGTCTCTACGCTTATATTGAAATGTTTTTCCACAATTCTCACACTTTTTTGACTTATCAGTTGTCTTCCATGTACTATAGCATTTAATGCTACAAAAATCATTTCCAGTTTTCTGAGCTGGACGTTTATAGAATTTTTTTCCACACACAATACAAGTTGAGTTTAAAGTTTTTGCCACAGTACATTACCCCTCTGCCAACCTTCCTTGGTGGGCGACGATGGAATCGAACCATCAGCTTACGCACAGGTTTACAGCCTGCCGAGTTCACCACACTACTCAAGTCGCCCTTGGCGGAGGATAGACGAATCGAACGCCCATGTGTTACCACGCCCACGGGTTCAAACCGTGTTGCCAACCGTTTAGCGGTACCCTCCCGTAATTCTATTTATATATACCACACTTTCTACTAGTTGTCAAGCTTTATTTTAGACCATGGTGGGCATGGTTTACATTAAGTATGTCCCACAATTAGAACAGTACCTTACGCTTGACTTAGCATTCCTTCCACAAGTTGGACACTGAACTTTCTGAGATGTCGTTACCGGCTTCTCAACTTTAACACCAGAACCTGTATAGCCCTTCAAAACAATGTTAATCACGTTGCTTTGTTCTTCAAGCGTTTTCGTGTTTCCATAATTAAAGTTCTGATTGGCTTCAGAACCCTTTACCGTGATACCCTCGTCTTGGGCTATGTTTGCACTGTAATAGCAATTAACGACACCCATATCCTTAATGGTGTCTGTCGTGGAGTTACACAGCGTAGAACCTCCCGTCGTACCAGAACCCAACCAATATTCCCCATCGTTCCATCTCCTGCGTCTATAGGGGTATGTTGGATAAAAGTAGGGTTGTGGCTCCCAATACGTCTTGGTAATGGTCTGCTCGACAACAGCCCTCTCAAACCAATATTCCACCGTTACGATACCGTCATCAACCTTATCTCCCCGATGTTCGACTATCTCATCAGTCTTTTGAATGAACTTAAACTTATTACGAACCCTTGTGCCTTCAAGAAAACCCAAAAGTTCTACTTCCGAAAATCCATCAACAATAATTCTTCCTTCGGTAACGCTCCGTCCGTCAATAGAAATACTTGCAACGGCTTTCCGTGAATCCTTGTTCTTCAGCAGAACGGAATACTCAGAACCAAACGGTAATCTAACCTCACCGTTATGCTCTCTTAATATCCTTCCACCACTCTTAACTACTGCAATAAAATTATTCTTGAACACCATTACTACCTCCTGAAGAGCTAACGACTAAAGCCCTATATGTTTAAAGTCGTTAAAGTTTACCCACCATGGTCTATTTCTTCTTTGGTTTTCTTTTAGCAACACCCTTCATTGCTTTTGCCTCTTTGTCTTTCTCTTCCGCCATTCTTTTCGCAGCCTTAACCGCAGCGTTCAGCCTTTGTTTGTTTCCTAAGATAACTTGTGAGTCCATAAGTACCCTAGCATCGCTTTCAGCCATCCATCTTTTATCTTCTGCTGTTCTTAGTGCTGCCATATCAATTCCCCCTTTTAGGTTTCTTGGTCGTCTGTTGTTTTGTCGCTTGTCGATTTCAGGCGGTTATCAGTGACATCCTTAATAGCTATGCTTCCAAACATCTTCTCCACTAACTCCGTGTTTTCGTCTGACATTATAAGAGTTTTCTCGTCTTCAATTGTCCTGTGGTTCGGAAGAACTTCTTTCTGTTTCAGGTAGAAAAGGAAACTATCAACTGAAATAGTACCACTTTGCAATGCTACAAATAGAGCAGTCAGAACTTGCGGATCAATTTCGTTTGTAGTGTAATCCTTGTTAAGCATTACTTTTATTTTAGCAATTTCTGATTCTGAAGCACCAACCCACCTAGCCAACCATACCAACACTTCCTGCATTCCAGACTCTATACATGAAGCAATGTTGCTTAGTATAGCAAAATCCGAAGTCTGCTTAATTAAAAGACCCTCTGCGGTCTCAACGCCCTGTCTTTGTTGATCTAATAGGCGTGAGCCGACCACCGACATCTGTTTTTCCAATTTATCGAGAGCATTCTCTATTGCGCCAACACCGTCTCCATCTAACTGAAGCATCCCACAACTAGCTTGTGGGTCATCAGAAATCCACGCTGTAGCGGAGCCGATGTGTAAACTCTCTCCATCCTGGAGCTTGAATCCTGCAGCCCAAGGAGTTGGAAGTCCACAGAAATGAAGAGCGTGGAAATAATCTACCGTAATTACAAAATGTTTGACATTCAAATATCCCAAGTCAAGCAACGGCCCCTCTTTCGGATTCACGCTATTTTCGGATGCGCCAAAAAATACAAACGGAATTTCAGTCAGTCTTGCCCCAAAAATAGTTGGATATATTGGCTCTCCTGCTATCCAATTACCACCCTCGTTTACGTGGAGTATCTGCTCATAAAAACCATCCTCATCTATTTTTAACTCACGAACCTGCTCAACCTCAACCGTTTCATATGGATCGTCTTCTTTTGGGACATCAATATTCTCTTGAAGCGTTAATCCTATAAGTTTAATTTCATTTCCAATTCGTTTGACGTTTGGTTGGAGAATTGCATTAGCAGCGTACATGGCTAGTTTTGGGGTTCCACCTTCAGGTGGTGAATCAACCAGAATACCGTAGTATCCCTTTTTCACATTCTCTGTAACGACCTTCCTAACCACTTCATTAAAATCTTTTCCATCTAAGGTCAGGTCTGAAAATAACTGTTCAACCTTTACCGGAGCCACGGTTTCCGGCGGTTTCCTCATAATAGCCCCAGTAAGACCCTTTACGGTTCTTACGAAAGCCCCAAATAGCGACCCCCTTTTGATGTATGCGTCATATTCATCAGAAGACTGACCCGTAAGTTGTGGAACATAATATGTTTCTGCATTCTTCATTAGCTTTTCGCTTTGAAGGTCATCTATCATCTTCCACCCTTCACTTAGGGCATCAACCTGTTTACTTGTGCTATTTACTGGCATATCATACTCCTTTTGGGTTCAAAGACCCCCCAATTTGCGCATCATCTATATCAGAGAGAGGCGTGGGGGGGTATGCTTTCCTTCTGGGTCAGCTAAAAGTTCGGAAAAGTGGGTAACGGCTTTCTCCCTAACGAGAACTTCTGTTCCGTCATCAAAGAGCCACCTGTCACCACTCAACATCCCGATTCTCTGTTTGTGACTTTCATTGTCGTAAAGTAAAAAGTCTTTGTACTCCACCGGAAGTTCTTTGTCTTTAATTTCTGTCCA
>Ga0307991_1001796_pt1 | contig 14834 bp, 12 predicted proteins | sample EllFjometagen131_FD_203146 | JGI IMG/M metagenome (GOLD analysis project Ga0307991, IMG submission 203146) | Marine microbial communities from Ellis Fjord, Antarctic Ocean - #131 | ecosystem: Environmental > Aquatic > Marine > Unclassified | place: Southern Ocean | collected 2014-10-08
AAAAATGTCCTGGTCTGCCTGTCTCCTCTGGACCTGCCTGAAAAAATAACCGAATTTTCTGTTTACTCTTTAATCAGGTTTCCGAAGATATCAGCCAGGTGAAAACAATGGAGATGAAAGAATGGAGATGAAAACAATGGAGATGAAAGAATGGAGATGAAAGAATGGAGGGGATATATCCGGTAGTTTTGTGCCCGCCGCCCTCCGCAAGAAAGGGCGGCGGGAGTACTGATGTACTGTATTTCCGGTGTTGCCGTTACGCGGATTGGCAGATCAGGCCATCCACCAGCGTTCAGCATTGCGTAAACCATCCATCTCCATATGGGCTGAGATGGGGCCATGAGCCATCTTGTCTGAACTGGCTTCAACTATCTGGTTGAACATGGGAACCACCGTTCCGCCGTCGTTTCTGCAGATCTCCTGCATTTCCGCATACATTTTTCCACGTTTATCCGTTTCAAGTTCGGCCCTGGCGGCAATAAGCAGTTCGTCAAACCGTTTATTCGACCAGTGCGTATCGTTCCAGGGGGCGCCGGTTTGATAGGCCACGGTAAACATCAGGTCTTCAACGGGACGTCCCGCCCAATAGCACATACACCACTCTTTTTTAATCCAGACATTGCTCCAGTACCCATCGCTCGGTTCCTGAACAACATTGATATTGATACCGGCTTTTTTAGCATGTTCCTTCATCATAATCGCTGCGTCGGTGGCACCGCCGAATGCCGCTTCGGCCGTATGCAGATTAAAGACGTGATCGAGCATCCCGGCTTTTCCCATATAATACCTGGCTTTGTCCGGGTCATATTTCCGCTGTTCAAGGTCTTTGGCAAAAAATCTATTTACGGAGGCAATGGGATGGTCATTGCCGGGCTCACCATAACCGCGCAGAATTGTTTTTACAAGTGCTTCACGGTCAATGGCGAGCTTTAACGCCATGCGGACGTTGTTGTCGTTATAAGGGGATTTATCCACAAGCATGGGGATGCTAAAGTGCGCTGTTCCGGTTACGGCATTGACATTTAAACCGGGCACTTTTTTCAAAAGATGGACTGTTTTCAGGTCAACACGATCCATGTAGTGTATGGCACCGGTTTTTAATGCACTGGTCCGGGCATTTCCGTCCGATATGGAGAGCAATTCAATCTCATCAAAATGAGCACGACCCGCTTTCCAGTAATTGGGGTTTCGCTTTGTAAGGGCACGGACCCCGGGTTCCCATGCCTGCAGCATATACCCGCCGGTACCGATGCCTTTTTCAAATTCCGGTCCTTTCGTTCCCTCCGGGCAAATAGTTAAATTGAAGTTGCCCATAGTGAACGGAAAGTCGGCATTCCCGCCATCAAGTTCAAAAACCACGGTATAAGGACCGTCTTTTTTTATAGTTTTAACGGGTTTTAAACTTCCTTTTGAAGCCGACTTGGAATCTTCACCGCGGTGGTGGTTTATGGAAAAAATGACATCATCCGCCGTCAGGGTTTTGCCATTATGAAATTCCACGCCTTTGCGCAGTTTAAACGTCCAGATCCTTGCATCGGGAGTGGACTCCCAGGATTCAGCCAGTTCCGGGATAGCATTGAAGTTGTGATCAATCTCTACAAGATTGTTTCTCAATTGCCAGTTAAGATGCTCATTATAGTTGGACGTCAGCGTCGCGGGGTCCATGGAATCGGTGGTGGAGCCTCCCGAACAACCGATGATAAAGCGGCCGCCTTTCTTGGGTGCGGCGGCTTCGGCCCGGCCGGATAGAAGCGCCGGTGACAGTGCGGCTGCAAGCCCCATGGCAGACATCCGTGAAATAAACTCACGCCGCGAAATCTTACCTTTCGTTAACAAATGTTCCAATTTTTTTAGATCCGACATGATACACTCCTCCTTTTCTCTGTTAAGGTGTTGGTGTTTCCCGTTTAGCCCTTTGAATACCGCCGGCTGAACAAAGACTGGTTTTAAGAGGATATTGAAAAAGGTATGTCATATGAAATATTGCAAATAAATTTAAGGTGTTGTTTTTGTATAAAATACAAAAAATTAAATCACGGGCAAATCCATGCGTCAAGGCGCAAAAAAAACGGTTACGACGCATACCGCCGTATAAAACAATAACAACACAAAAAGCAATTCCTGATATTATAAAGCGAAAAATAAAAAATAAACCGTATTTTTTTTATTACCCCAGAAACGATTATATGTCAATAAATTAATCGATATTTTGGTATCCTTTATTTGCCGGCCTACACTTTTTTAAAAAGACATCATTTTTTATGCCCGCTTCAAGATATTCTAAACTTGAAATCAGATAACATATTCACATACTTCAGGCTTTCCCCAATTTTAAATTTCAATATCTGGATGCAAAATCAACCAAATGCAAACCACTTTTGATCTGTCGTGACAGATGCCGGTATTTTGAATGGATATGGCCGGAAAGTAAAAAACACGGCACCCAATCGCCTTGTACGTCGCCTGTTTTCAGTGTTTTGTTTTATCCAGTTGCAGCATAGCGATGGACCCAAGTACCAATAGTCCCCCTGAAACCTGCACCGGGGTCATCAACTCACCCAAAAAAACAGCGGCTATAACACTGGCTGAAATGGGCTCTAATATGGCGGTAACGCTGGCATGGGCCGGGCGAATCCGTTTGATCCCCTGGAAATAAAGTCCAAAGGGAACAATGGTCCCCAGAGTACCGATAAATAAAATCCACCCCCACTGCACCGGTGAATATCGATGCATGAATGCTTCCAGTGGCGGGTGAAGCAGATTCCACATCAGCATGGCAAAAAGCAGCCCGTAAAGCAGTACGGTGTAAGGGGCGTACTTTCGCATGCCGTAATCACTGGAAATGGAATATACGGCAAAAGAGATCGCGGCAAGCAGACCGCTGATAATGCCGAGCCGGTTTAATACCAGAAGTTGCAGATCATATGCACCTACCACGAAAAAGCACCCTGTCAATGCCCCGAAAATGGCCAGGACACTGACAAACCCGATTTTCTGCCGCTGGATAAAAACCACGTACAACGCCACAAATGCAGGACCGGTATAATGGAGAAGTATGGCTGCCGACACGCTGATTTTACTGATGGCAAACAAATAAAAAAACTGGGCGGAGCCCAACCCAAGGACACCTAATAAAAGAAAATAGGGCAGGTCCCGTATCGATATCTTCAAGAGATCTGAATGCCTCAACCACAGCCAGAGCATCAAGCCGGCCCATGCCAGCGTTGTTCTCAGCTGTATAAGCTGGCTTGGGGTAATACCCGTGCTAAAGAGAAATTTGGAAGATGTCCCTGATATGGCAAATAAAACAGATGCCAGACAAACATAGAGGTATCCGTAACAAGCCGGTTGTTGATCAATTCCATTCATATGTTCAGCCTTGTTATCAATTGCTGCAGCCTCAATGCATCTTTGTTCGGTTTGCCAGGATTATAATGAGGCCAGGCAAACCCTGTCAAGCTTTGTGTCGCCCTCTATTCTAAAATTGAGAACATGATCCTGTCGGCCGGGTGGGCTGTAATTTATTCGTTTTTTATGTGACTATGGTTATACCAACTTGACATTTCCAAAAAATCATGATAACCAATCGGGAACAAATAAAGCCTTGCTTGCAGTACTATCCAAGAAAATCGGTATTAAACCGCCGATCAATGACGCGAAAATCTTAAAACGTCTGTTTTTGTACCAAACTTCCGTGCAATGTTGAAAATTTAACCGGAAATATTCAACATCTCCATCTGGTTGAATTTTACCTTCCATAAAAATAACACGGCACGTTTCAAGGGCATCGGTTACTGATTATTTATAAAATCTAATGCCGGAGAATAAAACCGGCTGCAGAATTAAAAGAAACGAAAGCATTTGTTTAACTATCGAGCAAAGGAGACGGATATGAAATTTATGGTATGTTATGACGGTTCAAAGGGAGCTAAAAAGGCACTGGCGCTTGCCCGGGACCACGCAAAAGTGTGGGGTGCCACATTGGAAGTGGTGGACTCAATTATGCGGGAGATAGCGCTAAAACGTTCCTTTGTTGAAAAAAGAGAACAATCTTTAGAAAATGAGATTAAAGAAGTTTTAAGCGGAAGTGGCATTTCCTACGAAGTTGCACTGCTTATCGATACGCTGAGTCCGGAAGAACAGATGGTTCGGTTTGCGGGAAAAGAGCAGATTGATCAGATATTTATCGGGATCGAGAAACAATCCAAAGTGGGGAAGCTGGTTTTCGGATCTACTGCTCAGTATATGATATTAAAGGCCCCATGCCCGGTGGTAACGATTAAGTAAAGAAGCCTGGCCCATCTTAAAAAAGATCAGACTGGACGCCCAGGGCCTGATCTGTTTTAAGCATCTGCGTGCTTTAATTTTTTCCAATTTTAAGTTTCACGATCAAGATACAAATCAATAAAGTATAAGCTGCTTTTAATTTGCCGAAAAGAATGCCTGATATTCTCTGTCAGGACTCAAACCACCACCGTTCCGCACACCGATTACCATCCATCTCCCAATTGCCTGCAGGGTTTTCGATTCTCAGCCTATTGGTGGCTGCCTCGATCCAGTTTCCGAACACCGGAATGATCACCCCGCCTTCATCCCGTACAATTTTCTGGCATTCCACGTATAATTCGTGCCGTCTGGCATCGTCAAGCTCGGCCCGGGCCTCTTTAAGCAGCCTGTTGAATTGATCGTGCTTCCAAAAGCTGTCATTCCATGCGGCATCTTCCGCATATGCGGTGGAAAACATCCAGTCGGCGGTGGCCCGGCCGCTCCAGTAACACATGCACCAGGGCTTTTTCATCCAGACATTGCTCCAGTAGCCGTCACTGGGTTCCCTTACCACCTCTATTTTGATACCGGCCCTGGCAGCCTGTTCCCTGTAAAGAACGGCGGTGTCCACGGCGCCTTCAAAAGCGGCGTCGGCCGCATGCAGTTTAAACGGGTAATCCAGCATTCCCGCCTTTTTCATGTGGAACCTTGCCTTGTCCGGATCATACTTTCGTTGCGGCAGTTCCGAGGCATGGTATTTCTGTGCGGGTGCTATCGGGTGATCGTTTCCCACTGTGCCGAAACCACGCAGGATGACCTTCACTAGCTGCTCACGGTCAATCGCGTATTTTAACGCAAGCTGGACATCAAGGTTATTAAACGGGGCCCTGTCGGTAAGCATCGGGATCGAGTAATGCTTTGTCCCGGTGACGTTGATGATCTGAAAACCGGACACCCGCTTGAGCAGATGGACAGTTTTAAGCTCAAACCGGTTCATTGCATCGACCCGGCCGGTATTTAAGGCGGTGGCCCTGGCCGTGACATCCGCGATACCGATGGTTTCCACCTCGTCAAAGTGCGCGCGCCCCTGTTTCCAGTAATTGGGATTCTTTTTGGCAAAGGCACTGTATCCGGGTTCATAGCTGTCCAGGATGTAACCGCCGGTGCCCATTCCCTTTTCCCAGTCGGTCCCGTTTGTACCGGCCGGAACGATTGTCAGGTGCGGGTCACTCATGATAAAAGGAAAGTCTGCGTTTCCTCCCTTCAGCGTAAACACCACCGTTTGTTTACCGTCGGTTTTGCTGTCTTCGATGGGATCGACAATGCCCTTTGCAGCCGACCTGGAACCTTTTTCACGATGGTGGTTAATGGAAAAAATCACGTCCTCGGCATCCAGGGTTTTTCCATTATGAAATTCAACGTCCCTGCGCAGCTTAAAGGTCCATTGAGAAGCATCTGATGAGGGTTCCCAGGTTTCAGCCAGTTCGGGAACAATATCGCCCTTATGGTCTACCTCAACCAGGCAGTTCCGATTTTGCCAATTGATATTATAAGCCATGGCATCGGTTATGGTCGCCGGATCAAGCGAATCGGTGGTGGAGCCTCCGGCCATACCAAGCCTGAGCCGCCCGCCTTTTTTCGGTGTTGCCGCATGCGAATCGGTGGCCATAAATCCCGCCGGCAGTGTGGCTGCAATCCCCAAAGCAGATAAACGGGCCAGAAAGTCGCGGCGGGTTATTTCCCCCTGCGCTAACAAATGCTCAAGTTTTTTTGCTTCCGACATGATTGATTCTCCCTTTGGCTTTTATCATCTCAAACCACTGAAGCTTCTTGTATCTCCTTGAGTCCGATTCCCTTTTCTTTTCGCATTTTTAAAACATTATCAAGCCAGTCCGGATCCATCTCAGGAACAGAAGAAAGCAATAATTCCGTATATTCATGATACGGCGGTTCAAGGACTTTCTTTTTCACGCCCTGCTCAATAATTCTGCCCTGCAGCATAACGACGATCTCATCGGCTATTGCCTTCACTGTTGCCAGGTCGTGGGTAATAAAAAGATAGGACACTTGCAATTCATTTTGCAGATCCTGCAGCAATTTCAAAATGCCTTCTGCCACCAGCTGATCCAGAGCCGATGTTACTTCATCACAGATAATCAGATCCGGTTTTGCAGCCAGGGCCCGGGCAATACAGATTCGCTGCTTTTCGCCCCCTGACATTTCACTGGGGTAGCGATCGATATATTTTTTAGGCTTCAATTCGATCATCTCCAGAAGCTCTCTGATTCTATCTTCCTTTTCCTTGCCATGCATATGAAAATAAAATGCAAGGGGGCGCCCGATGACATCCCTCACTTTTTGCCGGGGGTTCAGGGCCGTGTCCGGCATCTGGTAAATCATCTGCATGATTTGGAGTGTATCTCGTGTGCGGGATTTTAAGGCCGGTGGCAGCACTTTGCCGCCATAGGTGACTGTCCCTTCAAGCGGCGGCAGCAGACCGGTGATAACCCGCGCCAGGGTACTTTTGCCGCTGCCCGATTCACCTACCAGGGCCACGGTCCTGGCGCGTTTGACAACCATGTTAATATCTTCAAGGACTTTTTCATTGGCTTTGCCCGTGTAACTGGCCGATATATTGTCGACTTTCAGGACAACATCGTGCTCAGTGGCGGAAAGATCCCGCTCTTCCCTGAGGCTTCGCACTGAAAGCAGGGCCCGGGTATAGTCCTCTTTTGGATTGGCCATCAGGTCCCTGGCATTATTTTCCTCGACGAGATTACCGTATCTGAGTACCATGATGCGGTCTGCCACTTGAGCCACTACGGCCAGATCGTGGGTGATATATATCGCTGCCGCGCCAAATTCCCGGGTTATTTTCTTGATGGCGACCAGAACCTCAATCTGTGTTGTCACATCCAGCGCAGTTGTCGGTTCATCAAAGATGATGAGATCCGGTGTGCAGGCCATCGCCATGGCCACCATGGCGCGCTGGAGTTGGCCTCCCGATACCTGATGGGGATAGCGGTAACCGATCCCTTCCGGATCCGGCAGAAGGAGACGCCGGTAAATATTCACGGCTTTTTTTTCCGCTTCGTGGAAACCCATCAAACCATGCCGAAGCGGCGCTTCCGCATACTGTTTGATCAGTCGATGGGCCGGATTGAATGAGGCGGCGGCGCTTTGGGCGACATAGGAGATACGCACCCCCCGGATTTTTCTCAGTTTCGCTTTTGACGCGCCGAACAGTTCCATGCCGTCAAAGACAATCGATCCGGAGGAGATGCGGCAGCCCCCCCGGGTGTAGGCCATGGAAGCAAGTCCGAGGGTCGATTTTCCCGCTCCGGATTCTCCTATCAGGCCCAGAACCTCCCCTTTATCCAAAGTGAGATCAAGGCCTTTTATGATGGGCAGCCATTTTTCTTCATCTGAACTGTAGCCGTCTATCTTTATTTTTTTCATTTCAAGTAGATGGGTCATTGGTAATTTACCTCACAGAAGCGTTAATGTTAATCTTTCAATCCGCTGGTGATCTTTAAAAACCAGTCGACAATCAAATTGACACCCACCGTCAGGAACGCAATCGCTCCGGCGGGCCATAACGGTGTAAAAATACCGAAGGTGATCGCTCCCGCATTCTCCCGAACCATGCCGCCCCAGTCTGCCGTGGGGGGCTGGATGCCAAGACCCAGAAAGCTGAGCGCGGCGATGAATAAAAATACGAAACAAAAACGCAGACCGAACTCCGCAACCAGCGGCGGCATTGCATTCGGCAAAATTTCTTTTCGCATGACCCAAAAAATCCCTTCACCGCGAAGTCTGGCGGCTTCAACAAACTCCATGACATTGATGTCCATGGCCACGGCCCGTGAGAGGCGAAAAACCCGGGTGGAATCAAGCACTGCAATGACCAATATCAGCGCGACCACGGACGTGCCCACCACCGACAGCGCCATCAGGGCAAAAATAAGTGTTGGAAACGCCATGAGGATGTCTACAATCCGGCTGACCGCCAGTTCTATCCAGCCCCCGATGACGGCCGCAAAAAATCCGATCAATGCGCCGATAATAAACGAAAGCAATGTAGTGGCAAAAGCGATTACAATGGTGTTTCGAGCACCGTATGTCAATCGTGTGAACATATCCCGCCCCAGGTGGTCCGTGCCCAGCAGATGGTCCAAACTCGAAGGAAGCCAGACGTCGCCCACGATTTCCGTTTCTCCGTAGGGGGCGATCACCGGTGCCAATAGGGCGGCAAAGACATTAAGCAATACCATTGCAAGGCCGATGCGAGCGCTTAGAGGGGAATGTCTCAGCAATTTAAAAAAAACCATCGAATTTTTCTCCTTATTTTGATTTTGGATGCAGTAACCTGGGGTTGCTGAGAATTGACAGGATATCCGCCAAAAGGTTAAGCGAGATATAAACGGCGGCAAAAACAAGGCCGCTGGCCTGAACAACGGGAATATCCCGTTTCGCTACCGAGTCAACCAGAAGCTGGCCCAAACCCGGGTAAACAAATACCACTTCAACAATGACAACACCCACCACCAGATAGGCCAGGTTAAGGGCGACGACGTTAATCACCGGTGAGAGGGCGTTGGGAAATGCGTGCACAACAATCACCCGCATCCGTTTCAGCCCCTTCAATCTGGCCATCTCTACATATGAACTGGCCAGGACATTAATAACGGCCGCACGGGTCTGGCGCATCATGTGGGCTGTAACAATAAATGTAAGGGTCAGGCTGGGCAGAACAATGGCATCAATTTTATGCCAGAACGGCATTTGGTCGTTGATATTGGAAATGCTCGGGAAAACAACCAATTTTACCGACAGCAGTGCGATCAGGATATAGGCAACAAAGAATTCAGGAAAGGAAATCGCGCTAAGGGTGGTTGTGGAAATGGCCTTGTCGAACAAGGTATCGCGATAAAGTGCGGCCAAAAGCCCGAGGATTATGGCAAGGGGTATGGCGATCACTGCCGCCGAGCTGGCTAAAAATAGGGTGTTCGCGAATCGCCATCCGATTAAATCTTTAATCGGCCGGCCGTTGGCAAGGGAGTTTCCCAGATCACCCTTGGCAATACTGTTCAGCCAGGCAAAATAGCGGATATGGGGCGGAAGATCCAACTTGAGCTCTTTTCTAAACGCCGCAACGGTTTCAGGCGTTGCGCTTTGCCCCAGAATCGCTTGTGCGACATCACCCGGGAGCGCATCCACGCCAACGAAAATAAGAATAGAGATGACGATTATCGTCATCAATCCCAATCCGAGGCGTTTGATTACCATTGTAAATATATCTTTCATTTTTTCACCATGTTATGGAATTTGTGAGATAAGTTCCGGCTTGATCTTCACCTGCCTTGCTCCGGGAAAAAAGGGTGAAGAAGGTTAATTTTGAAACGAATAGTATGCGATATCTGCTGAAAAACTCCCAATTGAGCAAACCACCGGCGTTTGGAGCATTTCACGCCTTCTAAATTCAAATTTAAAGCAAAATGGTTAAACTTATCGCTTGCAGCCCCAACAATATCGGCAACCATTGGAACAGGGGTAGCCGCTTCGTCTTTGACGATACGCTGCATTTTTACGTGCATCTCAACAGGCAATTTTGCCCAGTACCTGCAGGTGCTCCAGTTTTTCCCAATTTTGGCATGATCACCTCCTCTATTTTGGCTTAGGTATTATTATTCGCATATAAAAGGTTTCCTGTATCTATAACCGTTCAACAACAACGATTATCTCAAGTCAAATGGATTTGGTCTGTCAATCGTCTTTTTTTAACACGAATCCGAATGCCCAAAAGCATATCAAGGGTATGCCCGGCCAAACAAAATACATATAAAATTTTTGTTATCGCCGATCAAACCGGGTGGGGGCACTGTCTATCATCTGGTATTGACGAACTATCTAAAGGGATACAGACAGTGCCAACATACAATGTTTACCAAAAAATGAAATAACAAGCGATTCAAAAGATTGTATCTTATATAGCAATTAATGATTCTATTCGCAACAATTAAATAACATTTGATTTATTTTAAGCCACCCGTACCCGGATACCCTTACCGATTGACCGATGGCCCGTGCCCATGAACAAGGTTGGTTGCAAGTGTATCCGCTGCCGCGTCATTCCCTGTCGTCATGACGTTAACCGCCATACGCACTGCCCTGCAGGAGCCTGTTTGCAGGGTCACGGGAAATAATACGTGTTCCGAGTTGGGCCGGATAAATTACTTTTTCCACTGCCCCTATCCAACGAAACCATCCCTGTGCGATCCGGCCTTGTAACTTTTCGGGAGCGGTGTGCTTTCTTCAAACGGCATGGCCAGTTTGAAAACACCATCATCAAATCGGGAAAAAACTTTTAGTTCACCTTTTTCAAAAACCCGCAACATGGCCTTATTGTGCTCAAGGATTTCAGCCACAAACCCCTTCAAGCCTCTATCTTTTGCCAGCTTTATCAACATGCGGTACATGTAGGGTGCGATACCGAGGCCGTGATAAGCCTCATCGACAAAAAAAGCCAAATCACCGAATTCCGCTTCGTCTATTTTTGCAAAACGGGCCTCGGCAATGATGGTTTCATTTTTAGGGTCTCCAAGCAGTGCAACAACGGAGATATCCGTACGGTAATCAATGTTGACATATGCCTGCATTTCCTCATGCGTCATGATTGAGATAGGAAAAAAAAACCGACTGTGGATAGCCTTTTTCGAAAACCGATAGAATAAATGCCGCATGGCACCTTCATCCGATGGCCTGGTAGGTCTAAAACGGACCTTAATCCCACCCTTAAAGACATGCTCATCCATGATGCCGGATGGGTATAGTCGTCCGATATTTATGGGATATATTTGATCCGGAGAGAGTATCCGCTTCTCTTTTGCAACCTGGATCAATGCCTCCCTGTCATCCGGATGGGCAATGTCGATTAAAGCTTGTGCGCGCTCCCTTAGAGTACGCCACTTCAAGTTTGCAATGCCGTATTCCGTGACAACCGCATCGATGGATTCGCGCATATTAAATTGATTCCGAAGATCTCGAAGCATCGCAACGATATTGGGTGCCCCCCTGTTGTTTCTACTGGGCAGTCCAACAATGGTCCGTCCGCCTGGAGAAAATTCGGTACCGGTAAAAAGGTCGGCCGCCTGGCCCGGACCGGTTATGATATTGCCCTTACTGACGGAAAAAGAAATACGTCCCAGCAAATCGACTTTACGGGCCTTATCTATCACAACAAAGTTAGGATTTCGGCCGATCAGTATCGGGTTTAACACCTGTTCGATGCTCTGGAATTCAACAACCGGATTACGGTCCAGCCACTGCAGCAGACGGGCCGTGCCCAGTGCGTAAGACGTCACTGATTTCCCTCGGAACACCTCTTTTCGATAGTTGGATACCGCACCGCTCTTGACCAGGTCCATGAGCGCATCCGTAAAACACACCGTATGGATACCCAGGTGATGCCTGGGCATCAGATTCCGACTCAAGGCCTCGAACAATGGGCCGGTATCAAAATTGATACAATCACCGTCGTGTATCAGCTGCGCAATATTTGCGGCCACTTTGTGGATGACGGGACTGGCAGGTATTCGTTTGTAATAAAGCGGGGGTACCGTTGCTTCAACAACAAGATCGAAATCAGAAAAAGAAACAATCGTATCACCCAGCGTAAAGGGAATCTGAGTATTGATTTCTCCCACCACCAGGGACGCTTTATCCATGGCTTCCCTTGCAATATCGACAGCTACACCCATGCTGCAGTATCCCTCACTGTTCGGCGGTGTAATCTGCACGAATGCCACATCAATCGGAATTCGATTGGACTTGATCAGTTCCTGTATCTGGGAAAAACGCCCGGGGATCAGATCGACATTACCCGCGAAAACCGCCTCACTTGAAATCCATGTGGAAAAAAAGGTTTTAAGCCGATATTTCTTGTAATCCAGTTTTTTTAATGAAAAAAAATCAGTATGTCTGGTTAGTTGAATCAATTCCAGGTCATTGAGATTGGGATAATCAGCGGCAAACAGTTGTTGTGTGAGGGTTTGTGGCTCTGCAACGCCACTTCCCAAAAAAATACTCATCCCGGGTCTGATATGGTTCAATACTTGTTCAGGGGGTATCACCCGCTGTTGCCATTGCATGTGGTTTTCATAATCTCTCATTGATTTTTTATCCAGTTAAATGAAATCATAACCGTATTTCTACCTTTGCACGGATGTGAAAAAGGTCGAATACATCGTTTCCAACCCGGTTTGTCGGAATTATAACGAGACCGTGTAAACCTTGTCAAGTATTTGTAACCCTTTTATTCTACGATGTTAACGCCGGCCCCCAGCCCGGATAAACCGATAATACAAAAACGAAAGCACCAAGGTCCACACAAATTACAATATCCAGATCTGAGATTACGGCCATGCCTTATAGGACAAAAAATCAAAGGTTTTGACGAGATATGGAAGATATGAGTGGTGCGTCATGAGTTGTGAAAGACACACAATCACTACTTTATTCATCGCGCTACTCAGATCAGAACCTATACCTCACGACTTTCATATAAAGTGTGCCGATCAAATGTGCGCAAGTTACCATGCGTCTTTTCCCTGTTCCGGCTGTGATGTCCGTTTTAACAAAACCGATTTTTTAACTGCCTGCCGAAAAATTGGTATTGAAAACAGTTTAAAAAAAATCTAATGTAATGCCAACTGGTTATGGGCTGAACTTAATTTGATTGCAGCAAAAAAATTTATATGAACAATGTGACATCATGGCGGTGATTTTTACAAAAAATGTTGCATCCGGCTGGCGGAAACCATTGACCATCAGTGTCGTCTGTGCGGTATTGACGGGCATCTCTTATGGTTTCGGCATCTATCTGTTTCCCATGGTCATGCCGGAGATGATTCAAGACCTGCATTTGAATTATACCCATGCCGGAACGATTACGGGAATGGGCCAGATGTCAGCTTTATCGACCGTTCCTCTGGCCGCTTATCTGACCGGCCGGATCGGCGGGCTGCGGGTGATTGTCGCTTGCCCGCTCATTGGGGCCGTGATGCTGGCGGCGATGTATTATGTACAGGGTTTTTACAGTTTGTTGGTTCTCAATTTTCTCATCCGGGGCTGGCCGATCATGGTGTGGATTCCGCTTGTCGCCGTTGCGGCAGAGCATATCGATTTCAGGTGGCGTGCCACCATGCTGACCGCATCCTCTAGTGGGGCCTGTTTTTTTATTTTACCTTGTCCGATACAAGGAATAACGCGGCGTTTGCAACATCCCAGGCTTCCCCCATTTTTTTCATGGGAACTCTTGCATTGCGATCCTGACGCATCTTTTCCATGTCCCCATTGTACAGCTTCATGATCTCTTCGTAGATAAGCGGTGTGTCGATCATACCGGGCATGATACCGTTTACCCGGATGCCTTTATCTGCGAACTGGTAGGCCACAATACGGGTAAAGGCGTTGACGGCGGACTTGGAAACCAGATACATGAGTTCCTCGGAAAACTTCGACATAACCGCACTTACGGAAGAGATGTTGATGATGGATCCGCCGCCGCTTTTCAGCATATGGGGTATGACAGCCCTGCAGGTAAGGAACATGCCCTTGACATTTACGTTCATGGTCTGGTCCCAGTCTTCTTCCTTTGCCTCCAGCAGGCTGCCAATTTTCGACCTGTGCCGTGGTGAAAGATGCGTCTACTGCAGTGGATGAGCTTAAAAATTAAAACTTCAGGATTTTAAATAAAACCTCTGACGTGAGCCATAATAAAAAAAATTGTAACGATTCCGCGCATTATTCGTTATATATATATAATGGAAATTTATAGTTCGTTTTACCGCAACCACAAAGACAAATTATTCGGATACCTGATGCGGTTGTCCGGAGACTACCAACTGGCCTGTGATATAATGCAGGAAAGCTTTACGCGCTTTCTGGAACATTACGCCGGCAACGTCCTTAATCCGTCTCTGCTCTATACCATTGCCAGGAATGCAGTTTTGGACAACGCCCGAAAAAAAGGACAACAAAAAGACAACAGTGAACAGTTCGATAATCGACGCCCTGATCCGGAAAAACAACTGCTGATCCGGGAGGAATACAGAAATGTTCTGGCGGCCATGCAGCAACTGGAAAAAACAGAAAGGGATATCCTGTCTCTAAAGGTAAGCAGCGATATGACCTATCGTGAAATTGCCGTTATCACGGGGATCAGCGAGGCTAACGTAAAAGTTAAGGTCCACAGGGCGCGTATCAAGCTTAAAAAAAATCTCAGGATGGGAAAAGATGATGGATGAAATGATCAGCATGTATATTGACGATGAGATGACGTTGGACGAAAAGAGTGCATTTATTAAAAAGCTCCGGACAGATGTCGTTTTTTCGAATGAAGCCATGGACCTTTTACGGCAGGAGAAACTTATTCGCTCAAAAATTGTGGAACGTCTTCCGGTGTTTGATGTGGCCCCCCGTTTTGACTGGAAAAAAGTTTTAAGACCCTTTTTTCAGCCAATGGGTATTGCAGCGTCGGTCTTTGCCACAGTCATTATTCTTCTTTT
>Ga0307991_1001797_pt1 | contig 14823 bp, 4 predicted proteins | sample EllFjometagen131_FD_203146 | JGI IMG/M metagenome (GOLD analysis project Ga0307991, IMG submission 203146) | Marine microbial communities from Ellis Fjord, Antarctic Ocean - #131 | ecosystem: Environmental > Aquatic > Marine > Unclassified | place: Southern Ocean | collected 2014-10-08
AGGCTAAAGTATGAAGTATTGTTAATGAAATCTAATGAACCAAACCAGCCATTTTCTTCATCATAATTGGCAAACCCTGTCTGGCATTTGATATAAGTGGCATCTCCGGCAATAGTACTAAGTACATTGTCTAAACTCATATCTTCATCGCTAACATTCAAAGAAATCCAGTTCCAGCCAGGAACCAAATCCTTGCTGATTTCGATTTCCTGTGGACCACCTATAAAGGTAACAAACCCAGCTTCCAGATTCATCAAATAGATTGAATTGTATTTGAATTCATTTAAACTGACTACTGTTTCGCCTTCCTGTCCTGTCGGTAAAAATTCCAGAGTGCATAAAGTTCCACTACCTGTTATCGGCGTAACATTTGCGTAAGCAACTAATATTAATCCAGATTCGTTCTCATTAGCAATTAAATTTCCCGGATTAGGTACATCACCCAATTCGTAATTGCCGTTGAATGTCATCATTGATGTGTCATATACGATCTCAAACTGAAATGATATCGCTCCCATCTCAAAAGTTAAGTCACTCGTCATTACTGCCAGATCAAACGGATCTTCCAAGCCTGCTTCAGGGGAATCAACAGTAATTATTACATCTGAAAATGGAGTAGGTACAACGACTAATACATTCCCATCAATCAGGTTGCCGTCTTCCACAAATGTGGAATTATACTTGAAATTAAAGATATCTAATGCTGTCTCGCCTGCGGCTAAAGCAGAAAATTCTAATATCACCAGATTACCGGCTCCACTAATACTCAGAGCACCCGCATAAGCCGCTCTTAATATTCCCGGCTCAATCTCATTCGCAAGCAAGTTTGATGGAATTGGCATTTCTCCAAGGCTCACACCTTCATATTGCAAAAGTGTATTATCAAAGCCCAAATCAAACTGGAATGCTATCACATCCCATTCGTATAATACTTCTGTCGTGCTTACCTCAATCTGAAATGTATCGCCTTCTTCCACCTCTGCCTCTGAGACAGTAATTACGGTGTTTTCAAACTGACCATACATAAATAAGATTGAGAGTAGAAATAAACTGATTAATAAAATCCGTTTCATGAATCCCTCCTGTGGATATTTTTTTTTCCTTTTCGGTTTTTACTTTTTTAGAAACACACTCATGCTTCTAAAAAAATAAAAATATACCAGGGCAGTTACCCTGTATCTATTTGCTCTTATTTAAGCATTATCATCTTACTCGTAAAGTTGTCTGAACCAATCTGTACCTTATAGAAATATACTCCTGAAGATACTGAACGATTGCTGTTGTCATTTCCAGTCCATTCTATTGAATGCTGTCCCATGCCAACAACTCCGTTTACAAGGCTCTTAACCAACTGACCCTTAACATTATAAATATCCACTCTTACTGCTGATTCTTCCTTAACTTCAAACATGATAATGGTTGAAGGATTAAATGGATTAGGATAATTGCCCAATACTGCGTTAACGGTAACGATACCATTTTCCAGATCCTCTACATTATATGTATGTTCATTGCTGATACCATTAGATGTCATAGTAAATACTATTTCACCCGTCTCAGCATTAAGTTCATAAGGAATACGAAGGAAGTCACCTTCAATGGCTCCTGCATTAGCAAGTGCTACGGCATTACCATTAGCTGCTGCCAGATATTCCACTACTGGTTCACTAAATGTGATTAATTCACTTTCTGTTATTACACTAAATCCATAAAGATCACCCGTTGTTGTAAATACAAGTTCGCCATTTTCGGAACTCATCGTTACATCTGCCAAAACTGCATCACTACGTGCTTCTACTGGAAATACCGTAATCATTCCAACAGCATACTGCAACACGAGTGCTGCATCATAAGCTTCTGGTGAACCATTGCCGTCAACGTTACCTGCGATAAGTTCCCAGGTCCAAGGTAATGGTGCGCCAACTGGATCCATTCCAACTGCAAACTGAAGCACATTAGCTGCATCAAAGGCATCTACTACATCGTCTCCTGTTACTTCACCATACACGTAAGCTGCACCTACTGTCATCGTAACGGGAATTACTATTTCTTCATTATAAAGATCATTACTGTTTACAACGATCTCTCCCATCTTCTGGTCTCCGGCAATTAGTCCGGCTGCATCGAAGTTAAGCATATACATATCATCTGCACCATCTACTGGAACCATGCCGTCAACTGACATTTCCCCACCAAAGGCTACCCATGGGTTCATAGGAATCATATAGTCGATTACAAGATATGGAGGATTAGTCTCATTCCAGCCATCAATCAATGTAAAATATGACGCCCCTGTGTCACGAGGACTGGCACCCACTGCAAACCAGTCTTGTCCAAGTGCTTCTGCCAGATCGGCATTTGCTGCAGCACCTAAAGTATATGTATAAAATCCTGGTACCAATGTACCTGATTCATTATTATATGAATAAGCTGCTCCGGATGGATTACCAGCAATAATATGAGCTTGCAGAGTTGATGCATCTGTTGCCAGTGGATCAAGCGTACATGGTGTAAGTGACCACCATGGATCAAATGAGGAATTCACATATACATTACATTCAATGCTGTTAATAACCGCATTATCTGGAATGCCTGATACGTCGAACATCATCCAGCCATTACTGGTAGCAATTGCATTTACTCCACTGTTTTGTGTAAAGGTTGCTCCGTCAGTTGAACCTGTCCAATAGTCAACATCCTGTGGATAAGCTTCTGCTACAGCTCTACCTTCATAGTAGAATATCTCTGCATCATATTCCAGATCAAAGTTGCCAATGTTGCCAATATCAAATGCCACATCTGCTGTGCCGTCAACAGCTGCGATCACATCAACTTCCATCGGATTTACTGTGATCTCTGGTCTTGGAATGCTACCTGTGATTGTAAAGTCAACATCTACTGTTGCCATTACTTCTTCATCACTAAAGACGATGTCTGCATAATAAGTAATGCCCGAAAGTTCTACTGCATTAAAATGTACATTAATGCTTTCTGTTCCGCCAGGTTCTATTGATCCATTGTTCGGTTCAATGCTTATCATTGCATTACCTACTGATTGGCTTAATTCATAAATAAATAATGTATAACTTCTCTGAAGTAATCCACCAATTACAAATGTTCCATCCACATAATCTGATGTTGTGAAAAGTCCACCTGCCAAATCGTCAAATACACCTATATCTGAAAATACATCATAAATCACGCCTGTCTCTACGCCGGCTGCAATATCAATCTGTGCGATTACGGCACCGCTGCCATCCTGGCTAAATCCATAAAGATACGGTCCTCCTGGTGTGTATTGGTCATAAGCAAGTCCATAGAAACTACCCCACGTTCCACAAGGAATTGCATTAAGTACAACTCCTTCACGACTTACAAGAGTTACGGCTGAGCTCCAGTTGTTTACCCAGAATGCATCTGCGACTTCATCATAAGCAATTGCACGAACTGCCACCGGGCTGTTGATCGTACCTATGAGCGTTTGGGTCGCAAAATCCATCTGCCAAATCGTAGTCGTGGCATTACTTCCATAGAAATATTCACCGTCATAAGCCAAATCTCTGATCCCATTCAATGCTGTGCCCACTCCGGGTATAGTGAAGGTCTCCACAAGGTTGCCATCAATATCAAACTTACTTATGTTTGAGGGCTGATTCCAGACTGCTGAATAGAAATATGTTCCATCAAATTCTATTCCTGCCTGACTTATGATTGTTGGATCTAATGTAAAGTTTGCAAGTAAGTCCCACATCTCGCGAGTTTGCGGTACATCAAATACCTGGGCTTCCGGGCTTACGTCTTCGGCATCTGTATAGCTGCTGGCTGGACGGGGTTTAGTCTCTCCAACATCAAAACGTGCCATTACCTGTACTGCTCCTGTCCAATCGAAGCTCGCATCTCCACTATTTGATATAGTAACACTATGATCTGATGTTAATCCATAATCAAGTGTTTCGCTTATCATCAAAGGATCTACTGATACTGCTGCTGAACCAAGCTCTGCCATTACATGGTTACTCCCTGCTGATTCATCTTCCACATGTATTGCTGTTACATAATATTCATAGATTCCTGCTGGAATCTCAAGGTCATCATACATTGCTTCTGTTACTGTGGCAATTACTTCATCATCACGATATACATTATATTCACCAGTAAATTCGCGAACGGTTTCGCCGATTCCTGATGCGGATAATTCATTTCTGTTTGTTGTTACTATTGGTGCTGGATGCCATGGCTGTGGACGTGCTATGATAACTCTTTCTCCCTGTTCCAGGTCTATTCCACCCCAAATATTCCAGTTTGCACTTAGTGCTGGTAAAAGTAAACTCAGGGCATCCCAGCTTACTCCACCGTCCATAGTGATCATATCTCCAAATCCTACTGCTGCTGGTCCGGCATCGCAACCTGCTGGGAAAAGCAAGTTATCATGTGTCACTTCATATCCAATCCATAATTCTTCGCTGGCATCTATCATTACAGGTGTGTTATATTCAAATGTATTCCAGGAAAAAGCTACTGGAATTACTGTCTGCTCAAGAAGGATATTTGCTGCATCAGCTCCACTCCAGACATAAATTGTCATTGCTGATGGAAGATCCTGAATGTATGCTGTCACTTCTGTAAGATATTCTCCATCATATTCAGCAAGTTCTGTCTGTGTAAATCTGGCTGCTACGCTAAATACTCCGCCGCCATCCATTCCGATAGCGTCAGCATTTTCCATTGCATCCCATCTAAGCAGATCTGATGGTGGATCAAATGCTGATACCCACTCAAGATTTACATTATATTCATCTACTGTTGCCACAAGCTCTGATGGTGATTCCAATTCTACATCAAGTGTAAAATCCTGTACGGTCAAGGCTCCCTCAAGAATTGTCACAGGTGCCATTTCTCCTGCATAACCTGCACGATAACAATATACATCATAATCGCCAATTAATAATTCCGGTATGCTATAATATCCTGTCGCATCCGTTGATACTAAGTATGTGCCTACTGAAATTGTCGCACTTGCAAGTGTTACCCCGGTAAACGCATCTGTTACTGTTCCACCAAGATTACCCATTTCTAAAGGTAGCAATTTATCACCAGTTTTTGAGTATTCTCCTGTAGTTCTTAATTCAATCTGCAATGGTTCACCATCTGCCACCATCACATCTGATATCATCAATTTTGGATTCTCTAATTGACCATAAATAAACATTATAGACAATAAAAGAAAACAAATAACTACAGCTCGTTTCATTAATCCATCCTATTATTCTGTTTCATAAACTCTTTCCTTTTTTTGGAAGCACAATCATGCGTCCAAAAAAAAGAAAATATACCGGGGCGGTTACCCGCCCCGGTATTTATTTGCTCTTATTTAAGCATTATCATCTTATTGGTAAAGTTGTCTGAACCAATCTGTACCATATAGAAATATACTCCTGATGATACTGGACGATTGTTGTTGTCGCTGCCACTCCATTCAACTGAATGTGTTCCCATGCCAACAACTTCGTTTACAAGGCTCTTAACTAACTGACCCTTAACATTATAGATAGCAATCATTACTGATGCTTCTGCCTTAACTGCATAATTGATTTCTGTTGAGGGATTAAATGGATTAGGATAATTGCCCAATACTGCATTTACTACTGGAGCACTTTCCAGATCCTCTACATTATATGTATGTTCACTGCTGATACCATTAGATGTCATAGTAAATACTATCTCACCCATCTCAGCATTAAGTTCATAAGGAATACGAAGGAAATCACCTTCAATGGCGTCTGCATTAGCAAGTGCTACGGCATTACCATTAGCTGCTGCCAGATATTCCACTACTGGTTCACCAAATGTGATTAGTTCACTTTCTGTCATTACACTAAATCCATAAAGATCACCTGCTGTTGTAAATACAAGTTCGCCATTTTCGGAACTCATCGTTACATCTGCCTTAACCACATCACTACGTACTTCTACTGGGAATACTGTAATCATTCCAACAGCATACTGCAATATGAGTGCTGCATCATAAGCTTCTGGATCTCCATTGCCATCAACGTCTCCTGCTACAAGTTCCCAGGTCCATGGTAATGCTGCGCCCACTGGATCCATTCCAACTGTGAACTGAAGTACATTAGCTGCATCAAATGCATCTACTATTTCGTCTCCAGTCACGTCACCATAGACAATAGTTTCCCAAGTGCAGTTGAATACTAATTCTGCGATTGGAGATTCATAACCGGAAGTGTAATATGTGCTCACACCAACGGTATATTCTTCATCCATCATCAAGCCAGGAATAGAAGTGAGATCATAGTAACTGTCTGTCGTTGTTCCTGAAATGAGTCCATCAATATAGATATTGTAACCCTCGATACTACGTGAAGGCATCACACCCTGAGAAACAGTAACTGCATCAAGATCAAGATAGAACCAGTCAGTACTATTGAAATGACGGAAAGCAAGATAGATATCTCCGGTATAACCTTCGATAGCTACGTTTCTTTCATACCATGCACCCTGATCGCGGCTTCCTTTTGGAGTGAGTCTTTCAACTCTTCCGGCATTACGAGCTGTCATCGTTTCCTCGAAAAGCAATGTGAAATCAGCAGGATCTGTTCCTGTAGTAGAAACGTAAACACCATAATGTTCACCAGCCCAGGCGGCATCCTGTGCAGATACGAAATAATTAACGTTTCCGTCAACAATCATTGTAATAGCAGGAGTGATCAACCAGTTGTCAGGAGTGAGAGGAACATAATTAATATTATCATAAGAAGCTGAGTAAGCACATCCGACTCCTTCATAAGGAGTAAAACCACTTACTCCACTTTCCCATCCATAAGTATCACCATCAGCATCTGAGAAAGTCCAGCCTTCGGGAGGCCACGTCTCGAAACCTTCTTCATTCAACACCTCATAATTCACAATTCCCTGCAATCCCCAGGTGAGCATGCCATCTACATCAATTGCCAGCTCAGCGGGCTGATAATGAATTTCTTCCAGCATACCGGCATAGGTCTCAATTGTTTCCAAAACATTAATATTGGCTTCCAGAGTGGTGTAGTTTTCCATGCTGGCTGTCAGGTCATAATTACCTTTCCAGACATCTGTGAAAGTACATTCACCGAGCATATCAGTGGTTGCCATATAAGAAGGATAGTTTCCTGCCGGATCCGGGGCAGTAGCATTTATAGTAACTTCTGCTCCATCAAGGTAATCACCATCATCGTTTGTGAGAGTCACATCCAAAGTAGCATACATGTTCTTGCCTACCGAATTACTGAAAGTTGGACCAGACATGTTGTCATTAGTATATACAGAGCGGACAGCGTAAGTATAAACATGACCGTCCATATAGTCCGCCCAACCCATATCAGTATAGAATGTATCTATAATTACAGCAGTATTTACCGGATTCCACATTTCATAGTTTGCTTCATCGCCCCATTCACCTACAAATACATTGTAACCTTCCTGTTCGCGATCAAGACGAGTTTCCCTGCTTGAAGCCATGGCAAATGGATTACTGTTATGCACAGGAATATAGCTGGCATTACCAACAGTCATTTCGCCTTGAGGCATAATATAAGCATGTTCTGTAACAGAACCTTCATTTGACATTACATTGCCCAAATCTACGACTGGATTGTCATGACTGAGTGTAAATTCTCTGCCAGTAGGTCCCTGAACAACTGCTCTTAACATGAAATCCTGATATTCTGAAATTTCCCAGGGCGTTCCACTAGTTACAACACGTTCATAACTTCTGCCATCAGGAGAAGTTTCATCTACAGCCATTGGAGCACAATCTGGATATGTTCCACCCTGCTGGTAACCAAGGAAAAATTCAGTTCCATCAACAGAAATTGGAGTATCAAATGTAAATGATACCCAGTTATAGTCAGTAGGAGTTACTTCTACGCTGCCCAGTAATTCACCTGGCAGTCCAGTAACACCATCATAAGCCCAAACACAGGCAGTGAAAGGAGTCAGCGCATTTCCAGCAGGCCAGGCGCCAGTATAAATATTCATGCTTCCGCCAGTTACAAGGCAAGGACCACCCTGTGCAGTGAACCAAACGGATCTTTCATTACCAGGATCATACCAGGCAGTAGCATTTTCTGCTACATCATCAACATAGCTGATCTCATATACAGGCCATGAATCTTGAAAACTCCATATCAGACCACAGGCAGTGTTTTCTTCATTCACTTCTGCCAGTAATCCACTTGGAGGATAAATCATTTCCATAACGCTGATCAGTGGGAAGTTCATATCTTCACCTTCAACCACTACTTCTTCATTCCAATTCTGATAATCTTCATAAATAACACTCATTGTATAAGTATTATTTCCAGTGATATTCTCAAATAAAAATTCACCATTAGCATCAGTAACTGTTTCCCAGAAGAACATATCATTTTCCATGATTACTGCTGCTCCTACCAAAGGTGTAGTATCAGGAGTATCTGAAAGAGTTACAAAACCGGTGATATCTACTGGATAAACATCGATAATTATATGATCTGTCTCTGGTGATTCACCTTCCACATGTATTGCTGTTACATAATATTCATACGTTCCTTCAGGAAGGGCAAGGTCACTATACATTGATTCTGTTACTGTGGCAATTACTCCACCATCACGATATACATTATATGATCCGGTAAAATCGCGAACTGTTTCGCCGATTCCGGCTGCTGATAATTCATTTCTGCTTGTTGCTACTATTGGTTCTGGATGCCATGGCTGTGGACGTGCTATAGTAGTTCTTTCACCCTGTTCCATCTCAATGCCACCCCAGATATTCCAGTTTGCACTAAGTGTTGGTGCAAGTAAACTCAGGGCATCCCAGGTAACTCCACCGTCTTGACTGATCATATCTCCAAATCCTACTACGCCCGGTCCGGCATCGCAGCCTGCTGGGAACATATCGGCAACTTGTGTAACTTCATATCCAATCCATAATTCTTCACTGGCATCTATCATTACAGATGTGTTATATACAAATGTATTCCAGGATTCAGCTGTTGGAATTACTGTCTGCTCAAGAAGGATGTTTGCTGCATTAGCTCCACTCCAGACATAAACTATCATCTCTGTTGGAAGATCATTAATATATATGGTAACATCTGTAAGAAATTCTCCATCATATTCAGCAAGTTCTGTTTGTGTAAATCTGGCTGCTACGATAAATGTTCCAGCACCTATTCCGATAGCGTTATCATTTACCATTGAATCCCATCTAAGCAGATCTGCTGGTGGATCAAATGGTGATACCCATTCAAGATCTACATTATATTCATCGGCTGTTGCAACAAATTCTGTCGGTGATTCCAATGCTAAATCAAGTACAAAATCCTGTACTGTAGTTTCACCTTCAATAATTGTCACTGGTGCCATATCTCCCACATAAGATGCACGATAACAATATACATCATAATCACCAATTAATAATTGTGGTATGCTGTAATATCCCATAGCATCAGTTGCTATTAAGTAAGTGCCTACTGAAATTGTCGCACTTGCAAGAGGTAACCCGCTAAACGCATCTGTTACTGTTCCTTCCAAACCACCAAAGAATATCGGCACAGCAGTAAATGGGAATATACCTTCATATCCTGGATCTCCCTCATAATCACCTGATGCCCATTGTGTAAAGATCACGCCACTTTTGCTTACTACACCTGCGATTCCACCATCACCATAACTATCATAGCAATATACTTCATAATCTCCATCCGGTAAATCCACTGAAATGGTCTGGGTTTCGTTTGCTGCACTAAATGTTAAATCTGTTGCCCAATAAAAAGCACCGGCTGCTACATCCCATAAATTCCAGGAAGCTTCACTACTCCATGTGTCAACCGTCATTTCAAATACAACACCTGAAATTGGCTCAAGCGCTACATCAACCATTACATTCTGGTCAGCAACTACTTCTACTCCAACTTCTGTCCAGGGATTATATCCGGTTGCTGAATAATTTACATCATAAGTTTCTGGTAACAATTCCAGACTATAATATCCTGCTGCATCAGTAGTTGCAGTAATTCCTCCAGATGTTACAGTAGCTCCTGCAATAGCAAGATCTGTGTCAAAATCTGTTACTGTTCCAACAATAAATCCCGTTACAAATGTATTAAAATGAACTTCAAAATATGGATTTGTTGGAGTGGAAGAAAAATATGCTTCATTGCAGATATAATACGTTCCTGGTGGAACTATTATACCATTACCATCTCCAATCCAGGAAGCTGAATATATACCTGATCCCCAACTGCTGCAACCGTCATCATCATAGGCAATTTGAGCATATTCACTGTCATATAAGTGCATATAGGTATCAAATTCTGATCCGCAACTATTAAAATCCATTAGAGCAGCACTCTCAAGCTCGAACATCCAGAAAACATCCTTTCCGGGCTTTGTAGACGGTAAAGCTGCGCCTGTACTGTAATCTGTATAAAGTGTAATATCTCCTGACATGGAATATGGGAACGCATCAATGACTATTGGATCCAAAATTGTATCACCAATATCATTAAACATTTCCAGAGTAAAGTTTTGTATGGTTGTTTCACCTACAACTACTTCTACTCCTGCTGCACTTTCATTAAAATATCCGTCTGCACTAACTGCTATATTATATATACCTATTTCAATATCATCAAAAATATAGTAACCAATTTCATTTGTGATCTGTGTCAAGACGCCTGCTACTACTTCGGCTCCAACTACTGGTAAATCTGTTCCTCCGTCCAGTACCGTTCCGGCAAGCGTGCCTAAAGTTCTTTCTACAAGATCAAAATCAACCACGGTTGTTTCACCTGCCACTACTGCCACACCTGTTACTGTCTGTGGAAAATATGTCGCTATATCAGCAGTAACACTATATGTTCCTACTTCCTGATCAAGACTGTAATATCCCATGTCATCAGTTAATAACGTATATGATCCAATTGCTACAGATACATCTACAACTGGAAGCTCTGTTACTGAATTAAGAATTGTTCCAGCAATAGTTCCATATACTGGTGGGTCTAATTCGGCAAGATGAACTTCAAAATATCCCGGAGTAGTGTAGGCCGAATAAGCTTCAACTGCAACGTAATATGTTCCTGCTGGTACAAAAGTGGGAGTCCCATCACCAATCCAGGAAGCAGAGCCCAATCCTGTTTCCCAATCGCTGCAGCCATCATCATCATAAGCAAGTCGTGTATAAGCACTATCATATAGATGCATATAAGTGTCAAATTCTGTTCCGCAACAGTGAAGTTCCAGATTAGCTGGTACTGTTACGTCAATCTGGAAATATATATCGGCTCCTACACGTGAACCATCAAGACCTGCACCTGTACTGTAATCAGTATATAGGGATAAGTCTCCACTCATAAAATATGGGAAAGCACCAATAACAATAGGATCTTCAATTGTATCACCAATATTATCAAACACTTCCAGTGCAAAATTAACTGTTGTTGTCTGACCATCCACTACAAATACACCCATCTCAGATCCACTATAATATCCATTAGCAGTTACTGTTACGTTATATTCTCCAGTTATCATATCAGCAAATGAATAATATCCCTCTGTATTAGTTGTATCTGAGATTCCTCCAGCAGATACTATTGCTCCTTCTATTGCTGCTTCATTAACATTTGTCACTGTTCCGTCCAGATTTCCAAATGCAGTAACTTCAATAGCAATATCAAATGTTGTGTTTAGGTAGTAGCTTGATGTAGCTACTACGATATAATATGTAATACCCATTGGTAAAGGCACTTCTTGAAGAAAAGGATTATTACCCGTTGCCATATCAATGCATACTGCATTTGGATCATCTACAAATCCCTCAACCACATAAAGACCTGTATAGGTGCTTGTGTTGGTCAAAGCTATGTTTATCGATGAATTGACTTCTGGTGTATAAGCATATACTAAGTCATTTCCACCCATATAGTAGTTTGCGCATGCGTCCGTGGTAGTATAATCATTACCATATAACTCTGTGCTCATTCCTGTCTGTGTGTAAGGTAAAGTTTCAAGAACATAGGGATCAGCACAATTGGTTCCTGCAGGATCGAATACGTCCAGATTAAAATCTACTGTCTGAATACCACCAAATACTACGGTTACTTCATCTACACCAGAAAAATATCCGTAAGCCGACACTGTAATTGGAAAAGTGCCTTCTGTCATTACTTCTATTTCATAAAATCCCATGGCATCAGTTGTTCCCATGAAACCATTAACTGTTACTTCTGCGCCTTCAATAGGAACCTCTTGGGCTGCATAAACATTACCATTTACGACTCCACTGGGAAGTACTGCATCATTATTAATAATAATGTTTGCAATAACTGCCTGAACACCAGAAGCTCTCATTACAGTCTTGTTTAATTCCTGAGCTTCTAAAGCACTGTAGTTTTCTGTTCCTCTCGATGTTGGAGGATTTGCTGGATCTGGATTAGTTCCGTCACTATAGTAATAAATGGAACGATTTACTGTTGTACCCGTTCCAATAAAAGAATCACCATAACTGCCGCAACCAACAGTATTTGCATCAAACGCAATTACCAGGTTATCTGTTCCATTATAAGCAAACATATTATCAAGCTCTACTGTCAGCCAATGATCAAAATCCATCATGGTGAAAGGTCCTGTCCACACTTCTGTCAATTCGGTCACCGGAATCCAGCTTGGAAATGCCCCAAACTCATCAAGTGTAGTATGACCCATGTAAATTGTACAGGATTCTTCTGTATACGCACTATTACCATTATAATGCCATGATACATTTTCGATATCAACAGCTCCGCCAATTTCCGCTGCTGTGTAAATCACCTGCGAATATGTGTACCCCCAGTATGGATCCATCGGAATATGTGTAGTAGTCAAAGTACCTTCTCCGATTGGAATTGGATCCGCAATCAATAAACCCATGCAGACCAGCACTGCTAAAATAAGCAATTTCTTCATAAAAACTCTCCTTTGAAATTTAGAATTAACTTCTTGAATTTAAGGTTCAATGCATCCTCTTTTGAGAATAGCATCATACTCTCCCTGTAACTACGATAGTAACGGTCAGTTTCCTTTTTTTCTAATTGAAATCTTAATAAACTTTCTATATAGTATCCCATGCTCAATTCTTCTTTTCGCACTCCCGATTTTTTCTTAGTTTTAACGATTTTTTTCTTCTTTTCATACTTTCGATACTTCTCCCTCAAAGCATATCCATTTTTTCCATATTCAAATAAAACTGTCAAATACTTATTCTCTACTTATTATATAAGCAAAAAACACGCTATTTTATCCATAATTCACCTATTTACATATAATAAATTAACTTACATTACTTTTTACACTTTTTGACCTATCTTCGCTTAGTTACTTAATTCACTTAGTTACACCACATTATGAAATATCCCTGTAATGCCGCTTTTTCTAAAAAAAAATCTCTCTCTACCTGTTTTTTTTTCTGTCTGTACTTTCTACATAAATTGACCATTTTTTATTTGGCTGATTCTCATACCAATATATAGCCGAATCCTTCATAGCAACTCCACTCTTGCTAATCTGACCATCCGCTGATTTCAGTATCGAATCAAATCTGATTTCAGTATCGAATCAAGGCTGATTTCCTGTCAATAAAAAATTGGAACTAACTCTCCCAAACCACCCCAAAAAAAGACTTATTTGATTAATATCCTCACTGACATTTATCTACACAAAAATCACCCAGTTTACAAAGTTTACCATGTTTACTAAGTTCACTCTGTTTACCATGTTTACTAAGTTCACTCTGTTTACCCTGTTTACTAAGTTCACAAAAAATCTCTCTTCACTCAACAAAATACAATACCTGCTCAATTATTTATCAATTACTTTTCCATTTATGCTCAATCTTTTGCTGCTCTGGGCAGGACAATTCGTGATTATTGTCACATATCTGCTAAAATCTCCTACAGCTCGATTCAGATTGATCGTGAATAACAGCTTTCCCTCTCCTCCCGCAGGAACATTATCATCATAACTTAATATCTCCACAAAACTTGACAATCTAATATCTCTGATGATCAAATCGCTCTTGCCTGGATTACTGAATTCAAATTCACAGATTATTTCATCTTTGTAACTGGCTTCCCTAAAATTATATGCTGTCTTCTTGAATTTCATGCCTGGTGCGTTGGACTTCTGTTCATTAGTCCAGGCACTAAAATCCTCTTTCTGGGAATAACTGATCTGAATTCTACCAATTGTTTTATCCGGATTATTTTCATCCCAGAATTTTACCTGTGCCCGGCTGAAACCATATTTACCCGCTTTATCACCCCATATTTTCCCATAAATATTGGTGGTTTCACCCACCTCTAATTCCGGCTGGTCAATTATTATTTCCATATTTGGGGGAATAGCTTCCTTTTCTAACTTCAGGGACATCGCTGCCTGACCATCATTTTTGATCATTATCGAATCCAGCCTGGTTTCCGTATCCAATATCACGTTAAAATTAAATTCCGCCCGTGTTACCTTTAGTTCGCCAATCCGCTTACGCAAATTCGTAGGATCGGCTATTATATACCCCTTGATTTTCAGCACTGCTTCCCGAGGATTACCGCTTGTGGTTACCTGCAGGGATTTATGAAACACCTTGCTCCGATTCTTCGGATCAAATTCTATCATCACAAATCCTTTTTCACCTGCTAATATTTCTCCAGTTGACCAACTGGGCGTTGTGCAGCCTCAACTTGCATGAACGTCTATCAGCAATAAAGGCTCATCTCCGGTATTGGTAAATTCAAAATTGTATTTTACCGC
>Ga0307991_1001800_pt1 | contig 14814 bp, 12 predicted proteins | sample EllFjometagen131_FD_203146 | JGI IMG/M metagenome (GOLD analysis project Ga0307991, IMG submission 203146) | Marine microbial communities from Ellis Fjord, Antarctic Ocean - #131 | ecosystem: Environmental > Aquatic > Marine > Unclassified | place: Southern Ocean | collected 2014-10-08
GACGGGAACCATAAAGTTTAAGCTTGAAGATGTAAACGAGCTCGACCGACTGCAGACTTTTCTTGAAGAGCGGATTCCGGCTTGGGAGCATATGTCAACTCAGGGTTCAGCTATCTTTTATCTGGTGAGTGAAAAAGATCGTCTAAGAATTGAAAAACTGGCTCTTGACCAGGCCGTTGAAACCATGCGTAATCGGATTGACCAGTTCGGGGTCGCTGAACCGGAAATCCGGGTGCAGGCCAATAACCGGATTCTGGTGCAATTGCCAGGGGTCAAAGATACCCGGCGGGCGATTGATCTGATCGGCAAAACCGCCCTCTTGGAGTTTAAACTGGTTAATGACCAGTTTGATCCGACTAAGATAACCGTTGCCGAGCTCGGTGATAACCTCGAAGTCCTTTATGAACAGGCTCGTGATCCGGAAACCCACGTCATTATCAGTAAACGTCCCTATGTTCTTGAAAAGAAGAGTTTGATGACGGGTGAGTATATCTCTAATGCCAATGTCCGTTTTAACAGCCAGTTCGGAGAACCTTATGTTTCCCTCGAATTTAACTCTCAGGGGGCCAAACTTTTCGACCAGATAACGGCTGCTAGTGTCAAACGTCGCCTAGCTATTATTCTTGATAATAATGTCTATTCAGCACCGGTGATTCAGGAACGAATCTCCGGTGGTCAAGCTCAGGTCAGCGGCCGTTTTACGGCCAAAGAGGCTCATGACTTGGCGATTGTGCTTAGGGCTGGAGCCCTGCCGGCACCGATTCAGATTCTTGAACAGCGGACCGTTGGCCCCTCTTTAGGGCGGGATTCTATTCGTAAAGGTTTTATATCAATGGTAGTTGGATTTCTCCTGGTTGTGGTCTTTATGGTGGTCTATTACCGTCTGAGCGGGCTGGTCGCGAATCTCGCTCTGGTTTTGAATATACTTTTCATTATGAGTATTCTGGCTTTGGCTCAGGCAACTCTGACCCTGCCGGGGATAGCCGGTATCGTTCTAACGATCGGTATGGCGGTTGACGCCAATGTTCTAATTTTTGAGCGCATACGTGAAGAGTTACGTTTTGGTAAAACTCCCAGGGCGGGGCTTGATAGTGGCTACAGTAAAGCTTTCCTGACAATTATGGATGCTAATATCACGACCCTGATTGCGGCCATTGTTCTCTATCAATATGGCACCGGCCCGATTAAGGGTTTTGCGGTAACCCTATCTTTGGGGATTATTTCAAGTCTTTATACGGCGATCTTCGTAACCCGTCTGGTATTCGATATGGTAGCCGAGCGCCGTTCTTTGAAAAAACTTAGTATTTAAAAACCCTGGAGAGTTACTTTATGCAGTTCTTAAACTCAGATAAGATGAATGTCAATTTTATCGGTAAACGTCGTCTTTTTATGATGATTTCCGCAATTGCCATTCTTATTGGTCTGGCCTCGTTAGTGGTTCGTGGCGGCCTTAATTACGGTATCGATTTTGCCGGCGGAACCATGGTGCAGGTACGTTTTGCCAAAGTTGTTGAGTCTGATGATATACGTCAGGCTTTGGTCGGTGTCGATATGGGTGATGCTTCAATCCAGCAGTTTGAAGGCGAAGATGCCCATGAATTTCTGATTAGAGTTGAGAAATCAAAATCTGATCTGGTCGGCCTTTCAGACGACATCAAGATGGTGCTCGATCAGAAGTTTGGTACAGAAAATGTTGATATTCGTCGGGTTGAGATGGTTGGTCCCAAGGTTGGTAAGGATCTTCGGCGTCAAGGATTGTTGGCGATGATTTATGCTTTGGTCGGTATTCTGATCTATGTGACCGTGCGTTTCGAGTTTCGTTTTGCTCTCGGGGCGATTGTTGCCTTGGCCCATGATGTCATGATTACGATTGGGGTCTTTGCCCTGTTTGACAAGGAGTTCTCTTTGCCGATTCTGGCCGCTCTTTTAGCAATTGTCGGCTACTCTTTGAACGATACAATTGTTGTTTATGACCGGATTCGAGAAAACATGAAGGGCACCGGTAAAGCAAATTTTATCAATATTGTTAATCGTTCTATTAATCAGACGCTGAGCCGGACAATATTGACTTCGTTGACAACTATACTGGTTCTTATCAGTCTTTTTGTTCTTGGTGGTGGCGTTATTCATGATTTCGCCTTTGCCATGATCGTGGGTGTTTTGGTTGGTACTTATTCGTCGATTTTTATCGCCAGTCCTGTGGTTATCTCGATGCAACCTAAGAAAAAGTAGTATTATGCTCTGTTTGAGCGAAATTTTTTGCAGTATTCAAGGGGAGTCCACATTTGTTGGTCTCCCCTGTGTTTTTGTGCGTCTGGCGGGCTGTAACCTTGATTGTAGCTATTGTGATACCGGGTATGCGCGCCTGGATGATGATTCCGAAAAACTCTCCATCCAGGAAATAGCAGATCGGGTCTTCGATTATATGGTTCCCCTGGTTGAGTTGACTGGTGGTGAGCCTTTATTGCAACAGGAGACTCCGGAACTTATTCACTATTTGCTGGGTCTAGATTATACGGTTCTGGTTGAGACCAATGGCTCTCTAGATATAAGTCCTCTTGATCGCTGTGCCCATCTGATTGTCGATATCAAAACCCCAGGCAGTGGCATGGTGGAGAGTTTTCACTTGCCCAACCTGGATATTCTCCAACCCCACCACCAGATCAAATTTGTTCTGGTTGACGAGGCCGATTTTTTTTGGAGCCTTGATTTCATCAAACAACACCTGCCAAAATTAAAATATAAAGAAATTATTTTCAGCCCCGTGGCAACCTCTTTTAAACCTGTGGTTTTGGCTGAACTGATGCTTAAATATCGGGTTCGTGCCCGTCTCCAACTCCAATTGCACACCTTATTGTGGCCCGGTTCTGATCGGGGCCGGTGATTGTTGAGTTGTCAGTCGCCAGTTATCAGCCGTCAGTGTTTAGGGGCTCCTGGTGCAGTTCAAAGTTCAAAACCCTGAACTTTGAACTGATTTTCATGTTTGGTTACGGTCATGCCGGGTTAGGATTAAAATATGTTAACTGATAAAAAAGCGGTAGTACTTTTAAGTGGGGGACTTGATTCTGCTACGGTTGCAGCGATCGTTAAGGAACAAGGTTTTGCTCTCTATTGTTTAAGTTTTCGTTATGGGCAGCGGCAGGAGGTTGAGGTTGATAAGGCCTGTCATCTGGCGGCTTTCTTCGGGGCTCGTGAACATCTGGTGCTTAATCTTGATATGGGCCTGATTGGTGGTTCGGCCCTGACTGACAGGTCGGTGGCGGTTCCCAAAGAGGGAAAAAACCTGAACGTCGAAGAGGTCATTCCCGTTACCTATGTGCCGGCTCGTAATACTATATTTCTCTCTTATGCAGTTTCTTGGGCTGAGGTTGTTGGGGCTCGTGATATCTTTATTGGGGTCAATGCCTTAGATTACAGCGGTTATCCTGACTGCCGACCGGAATACCTGACTGCCATGCAACGGGTGATTAATCTGGGAACCCGTCAAGGTGTCCAAAATGACGACTATTTTCGTCTAGAGGCACCTTTGATGAAGCTTAAGAAAAGTGAAATTATCAGGTGGGGGATTCGTCTCGGGGTTGATTATGGAATGACGATAAGTTGTTATGACCCCGATCGGGACGGGAGACCATGCGGTCTCTGTGATAGTTGCCGCCTGCGCGAAAACGCTTTTCGCGAGGCGGCCCTGGTTGATCCGGCAAGTTGTTAATCGCGGCCGCCGCCGACAATGCGGAGCATCATCAAAAAGAGATTGATGAAGTCAAGATAGAGGGTTAAGGCGCCCATGATGGCACCTTTGCCGTTTGCACCTTCGGAGTGAGCCAGGTGTTTCAGGCGCTGGGTGTCGTAGACAGTTAAGCCGACAAAAACCAGAACCCCGACATAGCTGATCATCATGCTCATTTGTGAACTCTGGACAAACATGTTGACGACGGAGGCGATAATAACCCCCACCAGCCCCATGAAGAGGAAACTGCCCATTGAGGTCAGATCACGCTTGGTCAGCATGCCATAGGTACTACAGACAATGAAGGTGCCGGAGCAGATAAAAAAGGTTGAGGTTATGGTTGAACGGGCGTAGAGCATGAAGATTGTCGACAGGGTAGCCCCGTTAAGGATTGCATAGAGGATGTACATGGCTACTGCCGTGTTCCTCTGTAGTTTTTCGATCCTTGCCGCGAGGGTAAAAACGAGTCCCAGCTCACCGAAGATGAGTCCGTAAAAGATCAATTTATTGCCGAAGATAATTCCCATCATAGTTTGGCTGTTGGCCACGAAATAGGCGACAAACCCGGTCAAGGCCAAACCTACTGCCATCCAGTTGTAGACGCTGTAGATAAATTCATTGACGGCAGTTGACTCTCTGTTACTTTGCAGGCTTACGCTTTGCATGGAATTCTATCTCCAATTTATTTGATTGCGAAAATTTTATTTGATCAAGACCTAAATCATTTTATTAACGAAACAGTCGTTTGTCAATCCCTTTTGACTCCCTTTCTTTTATTATGGGTGTCTTGAAAAAAAGGCAATTTTTCTAGGTATCCTTATGTTTATACCGGAACCAGTAGCGGTTCTTCCTCTTTTCCCAGTAGTTTGATGGCCAGTCTGATGATATCTTCATCGGTGATGATGCCGATCAGGTGACCTTGGTCATCAATTACCGGCATACAGCCGAATTTATTCTCCAGCATGTCGGTCAGTGCTTCTTTGAGATTCGTGGCGGCCGTGGTTGTCGCAATCTCGGTGCGCATGACATCCTTGATCGGGATGTGACGGTCAAGTTCGCTTTGTGTCAAGGGGTCGATATCAGCCAGTTTTGAAATTGAGTAGGCCAAGAGGTCACGATGGCTTAAAAGCCCGACAAACTGTTCTTCATCATCCAGGATTGGGACATGGCGGACGTGCACAGTACGCATCAGCAAGCGCACAACATTGAGGGTTTGATTGGATCTTAAGGGAAATAGATCCCGGGTCATGATGTCAGCGACACGTTTCATGGTGACAACTCCTGGGTACAATAAGTTAGGCTTGGGTTTAGTAATTGAGTGAACCTGTCATATTTTGGGGTTGAATTCAAGGGAAATTTTTAGCGGAAAGATTTTCCTGAAGTCAAAGGAACCAGTCCAACGCAAAAAAGACGGAGTAAGCCCGTCTTTTTTACGTTGGACAATAAATTATTGTTAACCGTTGCTGAAATCGTTACTCCTTGATCAGCATGGTTGCTGGATCGAGTGAGAGATGTTGTGAAGAGATGGCACCGCTGCCTTTTAAAACATTGAGCTTGATATTACTCTCTTCTGGTTCAAGTTTAACGACGACATCAAGAAGATCAGCGAACTTGCCTATCTGAATTGGCATGCCGTCACTGTCAGGTTCTTCGTGGCGATGGCTACGAACGGTAAACCAGATGTGCGATTTGAATTTTTCGGAGAGCTCTTTCAAGGCATGTAGATCGGTGCGTTTTATCTCCTCATTGAAAGGTAGACCATCAATCAGGATCATTTGCGGATGGAAGATATTCTGGTCGGCCAGTTCGGTCAGGCGTTCATTAAGACGTGGGACGCTGAAACCGTCGATGTTGAAGGTCATAATGAAGCGTTGGGGTAGCAGTTCATTCCAGAGATCGTCGATTTTTTCGACCTGATACTGAACGCCGATATTGTTGAAGACCTCTTTATACCAGAGACTGACCTTTCTGACCGGATCACCGAGGCTGATATGGAGGGCGTTGTCACCTTTCAGGAGTGAGTTTAAGGAGAGCTGCACCAGCAGGGCGGTTTTGCCGACTCCGGCTCGGGCAACGACGGCGCCCAAACCGCCTTCCGGTAGAATATAACCATTTTCGTCACTGACGGCCCGCAAGGGGTTACGCATCATTAAATCTTTTTTTAACATTATAAAATTCCTCTCTTTAAGGTAGATGATCTGGGCATTACGATTTTGCGAACTCATTAAGCAGCGCCTTTTTTGCCTTCTTCAGCTTTTTTCTTCTGGAGCTCTTCGGTGATACTCTGAGGTACCTGGCGGTAGTTGGCGAACTCCATCGTAAATTGAGCTTTGCCCTGAGTGCTGGAGCGCAAAACGGTTGAATAGCCGAACATCTCGGCCAGTGGCACCTGGCTCTCAATGACGCACATCGGGCCCTCCTCTTGGGCTCCGAGAATAGTGCCGCGGCGCTGGTTGATAGTTCCCATTACCGTGCCCTGAAATTCAGTCGGGGTTTCAATGACCACCTTCATGATCGGTTCATGGATTACCGGTTTGGCTTTTTTATAAGCTTCTTGAAAAGCGCCGCGGGCCGCCGCCTGGAAGGCCATCTCCGAGGAGTCTACGGAGTGGGCGGCACCATCATTGATCTCGACGCGGATCCCGGTAACCGGGAACTCCATCAGGGCACCTTTTTTGAGGCCGGCTTTAAAGCCCTTTTCGCAGGAGGAGATAAACTGGGTCGGAATCGAGCCCCCGGTTATTTTATTGATAAAGTCAAATTCACCTTCGCTAAAAGGTTCCATATAACCGGCGACGCGGCCAAATTGCCCGGAACCACCGGTCTGTTTTTTATGGGTGTAGTTGAACTCGGCCCGTTTTGTTATGGTTTCTCGGTAAGCAACCCGGGGTTGGCCGGTGGTTACCTCAGCATTGTATTCGCGACGCATTCTTTCAACGTAGACCTCGAGATGGAGTTCACCCATGCCTTCGATAATGGTCTCGTTGGTTTCATCATCAACGAAGGTACGAAAAGTCGGATCCTCCTTGGAAAAACGGTTCAAGGCTTTGGACATGTTAATCTGGGCCTTGTTGTCTTTGGGGATGATGGCCAGTGAAATGACCGGATTGGGGACGAACATGGAGGTCATCGAATAGTTCAGCTTGGGGTCAGCAAAGGTGTCTCCGGAGGCGCAGTCGATGCCGAACAAAGCTCCGATATAGCCGGCTGAGATTGCTTCTATATCTTCCATCTGGTTTGCATGCATTTGTACCAGTCGGCCGATCTTTATTTTTTTCCCGTTACGGGTATTGATCAGAGTGTTACCCTTGGCAAGGTTGCCCTGGTAGACTCGAATATAGGTGAGCTGGCCGTATTGACCATCTTCAAGTTTGAAAGCCAGGGCGACGGTCGGATCACTGTTCGAATTGCCCAGTTCCAGCGATGTTTCATTGTTATTAAGATCGAGGGCTGTGTTGCTGACTTCAGAGGGGTCAGGCAGGAGCGCGACGGAGGCGTCAAGCAGAGGTTGGACACCTTTGTTTTTATAGGCTGATCCCATGTAGACCGGGGTGACTGAGCGGCTCAGAACCCCTTTACGCATGGCACTCATGATCATTTCGTTGCTGATCTCCCGTTCTTCAAGAAAGGCATCGGCGAGTTCGTCGCAGAAGTTGGAGGCTTCTTCGATGAGCTCTTCACGTTTCGTTTCAGCTAGCTCCTGGAGTTCCGCCGGAATTTCTGCAACTCTTAAAATCTCACCGTTATCACCATCAAAGTAGGTGGCTTTCATAGTGGCCAGATCAACGACTCCTTCATGTTCGGCCTCAAGGCCGATTGGTAACTGCATGGCAATTGCGTTATGTCCCAGTTTTTCTCTCAGTTGTTCGATAACCCTCTCCGGATTGGCTCCGCTGCGGTCACATTTATTGACAAACGCAATACAGGGGACCTTATAACGCTTCATCTGCTGGTCAACTGTGATTGACTGGGACTGAACCCCACCGACTGAACACAAGACCAAAATGGCACCATCAAGAACCCTCAAGGAGCGCTCAACTTCAATCGTGAAATCAACATGGCCCGGGGTGTCGATGATGTTGATTTCATGGTTATCCCATTCGCAGAATGTGGCGGCCGAAGCGATGGTGATACCGCGCTCTTTTTCAAGCTCCATCGAGTCCATAGTAGCGCCCACTCCATCTTTTCCTTTGACATCGTGGATTGCGTGAATTCTCTGGGTGTAGAACAGGATTCTTTCGGTCAGCGTGGTTTTGCCTGAGTCGATATGGGCACTGATGCCGATGTTGCGTATTTTGTTTATTTCAATACTCATCTTCTTTTCACCTTTTTACTCTTTGTCGATAGTTGTGTGAGCTGGTGCCTTGACCATGATCATCACCCCTGTAATCAGATTCCAATAAAAAAAGAGCGCCTGCAATCTTGCGATGGCAGGCGATCTGATTAACCATAAACTAGATGGATTATTCATTGTAAATGGTAACGGCGTGCCGGCCTGAAAAGATCGTTGCTGGCCGGGCATTTACCGATCCTCGGATCGGATAAGCACGCGGCCTATACTCCAAAAAAATATAAATTGCAAGGAAAAAGCCGAGAGAAAGATAAAATTTATCTGATTTTCAATGAAAATTATTGTAAACCTCACAAAAGTAGTGGTCGGTTTTCTCGAATCACATTGCCCTCTTGCCGCCAAAGGCGGCCCCTACTTACGTAAGTAGTGAGAGATTTCCGGTATTTGTTGGCGGTTGACGACGAGAAAAAGTTTGTCGCCGGGAAAGACCAAATCATGGCCTCGGGGCATGATGATCTTCCCGGTTTTTTCGTTAAGGATACCGGCAAAAACACAATTGTTCGAAAAGACATGGATCTGCGAGAGATCGACGATGTTGATCCCGTCAACCGGGCCGTTGGCGGGATATTTTGCCATTATCAGCAGGGTATCATCTTTAATCTGAGTAATGATCTGGATATTGGGGTTTTCAAGTTCCATTATGATCTTGTTCTGGAAGAGCTCAATCATATTACAGATAGTTGTAACCCCGGCAAAACGATAGGCTTCAGCGTAATCAGGATGACGCATTTTGGCTATGATCTTGGGGACGCCGAGACTGTGGGCAAGCAGAGCAAAGGTCAAGTTGTCGCTGTCCTTATAGAGAGTGCCAATGGCGATATCAGCTTTTTCGATACCGGCTTCTTTTAATGTAAGGATGTCGGTTGCCCCACCGTTAATTGAGATGATGCCGGTTTCAGCGTACAGTTTTTCACAGCGCGCCTGATCTTGTTCAATGATAACGACATCATCCTTGCGATTGGCGAGCATTTGTCCGACATGAGCCCCACCGACGCCGCCTCCGGCAATAACTACATACATGATCTATTTCCTTTTTTTCGGAATCTAAGTTCGTAGTTGTCCGAGTCCCGAGTCTTTCTTAATAGTCGAATGTCGGGCAATTACTGAATTTAGGTTCAAATTATCTTCTGGTTAGACGAGCGCAGAGGACAAAGATTGGTAGTACCTCCAAACGTCCGGCCAACATCCCGAAAATATAGCTTATTTTAACGACCGCAGGAAAAGCGGCCAGTTCTTCGGTTGAAAAGAAAAAGGGTCCCATATTACTGACTGCCGAGAGCATTCCGGAGAGGGCTTGCCAGCCGTCAAGGTTGGTACAGGCCAGGGTCAGCGAAGTGCCTAGCCAGATCAAACTGATCCAGGCAAAAAGCAAGGCGCAGATGCGTCGGACTTCTCTTGGAGAGATAATTTTCCCCTGGATAACCAGGGGAATAACCGCTTTGGGCGGTAGAGAGAGCTGTTTGAGTTCGCTGACCAAGGTTTGCCAGAGGATCCCTAAACGCAGTACTTTGAAACCACCCGCCGTTGATCCGATACAGCCGCCGACAAACATAAGGAGAAGGAATACCTGCTTAGCCAAGGCCGGGTAGTAGGGGTCGTTGAGGTTGCGGGTCGCATAGCCAGTACTGGTAATGACAGATATAGTCTGAAAAAGGGTGGTGCGAAAATGGAGATGAAAAGTTGACCATGACGTGAACAGTTTCTGGCCGTGAGTGATGTAGATATCAGCCCCGACCAAAAGAATGGAACCTAAGATGATGAACCAGAAGAGCCGCATCTCGAAATCTTCATACAAGGCCCGCCAGTTGCCGGTGCTGATCTTGTAGTGGAGGAGAAAATTGGTGCCCCCCATGATCATGAAAAAGATCATCGTGTACTCAATTAAGGTGCCGTATCTAAAACTGCTGAAATAAGCGATTGAGGCGTCATGGGTCGAGAAACCGCCGGTCGAAACCAGGGTCAATGTGTGATTTATGGCATCAAAAAGAGACATTCCTTCCCCAAATAGGAGAACGAAGGCAACCACGGTCATAGTGCCATAGATGATCCAGATGATTTTGATCGTATTGAAGATTCCGGGTACTGGACGGCTGCTGTGAATTTTATGACCTTCAGCGCTGAAGAGGGTGGCTGCAGCACTGCCGCCGCGAAAACTGACGGCCAGGAAAAAGGTCAAAATTCCGATGCCGCCAATCCACTGAGTAAATGAGCGCCAGAACAGTACCGCCGGCGGCATTTCGTCAAGGCCCTTAAAGATTGTCAGGCCCGAAGCTGTAATCCCGCTGGTGGCCTCAAAAAAAGAGTCAATAAAGGAGTGCTCCAGCAACAGGTAAAGAGGGATGGTGCTGACTACAGCGACTACGATCCAGGCCACAGCCGTAATGATCATGCCGTCCTGGATATTGGGAACCTTGTCTGGCAGGCGCCGTGTCAAGATCATGCCGAGGGCACTGACCAGGGTGCCGGGAACCACAAAGGCACCAATAATGCGGACCGAGATCTCCGGCCCCGGAAAAAAAACATGGACCAGAGCCGGAACCATCATTGCTAAGCCGAAGATAAACAGCAGTGAACCCAGGTAGTTTAAAATTGTCAGGCTGGCGACAAGTCTTTTTATCATGATATGAAAATTGTTTATCTTCGGGAGCTGCTGATCTCTTGTAAAGGGCTGGTTTAAAGTTTTGTTTATAGCTGAGGATTGTATCTATGACAAGAACAATATCAGTGTGGAGGGGGTTGAGCTACGAAAGGTGTCGTAGAGAGGGACAATCTAGTTGTTTTTACGGAAGCCTACATGGCTGTTCAATCACTAGACAAAAAGGCCACTCATCCCGAGTTGTCTTTTTATTTCCATACTGTCAAAATGGGTATTGACAGAACTCCCCAATTTCAGTATCTCTTCAGATATTAATTACCGATATAGTACCTATAGCTAGTTTGAATTGTTGATTTCATTATGACCGATTTTCCTGTCACCGACAAAGGTTTAAAACAACGAATTTTCAGTTATCGGCGCTTTCTCACTAAAAAAAACAAACCCACAATTTTATTAATGATGGCTATTGGTTTGTTAAGCAGGTAGCTTGCTAGATCTGATCCAGTAAAAATTATTCAGATATAAGGGGAAATGAAAATGACCAAAGCTGATATGATTGATGCTGTTTGTGAGGAGAATGGTTTTTCTAAACGGGAATCTGCCGGGATAATCGAAGATGTGCTCGATATTATAAAAGAGACTCTTGGGCGGGGTGAAAATGTTAAACTCTCAGGTTTTGGCAGTTTTAATATCCAGAATAAAAGAGCCCGGTGTGGACGTAATCCTCAGACGGGCGAAGATCTAACAATTTCAGCCCGGCGGGTATTGAGCTTTAAGGTCAGTAATGTGTTGCGGGATAAGTTGAATGTGTAAGGCTGTTTTTGCATCCGGTGCATTCGTTCGGTGCTAAGATTGTTACTCCCACCGCGTTACAGATTCTCAGAGATCCTGGGGATATCCCCGGAAAACAACGGAGAAAAGAGCTAATGGCAACTGCATCATCTTAAAGGAAAAAAGTTGCTATCAAATCCCAACGTCAACTTCCTCTTTTGGCGCTTAAAAATGAAGAGAAACAGGCAGTTATAGATGTCGCCCACGAAAAGCGCTTCTGGGATTTATCAGGTATAGGGGTTGCAATTTATATCTGCACCGGCTTTAGGAATGATGCTAATCAGGTTGCAGGCTTTTAGATGAGTTTTCTTGTATTGTTCATGGTCAGGGTCTTTTATACAAGCAAAGTCATAAGGGCAATTTCTAGCTTGGTCTATAATCTCTTTGGGGACTGAGCTCATGTTATCATCAATTGAGATAACTATAAACAGGGCATAAACAATAGTATATTTTGGATTCTGGAAGAGATACAACGTAAGGGTCATTGTCTACGTCTATCTCAGCTTTAGGGGATACCGCAACTAGATTATCTAACAGTTTGTATTTTTTAAAACATTGTTCGTGGTTGTCAGGGTCTTTTATGCAAGCATAATCGAAGGGGCATTTTTTAGCTTTGTCTAGAATCTCTTGAGGGACTTTTTTCATATTAACATCAATACTACTGTAGATATGAATAACTGCGTTATATTGTTGATATCATGTTAAATTAGGTAAGTCAATAAGTTATTTATGGTTATTTAGAGTTAACGAGTACTGGGTAAAAATCATACCGCGGCGTTACGGAATTTTGTTTCTTTAATTTTCGTGCTGCTCTGGTAGTTTCAAGTTTGTTATCTCGTTTGCCGCTTTTTTTTGGGAACCGCTATTCTCAAGGGCTGTGGCCCCGTTTTCAAAGAATTTCTTCTGCCAACTATAAAATACGGTTGGTTGGAGATTGTATTGATCACAGAGATCGGAAACCGGTATCCGATCAATAAGGTGCTTCTTTAAAATTGTAGTTTTTTCATTGATTTTTCCTCTGTCTGAGTAGGTTAACTCAAATCGAGAAAAATTCCAATTCACGCTGAACCATTACATAAGATGTGTTGGATGTTAACAGACATAAAAAAAGTCCTCCCATTTGTGACACTTTTTGTGACACTTTTTTAATGAGAAGACTTTTTTAAACAAGTACTCGCAACGATTTCAAATACTTGGTGAGATTTGGTGGAGGTGGCGAGAATCGAACTCGCGTCCGAAAACCTTTACGTCAGGGCCTCTACATGTTTAGGCGGATTTTAATTTAACCGCATCCTAAGCTCCTCCGGTCGGGATCTTAAGTCGGCGATTTTCCATTTAATTTCGGACGGTAACCGGAAACTAATCACCATCCTATCCCACTCAAATGATACCCGGATCCTGCTTAGCGGAAGTCAGCTGGTCGGGCACTGGCTATGCAGCCAGAGCGTAGTCGCTATTATCGGCGTCTATGTTGTTTTCAGTCAGTTTAAGGAGTTATCTGAAAGCTCCACATGCCGCCCCACGCTTAGTATTTCCGTCGAACCCAGGACACCCCCGTGGTAATTCTTTTTGCCGATAGTTGTATCAGCGCTTCATCTATTAATCAATATAACAACTCTTGTGCGATTTGGCAAGTTGGGAAATGACGGCTGACTTTAATTATGGTTGTGTTTGTTGTTTCAGCGATCGAGAAACTCACGTTCGGTATCTCTTTTGACCGCCTTTTGTTTGAGATCTTGACGTTTATCATGGAGTTTTTTGCCCTGGGCCAGGGCAATTTCAACTTTGACTTTGCCGCGGGAAAAATAGGCTTTGGTGGGGACCAGGGTCAGGCCTTTTATTGTGACTTTGCCGATCAGGCGCTTGATTTCATCTCTATGGAAGAGGAGTTTGCGGGGGCGTAAGGGTTCGTGGTTGTGAATATTGCCATGCGAGTAGGGGCTGATATGGAAACTTTCGAGAAAGATTTCGTTGTTGTGGATGCGGGCATAGCAGTCGTTCATGTTGCCGCGTCCTTCACGCAAGGCTTTGACCTCAGTGCCGACCAGGACAATCCCGGCCTCAAACTTTTCCAGCAGAGAGAAATTGAAGCGGGCTTTTTTATTGCTGCAGATGATCTTCTGGGCCATAACTAATTCCTCCCATCTTTAAAAAAGACGGGCTGCGATCCAACTTCCGGAAATAAAAGTGCCGATTGCACTACCGAGATTGGAGAGAGCGACGACTAAAAGGATACGACTCACCGGGTTGTGCCAGAAGCCTTTAATCGTAGTGATGGCAACCGGTAGCGCTTCGAGATCGCCGACGGTTGGTTTCTTGACCCAGGCTTGGACCAGGCCGGAAACAAAACCGGCTGCCACCATGGGGTTGAGGCTGGTCAGTGGGGCGGCGCAAAAGGCTGACAAGATGGTCAGTGGGTGGCCGCAGGCCGCCGCCGCGCCAAGTGCTGCCAAGATACCGTTGACGAGCAGCCAGATGTAGATCGATTCCAGTGTATGTTGTCCGCCGCCTATGAAAAAACCGGCGATAATCATCGCGACGATCAGGCCGGGAATGCCCCATTTGATAATATTCATCCAGGGTGATTTGGGGGGTAGTTCGAGGATCGGTTCAAGGGGGGTCTCTTTTTCGATCTCTCTAACAATGCCTTCAAGATGACCGGCACCAACAACCCCGACGATACATTTGCCGGGGGCCTGTCTGAGTTTCTGGGCCAAAAAAATATCTCTTTCATCGATCAGGCGGCATTTGACTTCAGGAAAACCAGCGGTAAATTCAGTCAACAGAGTTTCAAGCTGATCTTGATTGAGCATCTCCTCAATCATCTCCGGGTCGATTTCCTCACTGAAAATAACTCCGGCCAGAAGATGAAAAATCATTTTCATTTTCTGCCACCAGCCGAGATAACCCCAGACTCGTTTCAAAGTGATGTCGATGGGCCGGTCGGCCAGTACCAGTTCGGCATCGATGGCTTCGGCTTCTTTAATGGCGGCCATCATTTCGGCTCCGGGCTGAACCCCAAGCTGTTTGCCGAGACGTCGGTAGAAGGAACTTAAGATTAGCTGGGCCAGGAGAAAAAGTGCTTTTTTCTCTTTGATGACTTTGACAATATCCATCTGCTGCCAAAGCTTCGCTTGGGTCATGGCCTGGTAACGGGGCGGGCAAAGCTCGACGGCAACCGTGTCCGGTTTCAGGGTCTGGATGGTCTTTTCTACCTCGGTGACACTTTTCTGAGAAATATGGGCCGTGCCAACCAGATAAATATCCTTGTCCATAATTGAGATATGGCGTACCGATTCAGATAAGGAG
>Ga0307991_1001801_pt1 | contig 14811 bp, 8 predicted proteins | sample EllFjometagen131_FD_203146 | JGI IMG/M metagenome (GOLD analysis project Ga0307991, IMG submission 203146) | Marine microbial communities from Ellis Fjord, Antarctic Ocean - #131 | ecosystem: Environmental > Aquatic > Marine > Unclassified | place: Southern Ocean | collected 2014-10-08
GTGAACATTTTTTCCTGATAGTCCTTTTTTCCTTGCATGATTAAAGTTAACAAAAACACTGGATTGTAGAGGTTTTTTTGCTATTTTTATAAATAATATTTGGTGAGTTGTGCAACAGGCACAATATGTATAAGTAATGGTGGGGAAAGTAGTAAATATCAAGGTTGTGGCTCGCATCAACTTTATTACTGGTTGTTAGTGAAGAGCTCCGCAAACCACCACTACTCATAGTGTGCCGAGAAGCAGAACATCGGCAAATTACTAGTTCTGCATGCTGTAAATAAGATGGTGAAGACCAGTTGTAAGGTTGAGCCACCGATGTCGTCTTACAGGAGAAGGCATCAAACCACCTAAAGGTGCTGTGGTAAAGAGTCATGGTACTGAGCGTTTAGGAAAAGATATGCCATGAGTATATCAGGTATGGATAAAGGAGTTGAACGTAAGTGAACCCTCGATGAGGAGTCGAGAAGTGGTACATCCTGTCAAAATCTACGGAGTATGAGACGGAGAGAAAGAGTATAGCGGTTACCTGTTTATTGGCTATATGGCAGGCGTCTTACAGAGGGCAAGAACTTTATCCGGGCTTAATTATGGAACTCGGGAACCTGGATATTGATGATGGCTGCGGAAAGCTACCGATGCAGGATTCGCTGGCAGCTAAAGGGAAATGCGCAATAAGAACAACTTAGAGGCATAATACCAATGTAATGTTCAGGGGCGGACTAATTCGTAGTAGTGATGAAGGTTCTGTAATGGGATTGGAGCGAAGGGATTAGCTAATATATTCTACATTCTTGCCAACTTGAAAGAGGATGAGCTTATGTTTGCAGGAGAATTAGAAGAGCCGTATGACGGGAGACTGTCACGTACGGTTCTGTGAGAGGCTCGGGGTGAAATTCCCCTTGCCTACTCGACCATGAGCCGTTTATGCGCAATTAATCATAGGAGTGAGATATAGTAATTGAAAATGGAAAAGATGATAAAGCTTATTAATAAAGTATTGATTTCGCTTAGACTAAAAAAGCCATTTATGTGGACTCCTCCTGAATTTGAAATTAAAAAGCTTGAAAAGGCGTATTTAAAATTTTTTAAGCCTACTATTGATTATATTAATAAGATTTCAGGTGGAGGCTACTATAATACAAAACTTACATATATAGACCTCGAAGGCAAAAATCATAATACAAAATTTGAGATTACGTTAATTTCAGACAATGAACCTGGATTGAAATTTAAAATTCTCTTACCCAATGTTTTGAACATAGGTAGTGTAAAGTATAAAGAAAGCTATGGTCTTGCAGAAGAACTTATACTAGAAAATAAAGATACGACCTTAATTATACCTGAAAATTCTGTCATAGAGTTTAATACAAAAATTCCAGCCAAGCCTCAGATATTGGAAGGAAGATTTAAAAGAGTTAAAACATCAAAGGATTACAAGAATAACTCATATTGCAGGTTAATTATTCCAACGAAAGATAATGATATGATATATCCAACAACTATTTTGGAATACAAGGAAAATCATATGAAGTTTGACATGCCTAATTGGGATAGACAAACCACAATAATGGGTATCCCATTTATGACAACAAAAGGAATGTATGTCGAATTGACTATTAAAAACTGGAACTTCCATTTTTATGGTCTTGAACAAATAAACTCACTAATTATTGATTCAATAGAGGAAATTTCCGTTAAAAAATTTAGAGAAGTTGCCTATGCAATTAGGTTATGTTTTGCTTTTTTAATAGGAAGGTTTTATAAAGATGAAACAATACTTGTTGCATCTAGCAATGGTGATTTCTCAAAAATTGATTATCTCGATTATTGCTTAGAAGAGGCTTCTATTTTAACCGATAATCAAATAATAAATCCAACTTTATTTTTTAGTCAAAGTTCAGAGAAAGATGAAGAGACACAAACTCTATGGAAACCGTTTCACAATATGTTTGACACAAGAGTATTGTCTTCAATGTGTGACAAGGTTCTTGATTCTTCAGAGTTTATGAGAAGTTTAGAATTAATTGTTAATGCGGGTAATATTATTGACCCAGTTCAAAAAGGAGCATTATATTCTGTTTGTATTGAAACATTGACAGAAATAATTAAGACGAAAAATGAAATAGCTTTTAAACCTATTGAAAACAAAAAAATATGGAAACCTTTTTACAATGACTTAAAGTCATGTTTAGACAAAATAAAAGGAGAAATAAGCGACGAAGGACTTAATATTTTGAATGCCAAGATTAGTAATTTAAATAGTCCTACCAATCGTGATAAATTAGAGAAACCTTTTAAATTGGTCGGTATAGAGCTTTCACAAAATGAAATAGAAAGTTTAGAGCAACGAAACAATTATCTGCATGGAGGTCAACCAAATGATGATGGTTGGTTCACTAAGTCAAATTTGAATGCTCTAAAAATACATTACTTAATTGGAATGTTGATTTTAAAATACTTCAAATATTCAGGTCATTATATAAATCTTTCGGGATGGTATCTTTTGCATGACAATGAGACGGAAAATATTTTGAAAAATTTCGATTTCTCAGAATTAGGGGAGGTAATGCGTAAAATAAAGGACAAAGATTTTGAGTCAATTGAACAACTTGATAGTGCAAAGAAGAAAATGAAAAATTTCGATAAGTTTAATAAGGCTAGTTTAGAGATAGAAGATTTAATTAGGATTATATAATAAAAGCGCATAACAATGAACTGTACTAAAATCCAAATCTTTTTTACCCAACGTTTACATAAACACTTTTAAAATTTTCATCATAAAATAGTCACGTTTTAGCTATCAACAATTCTTGCTTGAGTGAAAGCTTACATCAACTATGGTAAAAAAATGTCAGTGATGTTTATCTAATAATCACATTCCAGGAAATAGATCATCCAGCGAAGGGTAGGGGACTCAAAACGTGTATTCCCTTTGGGTTTTAGCTAAATGAAAAAGAACTTGCACACAATTTGCACGCAAATTCTTTTTTTATGATTTAGTTACCAAAATTATTTGTAACTTGTAGAATTCTAAATCTAAATAGTTTTCGCTGAATAGCCTTACATGGAATATTTCTGATTTTATCGGCTAATTTTTGATATACTGAAAGAACGGTTTGACATATGATTTAAGGCAATATGGTATGCATAAAGGCAAATAAATATTTAAAAAAACTAGAACATATTTAGTACCCTTTGAGGTAACTTTATAATGGATAGGAATAAAAAAAGTGCACATACAACTCCATTTAGGAGGTATATTTACACTTGTATAAGTAATAGAAACCAAATTGGTTTCTACAATCATTGTGCAACATTGCAAGTCGAAATTTCTGGAGAAGTTAAAATTGTATGTGGCAATTTGGCAATTCCAAAAAGATGGATAAGTTTTTTGTTTCAACCAGCGTTGGAGGACTAAAGAAATTAAGAACGATTTTACAAAAATTAAACATAAATTAGCAGAATAATTAGTTCGATTAAAAGAATAGATGAAAAAGTATAATTTCCCTGAGATAACTAATATTGAGATAACGAACTTTTCCTTATTTAAGAAGATACAACATATTTCCCTTGAAAATAACAAAAAGGTTTATTGCCTCGCTGGAGCAAACGGATTAGGAAAATCAACTTTCATAACAATCGTTAACTACGTCCTTACTGGAATTGTAAAAAAGGCTGATGCTAATTTTTCTTGGTTCAAATCAATCCCCGGATTTTATTCAAAGAGCAAAGGCTTTGCGTCCGATTATTTTGATGGTAGAGTCACTGAGTCAGATCGGGACTTAGCAGAAGTTACGTTGCATTTCACAGTTGGTGAAGCAACTTATACAGTTACAAGGGGATTCTTTGAGCCAGATGAACTGAGGCAATTTGAAAAATCAGTAGCCGGGAAACCAGTTGAACTGTCTGAAAATCTTACTCCGACTGATCTGCAAGAAGAGTATGAAGAGCATATGGCAAAGGACATTGGGCTCTCAGAGTTCGATCAATTCGTTTTCCTTCAAATTTACGTGCTAACATTTGATGAAACCCATCAATTGCTTTTTTGGGACAGTAACCTAATGGAAAGGGTGCTTCATCTGTTCTTTGGATTAGATTCTTCAAAGGCCAAACTTGCTGACCAACTTAGAAAAGATGTTTCCAAATTTGATTCCAATGCAAAGAACTTTCAGTGGGACATCACGAAAACCCGAAATGAGCTAAGAAACATCCAAGCCCAACTTGAGGATACCGAAACAGAAGGAGATAGTGCGAATGAGTTGGAAATATTTGAGACACATAAAGAGCTTACAGAAACCCTCGATGAACTGTTTGAAAAATCTGATAGTATTTCAGGTGACTTGCGGGATGCTGAATCATTGATAGCGGACTACTCGTTAAAAATATCGGCTCTCAAATCTGAATACGAATTGTTGTTTAATCGTTCAAATCCTGATGAATCTCCTATTGAGAAAAATACCGAAATAATTGATGTCCTCAACGAACTCAAAATCAAAATATTCTCCGGGGAAAATCATCAGTCCCAATTAGACAGACTGGTAAAAATCATAAAGGAATTAAAGCAACAATATTCAAACGCTGATACAAAAGAGCTTTTGGAGGACTTAAAAAAGATTGACGAGGAGTTATTTCGTTTCAAGAATGAAGCCAAATCCGCCCAAGACAGAAAAAACAGGTTATTGGAAGAAGAAAAAACATTATTAGTAAAAATCTCGGAGACAAAAGAAAAGATTAGTCAGATAGAGAAAGATAATGAAGATCTGATAAAGAAATTACACCGACCAAAGTCAGAAGATGGTTTGACCGCTCTAATAGAAAGCTACAAAGACCAAATTGATCGGTACGAAAAACAAAAAACTGAAGCGAGGAAGAAACGAGATCAAAAGAAGAAAGAATTACAACCTCTTGAAAATGAGTTGAGCTTACAGTACAACGTAGCCCAATCCGAGTTTATCCCAATTTTCAACAACTATGCTCGAAGTTTCTTGGGACTGAACATTGATATCCAACTCTCGATAACCTCGAAAGGCACGACATTTAAACTTGACATTAACGATAGTCAGAGAAAGAAATCACATCAATTATCAGAAAGTCAGCGCTATTTTATTGACATCGCCCTTCGCATGGCACTCATTCAATTAGGTGCGCATCACTCGACTCTTCTAATCGATACCCCTGAAGGATCACTTGACATTGCTTATGAAAGTCGAGCAGGTAAGATGTTCGCAGAGTTTTCTAAGCATGGTTATAATTTGATACTCACCGCAAACATTAACACATCACAGTTACTATTACAAATGGCAAAAGCATGCAAAACAACCGGCATGCACATTGAGAGAATGACAGATTGGACGGTTTTATCAGATGTTCAACAGCAGGAGGAGGAATTTATTGAAGATGCCTTTTTGAAAATTGAGAATGCATTAACTGAATAAAATGGAGATCAAAGTAGAAGCTATATTTGATACACTTTACATTGGATCAAAAATTGAATCCAGGTTAGATGATTTTTCTCAATATGAAATTCAATTTTTTGCCTATCTGTCTTGTTTACTGTCCCTCTACGAGGGAAATCCCTTGAGCTTTTGGGAATACAGTTTTGTGAAGACATCCCTTGGAAGTCCTTATAGTGTCGACATTGAAGAAGCGTGGCGTTTTCTTAAAAGCAAGGGTTCTGCGGAGCAAACAACCGAGGGATTTTCCAAACTAACTGACAAGGGGCGATCTGAAATCGATTTTTACTTGACTTTACATGCGTTTAGACAAAGAGTAAGGTATTTGGATGCGGCTTGTAAGAGTCTTTCTTTTATCCCCGTTGGCTACATCAAGCAAGCAATCAATAATGAACCTGTTTTGAGAACCGCGAGAACCACTGTCCATAGACGATTCTTGTTAGATGAAAGCAGTCCAGCTACTTCTGCCTTGCACCAACAATTTGGAACACTAAGAGAGGCATTAAGGGAAGAATCTTATGATGACTTGTTGCTCCCTGCTATTGTATGGATAGAGGCATTAAACCGTCAATCTCAAATCCAAGAATCCTTATGAGTCTTGACGAAAAACAAATTGCCTTCTACAAAGATGTCGCAAATGACTTGTGGTCAATTTTGATATGGACAGACTACGGATCAAATGGATTTCAGAAACTGAGTTACCTTACTGAATCAATCACCAAAATATACAAGCATCTTAATTTTTCATCATTCAGCAATATCATAATTTATGTTCGCTTGGAAGAATCGGTGAGTCTTGAGAATATTGACAACTCTAACTGTATTCCGTATCGATCATTTCAAAACCTTGCAACTATCAGCGGGGATACATTAACAATTGAAGTACAGGAAAATCTTGATGTTTTGGTTTCAGTCGATTTTGCACCGCAAATTGAACCATTGCGGGCAAACGCAATAGTTTATCAGCGCATCGGGACTAATGAGTCCATTCTTGGGAAAACTGAACAAAAAACACTTAAGCAACCACCCAATTCAGAAAGTTACTTTTCTATACAAACTTACAAGGATCTGGATGTTGCTTTAGAGGATTATAAGGTGAAAGTTGCGAGAAGTACGGCTATGTGCCCCGAATTGAAAACTATTTGGTTTGATGATAACAGAATTTTTCTTAAACCAAAACCAGAACATTTAATGCGTAATTCATTGACTTATTTTCTAAAACTCAGGCTTCGAACTGCTGCCGAGGTTCGGCCAGAACAAGTGGTTGACGAATCGCATCCAGTTGACATTAAAGTTACATGGGAGTATTCTACCAACCTTGCTCTAATTGAGATAAAATGGCTGGGTAAATCACTCCAAAATTATGGTGCTAATTTCACCCAAAACTACTCTGCGGCTCGAGCCTTGAAAGGAGCAACACAGCTTGCAGAATACCTTGATTCAAATAGAGTGCAAGCTCCTGATAAGGTAACTAAAGGCTATTTAGTTGTTTTTGATGGGCGTAGGTGGCAGATAAACTCAAATAAAGCAGAAATCAGCAGATCAAATGGATTTCATTTCGAAAATAGCGAAATCCAATATACCCCTGAATATAATAAAACAAGAACCGACTTTGCTAAGCCGGTAAGATTTTTCATGGAACCTAATTGCACAATTTAAAGATGAGCGGAATAAACGAAAATTTCCACTTAAAGGATTTAGGCTATTCCAATGCTGATAGCACAGTTGAAACAGCACGACACCGCTGGTATTTTTACAAGGAAGGATTTTCGCCCCACCTTGTGGAGCAAGCAATTGAAATATCTGGCATAGAAAAGAATGACATAATTCTCGATCTTTTTAACGGGAGTGGAACAACAACACTCACCGCCGCAATAAAGGGATACAAATCTGTTGGAATAGAAGTTAACCCGTTCACCTCCTACCTTTCATCTGCAAAGCTAAAAAATGCTAATCCGAAGGAGTTTAGGAAACATAAAGTCGGGTTGATATCAGCTGTAGAAAAAAGCGCAAAGTCTAATTTGATTGGATTTTCCACTTTTAGTAAATCAGAAGGGCTTAATAAATGGCTATTCAATGATGAGGTTCTAAATGCTTTTGAAGGAGGTTGGAAACATACATCTGAAATCTCATCCTATAATATACGAAAGTTATTTCGACTTTCTTTGATAACAGCAGCAATGCAAAATTGCAATGCAACAAGGGATGGTAAATGCTTGCGATATAGGTTGAGTTGGAAAGAATATAATTTCGACAAAAATTCCTTTCTTAAGTCATTGTCGACCAAACTGGATCAGATGATTGAAGATATCGAGCAGTATCCGATTCCTCAAACCGCCTCTATAATAAATGCTGATGCAAGAAAGGCTCTCTATGGCGCAAATCAAGTTGGGAAGTTCAAACTGTGCGTAACCTCTCCCCCATATTTAAATACTTTCGACTATACAGATATATATCGTCCCGAGCTTTTTCTTGGCAAATTCATTTCAAACAGACAAGAGTTGTATAACCTAAGATTGCAGACGGTTCGATCACATGTTCAAGCAAAATGGACACTGCCAACAATGAATGATTTTGGTCTACTGTACAATGAAGCCCTTTCTCAAATCAAAGACAACCAAGAAAACTTAATGCACAAAAATATTCCAGTAATGATTCAAGCATATTTCGAGGATATGTTTAACCTGCTAAAATTATTGAGATCAAAGGCAGATAAGAATGCCTCGATATGGTTAGTAGTTTCTAATTCTGCGTATGCAGATATCGAAGTGCCGGTAGATTTGATTCTTGGGGATATTGGTTCAAAAGCAGGTTGGTATTTAAAAGAAATCGGTGTTCTTCGTTACTTGAAGAAACGAAAAACAAAATATAGTTCAAATATTACTCAATTGAGGGAAAGTGTAATATTTTTTTCAACTTCTAAATAAAGGACTCATATAAGCTCGAAATAAAATTACAATTATTTGAATACAGTAAAATAATTTGGCTGTTTCAAAAATATATAAATTGAAAGCAACAGTTGCACAACAATATATAAAAATAATAGCCGAGATATTAGTAAATTCAAGAGTTGTAGCCCGCTTCAACTTTCTTGTATCTTGACAGGCAAGTGCCACGCAGTCGGCTACTATTCTTATATTAAACGTTATTGCGAACACCTATTCAATAAAACAATACAAAGTTTTTAATATTTTTGTAAGATATGACCGAAAACAATAAACAACTCGAACAGCAGCTCTGGAATATTGCTAATACCCTAAGGGGCAAAATGGGAGCGGATGACTTCAGGGATTATATATTGGGATTTATCTTTTATAAATACCTTAGCGAGAAGATGCACCGATATGCGAATAAGATCCTTGAACCGGATGGAATAGTATATAAAGAGATAGATGAGGATAGCGAGCAGGGTAAACAGTTTCTGAAAGCCATTCGTGGGGAAACATTGAACAAGCTGGGTTATTTCCTTAAGCCCTCCGAGCTGTTCAGCGAACTGGCGCGCAGAGGTAATGGTGATGCCAAAAGCAAATTTATCCTGGGTGACCTTGACAAAGTGCTTACCAATATCGAACAAAGCACGCTGGGTTCAGAGAGCGAAGAGGATTTCGGGAACCTGTTCGAAGACCTGGACCTAACCAGTAGCAAGCTCGGTAAAGCAGAAAGCGATAAAAACGAACTAATCGTAAAAGTACTGACACACCTCGATAAGATCGACTTCCGACTTGAAGATACGGAAAGTGATGTGCTGGGTGATGCCTATGAATATCTTATCGGCAAGTTTGCCAGCGGTGCCGGAAAAAAAGCCGGTGAATTTTATACACCCCAACAGGTAAGTAAGATCCTGGCGAAAATCGTATCTACCGGGAAAGACCAGCTCAAAAGTGTGTATGATCCTACCTGCGGTTCGGGTTCCTTGCTGTTGCGCGTAGCAAAAGAGGTAAAAGGTGTAAGCGGATTTTATGGGCAGGAGAGCAACCCAACTACCTACAACCTCTGTCGTATGAATATGATAATGCACGATGTGCACTATCGCAAGTTTGACATCAGGAACGAAGATACCCTGGTAAACCCACAGCATATCAATCAGCGTTTTGAAGCAGTTGTAGCCAATCCACCGTTCTCGGCAAATTGGAGCGCCAGTCCTTTGTTTATGAATGACGATCGCTTTGCATCCTACGGTAAACTGGCGCCGGGCAGCAAGGCGGATTTTGCTTTTGTACAGCATATGGTCTTCCAGCTTGCAGATAATGGTACTATGGCTTGTGTATTACCGCACGGGGTGTTGTTCCGTGGTGCAGCCGAAGGGCATATCCGTAAATACCTTATTGAAGAGTCCAATTACCTGGATGCTGTGATCGGGTTGCCTGCCAATATCTTTTTCGGCACAAGCATTCCCACCTGTATTATGGTGCTGAAAAAACAACGCGAATTTGCCGGCAATATCCTGTTTATCGATTCCAGCCAACATTTTGAGAAAGCCAAAAACCAGAACTACTTACGCCCGGAAGACATAATCAAGATAGTAACCACATACCGCGAGCGTATAACCGAAGATAAATACAGCTATGTAGCCACCCTGGATGAGGTGCGCGAGAACGAGTACAACCTGAACATCCCCCGTTATGTGGATACCTTCGAAGAAGAAGAACCGGTAGACCTGCAAGCCGTCTCTGATGAATTGAAAGCATTAGAAAAGGATATGGAGGAGACTGATAAAGAGATTGGGGGGTATTGTAAACAATTGGGAATTAACACCCCTTTTTAACCATGGAATCTGTGAACGTGAAACATAATAAAGAAGAGAAAAAGGTACCTAACCTGCGGTTTCCTGGGTTTGAGGGGAAGTGGATGGGAAAACAATTTGGAGAGCAAACCAAAATTTATGACGGAACTCATGCTACTCCTGATTACACGGAAACGGGAGTTCCTTTTTATAGCGTAGAACACGTCACTGCAAACCAGTTTAATGATACGAAATTCATTGCGCATGAGGTTTGGGAAAAGGAAAATAATCGGGTTAAACTTGAACGAGATGACATTCTAATGACAAGAATTGGAGACATTGGTACGCCAAGAATTATTGATTGGGACGTTGAGGCCTCATTTTACGTGAGCTTAGCTCTTATAAAATCATCGGAGCATTTCAACTCATTCTTTGTCAGTCAATATATTCAGACTGTTGAGTTCCAGCGCGAATTGTGGAAGAGAACAATACATGTTGCATTTCCAAGAAAAATAAATCTGGGTGAAATTGGAAATTGTAATCTTAATCTCCCTTCCCTCCCCGAACAACAAAAAATCGCTTCTTTTCTCTCTGCAGTGGACCAAAAGATACAACAGCTTATCCGAAATAAGGAACTGCTGGAGTTATACAAAAAAGGGGTGATGCAAAAGATCTTTCCGCCAGTTGGCGGACAGGCTCTGGAGATTAGATTTAGAGATGTAAACGGCAACGATTATCCGGATTGGGAGGAGAAACGGTTGGGGGAAGTAGTATTAGAACACAACTCAGGCATATACAAGAAAAAGGAATTATACGGAGAAGGAAATAATATTATTGGAGTATCAGATTTGTACTCGATCAATGCAATTGACGGACAAGAATTCAATCGCGTCCCTTTGACTAATGAAGAATTTCAAAAGTATTCACTAAGAGAAGGTGACTTATTATACGGAGAATCATCACTTGTTCGGGAAGGAATTGCTAAAACACTTTATGTAACTGAAAAAGGAGCAAAAACGTGTTTCGCATGGCATACAAGAAGATTTAGTGTACAACTACGTATCGTCAATCCCGCTTACCTCTATTATCATTTAAATTCATTTTATGAACGGAAAAAAGTAATGTCAGTTGCTACTCAAACAGCACTTACAGGAATTACCACAACGGACTATTTGGGAATTAAAATAGTTCTTCCCAAAAAGGAAGAACAAAAGAAATTGGCTGATTTTCTGGTTATGATTGACAATAAAATTAAGTATATTTCAAATCAGATTTACCAAACCCAAAAGTTCAAAAAAGGACTACTACAACAAATGTTTGTATGACTACACAACCCGAAGCCATATTAGAGAATAATCTGGTCAAGCAATTGACAGGCTTGGGATATGAGTATGTCCAAATCCATGATGAGGAAGGTTTACTTGCCAACCTGAAAAGCCGGCTGGAATCCTTCAATAACACCACGTTTTCCGAAAAGGAATTTGATACTATCCTTAACCACCTGTCTAAAGGCAATGTATTCGAAAAAGCCAAAACCCTGCGCGACCGTTTTCAACTGGACCGTGACAATGGCGATAGGTTCTATGTACGTTTCTATAACAGCGAAGATCGAAGCAAGAACCTTTTCCAGGTCACTAACCAGGTGACACAGGAAGGTATATACAAAAACCGTTATGATGTTACCCTGCTTATCAACGGTCTGCCCCTGGTGCAGATCGAACTAAAACGCAGGGGACTGGAGCTGAAAGAGGCTTTCAACCAGATTAACCGTTACCAGCGGCATTCGTTCTGGGTAAACAGCGGACTGTTTCAATATGTGCAGATATTTGTTATCAGCAATGGCGTTAATACTAAGTACTACGCTAACAACCGTAACCAGTCGCCTAAACAAACCTTTTTCTGGGCTGATGTCAATAACAGGAACATCACCGACCTGACCGGTTTTGCCGAAACTTTTCTGAATCCGGACCACCTGGGTAAGATGATTGCCCAATACATTGTGTTTAACGAAACACATAAGATATTGATGGTACTGCGTCCATATCAGTATTATGCCACTGAAGCCATCATTAAGCAGGTACGAACGAGTCGCAAGAACGCCTATATCTGGCACACTACCGGTTCTGGAAAAACACTCACCTCCTTCAAGACCAGTCAGATTGTTATGAACCTGCCTGAAGTGCACAAAGTGGTATTCGTGGTAGATCGCAAAGACCTCGACTACCAGACCATGCAGGAGTTCAATAGCTTCAAAAAAGATAGCGTGGATGTGACCGATAACACACGTTCACTGGTAAAGCAGTTCGGAGATGATACCGGGCTTATTGTTACCACCATCCAGAAGCTAAACAATGCGATATCAAAAAAGCGCTATGGATCACGGATGGAAAATCTGAAGGACAAACGGATGGTTTTTATTTTTGATGAGTGTCATCGCAGTCAGTTTGGAGAAACGCACAAACGCATTACCGCTTTCTTTCAAAACATTCAAATGTTTGGCTTTACCGGCACCCCCATTTTTGCAGAAAATGCTCATAAGAACGATATGGGTAAACGCACTACAAAAGACCTTTTTGGCGACTGTCTGCACAAGTACGTGATAACCGATGCCATCCGCGATCAGAATGTATTAAAGTTCAGCATTGAATACATAGGTAAATACAAGCAAAAAGGAAACACTTTTATTGATATTGATGTTGAGGATATTGACACCAGGGAGGTGATAGATTCGCCAGAACGCCTCGAAAAAATCACGGATTATATTATACGTTATCACAACCAGAAGACACATAACCGCGAATACACTGCAATGTTTGCTGTTAGTAGCATTGAAAATCTGATTAAATATTACGAGCTGTTTAGTAAGAAGAAAAAAGCAGGTGATCATGATTTGCGTATTGCCACTATTTTCTCTTACGTAACGAATGAAGATGACCCTGATGCAATTGGATTGCTCCCCGGTGATCTTGACCTGGCTGCAGAACCACAACTTGCTTATAAAACAAGTCATAGTAGGGAAAAACTGGACGAATTTATTGTGGACTATAATACCATGTATAATACCAGTTTTTCAACAAGGGACAGCCGGCAATATGAAAATTACTACAAGGATATTAGTAAGCGTATAAAGGACAGGGAGAAGGTTGGTTTTAATGAAAAAAACCGGGTGGATATACTAATGGTAGTTAATATGTTTCTTACCGGTTTTGATGCCAGGAAAGTGAATACAATGTATGTAGATAAAAACCTGCGTTACCACGGATTGATCCAGGCTTTTTCGCGGACTAACCGGGTTATTAATGAGCAGAAATCACACGGGAATATCCTTTGCTTCCGCAACCTGAAATATTTTACCGATGAGGCTATTGCTTTATTCTCTAATAAAGAAGCGAAGGAGATAATCCTTTTACCACCTTATGAAACCGTTGTGCAAAAGTTCAGTGAAGCATTTGCCGATTTGTTAAAAATAGCGCCTACCGTAAAAAGCGTTGATGACCTGCCGGGTGAAAAGGAGGAGATGGTTTTTGTGCAGGCTTTCAGGGCATTGATGCGTATAAGAAATGTATTGACCACTTTTTCTGATTTCAGCTGGGACGATCTGCCCATGAATGAGCAGAGCTTTGAGGATTACAAGAGCAAATATCTCGACCTTTTCGAAAAAGTAAAAAGCGATCACCAGAAAGAAAAAGACTCTATCCTGGAGGATGTGGATTTTGAGCTGGAACTGATCCACCGCGATGAGGTGAATGTGGCGTACATATTAAAACTGCTTGCCCGGCTGAAACACGCCGATGAAAATGAAAAACAACAGCATAAAAAAGCCATTATTGATCTGTTGGCAGGTGAAGTTAATCTGCGTAGCAAACGCGAACTTATTGAGAAATTTATTGATGAGAACCTGCCACATATTGATGATGTAGATGCTATACCCGATGAATTTGAAAAATTCTGGAACGAACAAAAAATAATGGCTATAGCCAAAATTTGTGAGGAGGAGCACCTTGACCAAAAGCAGTTTCAGGCATTAATGGATGCTTACATATACAGTGATCAGGAGCCGATTCGCGATGAGGTGTTTAAATGTTTAGATAACCGCCCCAGCGTACTGAAGGCACGTGAGATTGGTAAACGCATCATTACCAAAATGAAAGAGTTTATTGAAATATTTATAAAAGGTGTGGCTGCTTAACGGATAAAAAGAATACAAAACAGCATTTATTTCGGAAGCATTAGAAGAAGTTAAGAAAGGAAATTTTTAGGGATAACAGATCTACGCTGTAAATTCCGGTGCTACTGTTCCCAACTCCGATTCCTCAAAAAGAATATTATAATGGTGTTATTTTATAATCCGCTTTTATATTCACTTTGTTGGGCAGGATTGTTTATTTCTGTGTACTCTCTTACTGACTTTTCTCACAAGGACTTTTGGGTCTTTTGTTGCCATTTCCTGACACAGGTTCTTTGTCTGTAATGATACATACTGACCAGTGCCCCATGGAACCGGAATTTTTTGTACTGACTGTCACTGTCATGTTTCCTGTAAAAAGATAGTATTGACCTGGCCTGATATTGTATGGATTACCATTCACGGTTGCATTACCTCCTCCGGCGATAGGCATAAAGTACAGACTG
>Ga0307991_1001803_pt1 | contig 14805 bp, 13 predicted proteins | sample EllFjometagen131_FD_203146 | JGI IMG/M metagenome (GOLD analysis project Ga0307991, IMG submission 203146) | Marine microbial communities from Ellis Fjord, Antarctic Ocean - #131 | ecosystem: Environmental > Aquatic > Marine > Unclassified | place: Southern Ocean | collected 2014-10-08
TATATTTATTTAAATCCACTGCGTGCTAAAATCGTAAGAAGCTTAACAGATTTTGATAAGTATCCTTATAGTGGACATAGTGCATTGATGGGAAAGATCAAAAGAAATTTTCAGGACACCGGCTATGTATTGCGGTTGTTTGGAAAGAAAGTTCCAGCGGCACGCAAAGCATACCGGACCTATGTTGAAAAGGGTATTATTCAAGGCCGCCGACCGAAATTAGTTGGGGGCGGTCTGATTCGAAGTGCCGGCGGTTGGTCAGCGGTCAAAGCGATGCGTCGAGTGCAGGATCATATGAAAAGAGATGAACGTATTTTAGGTGACAGTGATTTTGCTCAGTCCGTATTAGATGAAGCGAAAGAACGGTTAGAAGAGCGCTACCGGCTTCAAGCTCAGGGGTATGATTTGGAAAAAGTAACGATCCGCATGTCATCTGAGTTGGGAATTGCCCCTGATCAGGTATGGCGTGCCGGCAAGCATCAGGTCACAGTCAAAGCACGAAGTTTATTGTGTTACTGGGTAGTGAGAAAGCTGGGTTTCAGTACCACAGAATTATCCAAAAAACTTGGTGTCTCGCAGCCATCTGTAAGTATTTCGGTAAAGCGTGGTGAGAAGATCGCCAAAGCCAGGCAACTCAAACTTAAAAAAAATAGAAAGTTATAATTTTATGGGCATGCCCAAAAGCACCCAAAAGCATTGCCGTCTGGCCTAACGACCGCTAAGTCCCTTAGACAATTTGGAGCATCCGAATAAAAGTTTCCCGGTCACCTACACGAAATAGAGAGGGACCTGAAAACTCGAATCAGGTTTTTAAGATGATGGTAACGGCAAATCCCCTAGGTTTCAGGTTGCGCGCAGAGACCTTTCCACGGCAGGTTCCCACGCAGGTTTTTACAATAGCCAGGCCAAGGCCGACACCCCCTGAATCCCGATCCCGGGAAGGTTCGGGCCGGAAGAAAGGCTCGAAAAGCTGATCGAGGAGATTTTCGGACACGCCGGGGCCGGTGTCCCGGATTTCTATGGAAACCGTATCTTTTTTTCTTTCGGCAAGAACATGAATCGGGCCCCTGTCTCCGGCGTATTTGACGGCATTTCGCAATAGGTTGGCAAGTGCCCGGGTCAACAGTTCGGCAGATGCGAGAACACGGATCTCAGGATCTATTTTGATGATGATGTCTGCTGCCGGTATGGCCTCCCGTTTCACTGCCGCCTGCACCACGGAATGCAGATTGACTTTTTCCAGCCTGACCGTTTTGATATTCATTTCGGCCCGCGAAAAGGCGAGCAGTTCGTTGACCAGTTTGGACATGTGGTCAATATCTTCCATGACATCGACTACTCGCTTGCGGTTTTCTCCGCTAACTCTTTGTTCCAGGGCACCGAGGCCGAATTGAATTCGGGCGATGGGCGAGCCCAGTTCATGGGCCACGTCGCCTAAAAATCGTTTCTGACCCTTCACAAAAGCGGACAATCGCGCCGTCATGTGGTTTATTGCTTTGGCCAGTCGTCCGATCTCATCGGCCCTGGGTTCATGGATGGCCACATCAAAGCGGCCCCGGGCGATCTCTTCCGTGGCCCGGGTCATACGGGTCAGGGGCCGCGTGATGTTTCTGACCATGGGAATCCAGAAGAATACCGAAATCAGTAGCACCGCTGCTGCCACGATCATCCAGGGCAGGGGATCGAAAAAAAAACCGTTTCCCGTCACAGACGCCGACACCGCCAGCAGCAGGGCCGGGGCCGGGGGATGCGAGGCGTCAGGGGGCAGGGGAATCCGGATTCCGGTCCAATAGCGGGTGGGCTTCTGCGTTTTCATCATGAAACGATGGTCGTTATCAGGCCCATCGGCATGCAGGGGCGGTCTTCTTTCCATGGCGCCCTTTTTTAGCGAGTCACTGCCGTCATCAACGACGTGGTTTTTCGGGTGTCCTTGAGGATCCTCGAACACGGGGGGCGGCGGGAACCGGCCAGGTAAAGGGGGCCGTCGCAAGGCGTCTTTGGCCTTTGTTATGACCGCGCCCGGAAGGTCCCCACCCGTGGAAGAGAAGCAATGGCCGTCTTCAAGCACAAGGGCGAAATCCACCTGGTGGATCTTTGCATGTCTGGCCAGTATATCCGACCAGTTCGCCTGCAGGGTCCGGTTCAGGTCATGGGCGATCAGCATGCCGGCGGTGCGCAGGCGATTGGAGCCCTGTTTTCCGAAAATCGCATGCAGGTTCACCTGGGGCTGGAAGGCAAAAAACACGGCAAGGGCCACGACCACCAAAATCAGGTTCAGAAAGAACCAGGACATGATTTTTGTAAATAAAGAGGACACCGGTTTCATGATTTCTGATTTCCCGGATCTTTGAACATATACCCGGCGGTCCGAACCGTTTGAATGAATCCGGGGTTGCGGGGATTTTCCCCGAGTTTGCGCCGCAATGAGGAGATATGGACATCCACGGAACGGTCGAAAACTTCATAATTCCGCCCGGCCACGGCATCCAACAGCTGGTCCCGGGTCAAAACCCGGCCAGCCGCCCTAGCCAGACTCGTCAACAGATCATATTCAACCGGGGTCAGGTTCAAGGTTTTTTCTCCTAAACGGGCCGTTCGGGCACTTGTGTCGATTTGCAGTTCCCCGAATATCAACGCCTTATCCGCAGTTTCGGTGGCAGCCTGATGGTGGGACATGGAATGCCGGCGGGTAACGGCGCGAAGGCGCGCTAAAAGCTCACGCGAGGAAAAGGTCTTGGGGAGATAATCATCAGCCCCCATCTCGAGCCCCACGATCCTGTCGGTCTCCTCACCCATTGCGGTGAGCATCAAAACCGGTATGTCCGATTTTTCGCGCAATCGTTTCAACACCTCAAACCCGTCCATGCCCGGCATCATGACATCGAGAATTACCGCCTCGTAGTCACCGGCCAGAATCATTTCCAGTCCTCTGACGCCATTGTGGGCCGCCGCCACATCATACCCCATGGGTCCCAGGTAATCCGCCACCAGCCGGCACAGTTTTTTGTCGTCATCGACCATTAAAATTTTTATCCCACCGGCAATGGTTTCCTGATGCGTCATTGTTATCCCCACCTTTTGATTCTTAAATATTGCCATGTGTCCATTCGGAAATGGTAGATTCTGTTTTCCGGCAAGGCCCGAGTACGTTTTTAACCACAGGCATAGTTTGGCTATTCCGAGGATTGAAAACGAGTGAGAATGCCGCCGGGGGCCGAAAGATGTCTTTTCCGGATGGACACTGCCTCATTTTTATACCATCAATACCACCAGCGCAATCCACTTTACAAACTCTTTACAATTTTATCCCCGATCAACATAAACTCTTTACATTCATCAATTATTTTAGACAGGAAATATGACCGGATTGAAAACGAGTGAGAATGCCGCCGATTTAACCAAGGAATAAATTTATGGAAAAAATCTTTTATTCAACGATGCACTTAATTTTAGTAATGATCTGTCTGGCGTTTATTTCCGGGTGTTCCGGATCATCCGGCGGCAGCGACGACACTGCAGGCAGCACTGATACGGAAGAAACAGATGACAGTGCGGATTCCGGCACCCTGGCGATAAACGAAATCGTGGCAAAGGATGCAGGCGGCGGAAACGACTGGATTGAACTCTATGTGACAGAAGGCACAATCTCATTAGGGGAGTATACGATTGTCGATGATGACGTGAATCATGAGCCCCAGGAATTGCCGGACGTTTTTTTGACTGCCGGGGAATTTTATATCATTGAGGCCATTGATGATGATGAATGCCCTGACGGCAGTTCTTGCGTATCATTTAAATTAGGAAGTGATGACGCTGTCACCCTTTTAAAAAATGGTGTTCAGGTAGACATCCTTGACTGGGCGGAGGGTGAGGCAGACGAAGGCTATAGTTTCGGTCTGCTACCGGATGGGACCGGCATGGCGCAAACCCTGTCTCCGACAAAAGGGGCGGCAAATGAAACCGCTCAGCGCGGTAACCTGGTGATCAATGAAATCATGGCCAAAGACAGTGCCGGCGGTTTTGACTGGTTTGAACTGTACAATGCCGGCGATACGGCAGTGGCCCTTGGCTCTTACCAGGTCACCGATGATGGCGATGACCAGAAACCGGTGGCTTTGCCCGAGGTTTCCCTTTCTCCCGGCGATTTTATCGTGATATATGCCACCGGTGAGGACACAGACGAAGTTTCATATTGGGTTGATTTCAAACTGGGATCATCCGACAGCCTGAGCCTGATCTTAGACGAAGAGGTCGTCGATTATCTGGAGTGGGAGGACTCGGATGCGCCCGAAGGGTTTTCCTACGGCCTGTATCCGGATGGCTCATGGGATAGCCAAACACTTGAGGTGACGGTTTCTGCTGAAAATGACCCCATCGATTTTTTCTCTGAAGACACGGTTGAAGACATTTATATTACCATCAGTGAAACTGACTGGAACAGTATCCTGGCCAGTCCCTTGTTGGAAGAATATCACACAGCCTCGATTACCTACCGCAATATCACCCTTGACGACGTAGCCTTCCGAACCAAGGGCAGTTCCAGTCTTCAGGCGGTTGCCCAAATGAACAGCACCCGGTACAGCTTTAAAGTCGATATGAATTACTATGTAGACGGGCAGAAATTGCTGGGCATGAAAAAGATCAACCTGAACAACAATTATAAGGATCCCTCCTACATGCGAGAGCGTATTTCTTACGACATGATGCGCTCTCTGGGTATTCCGACGCCCCGGCTTTCCTATGTGAACCTGTATATCAACGGATCCCTGCATGGCCTGTACGCACTTGTGGAACAGGTCGACAGTGAATTTATAGAAGAAAATTTTGAAAATCCGGAAGGTGATCTTTACAAGCCGGACGGCACGGGCAGTGATCTGTTGTGGATAGGGTCAGATTTTGCCGCGTATTCCGGGGTTGAGTTGAAAACCAATGAAGACAGTTCCGATAATGCCGCATTTATCAACATGGTCGATGAATTAAACAATGGCAGTGATCTTGAATCGGTGATCGACGTGGATGAAGTCCTCCGGTATCTTGCCGTCAGCACGGCCCTGTCCAACCTGGACAGTTATCAGGGTTCACTGGCGCACAACTATTATCTCTATGAACAAGACGGCGTGTTTTTCATTATCCCGTGGGATTTCAATGAATCCTTCGGCACGTTTAGAATGGGTTGCCAGAACAGTAATACCATGATCAGCCTTTATATTGACGAACCCACGTCCGGCACTCTGGCAGATCGTCCTTTGATTGCCAAGCTGCTTGAATATGAAACTTACAAAACCGCTTATCATGGGTATGTCGAAGATTTGATTAACACGTTCGACGGGGTCATGGACCCGGGCGTCATATCAAGCACGATTGACGATACGAAAGACCTGATCAGCGAACATGTTAATAACGATCCCACCGCTTTTTATTCATATGCGGAATTTGAAGCATCTCTTGGATACACCATGATCGGTGATATTTTCGGATTGCAGGGATTTGTGGATGACCGCACTGAAAATATGATTGACCAGCTTTCGGGCGATGAACCCATTGAAGGAGATGGCAGTGGCAGTTGCGGCGGAACCATGCCCGGCCCGCCGCCGGGGAGCGGAATGCCTTGATCCATTTTACAAACTCTTTACAATTTTATCCGCGATTAACATAAACTCTTTACATGTCTGGTCTATCCTGCATTCAAAGCCGAGAACAAATCCCCGGTATAATAACACTGTTTAAAGGAGATACACCATGAAATCAAAAATGAGTCAAAAATTCAGCACATGCGTTATTGTTTTTCTCATAACGGCCCTTTTTATTCCGGCGCTGGCACTGGCAGGGGCACCCGGCGATCAACGGCAGGGTAAAGGCTTTGAGATGAAAGGCCACCACGGCCCGATTCTGGGTATCTGGCGGAACCCGCAAATAGTGCGGGGACTGGAACTTACCGAAAATCAGGTCAAACAGATCAGGGATACCGATTTTACCTTTCGTGAAAAGCATCTGGTGTTGAAAGCGCAACTTGACAGCTTGCATCTGCAACTGGATAAGGCGTTTTCCAATGACAGGGTTGACGATACGGCCGTCCTCAAAATCGCGCAAGCGATTTCCGACGTAAGGGGTAAACTGTTTGTTCAGAACGTTGGATCGCGCCTGGCCCTTGGAAAAATCCTCACTGCGGATCAAATCAAAAAGATGAATCTGTATAATGTGCAACCGAAAAGAAGAGGGCCGGGGCAGGACCGAAAGCACAAGATGCAAAATGGTTCGATGGAAAGGTCTTGTGATAAGAAGCCTTTTGAAAATTGAAACCGGATGTCGTCGTAAATAGTCTCCATCTGATGTGTTATAGCGGTTATCAGAGGCCCGACACCTCATATGGTTATCTTTGTCTCTGGTAACCGTTATTTTTTGTATGTACGTTTTTTTAGCCATTTCCAATATTTTTTATGAGGGCATGAATAAAAGGAGCTCGATCCATGAAGACCGTGAAAAAATTTATTATCGCCATTGTTTTGTCCATCCTCTGTGCCGCCACCGCATTTGGAGCCGATAGTGACCAGCGGCGGCCCATGGGCCGCCATCAGGGACCGCCGCCGGAGGCCTATGGGGCCTGTGAAGGAAAATCTGAAGGGGATACGGCGGAATTTATAAGCCCGCACGGGGATACGGTGACAGGGGTGTGTGAGCTGCAAGGGGATCGGCTGGTCCTGCGTCCTGATAACCCTCCGCCGGATGACAGGGGACGGGGCAAGGGCAATGAGTAAAGGTCGGTTTGAACGATGAGCCTGAAAAGGGGAAAAATGACAAAAAAAAATATAGGCATTTTTATAGGAATGATTTTGATGTCACTGACACTTATGGTTTTTGTCGGTTGCAGTTCATCCGGCAGCAGTGACTCAGGCAGTGATGAATCAGTCAGTTTTGCTTCAGGATATGCCGTTGTCGATACCGGCCAGAACGTATGCTATAGTGACAGTGCCGAGTTGGATACCTGCCCCACAGCAGCGGAACCTTATTACGGCCAGGACGCCCATTACGATGGCAATCAACCCAGTTACACCGACAACGGCGACGGCACGGTGACCGATAATATCACCGGACTGATGTGGCAGCAGAGCCCGGATAGCGATGGTGACGGTGATATCGATGCTGCCGACAAGCTGACCTATGACGAGGCGGTCGCCGGGGCAGGCGCGCTCACCCTTGCCGGCTACAGCGACTGGCGTCTGCCCACCATCAAAGAGCTCTACTCACTCATCGATTTTACCGGTGTCGATCCCAGCGGTTATGAAGGCGAAGACACCGCCGGCCTGATTCCCTTTATTGATACCACCTATTTTGATTTTGCCTATGGTGACACCGATGCCGGAGAACGCATTATTGATTCACAGTATGCCTCCAGCAACCTGTATGTGGACACCAGTGCCGGCGGTCTTCTTTTCGGTGTCAACTTTGCCGACGGCCGCATCAAGGGCTATGGGCTGACCCTCTTTGGTTCCGACAAGACCTTCTTTGTCATCTATGTGCGCAGCAATACCGAGTATGGTGAAAACGACTTTGTGGACAATGACGACGATACCATCACCGATGATACCACTGGTTTGATGTGGTCTCAGGATGACAGCAGTGAAGGTCTTGATTGGGGCGCAGCCCTTGCCTGGGTTCAAGCCAGAAACAATGCCAATTACCTGGGGTACAGTAACTGGCGTCTGCCCAGCGTCAAAGAACTGCAGAGCATTGTGGAGTATACCCGTTCTCCGGGGACTACGGCATCTGCGGCCATTGACCCGTTGTTTACCGCAACAGCCATTACCAATGAAGCCGGGCAAACCGATTACCCCTGCTACTGGAGCGGCACCACCCATGCCAACTGGAGCGAAGAAACGGGCGGATCCGCCGGGGCCTACGTCGCCTTTGGCCGGGCCATGGGGTACATGGATGGCGCCTGGCGGGATGTCCACGGGGCCGGGGCACAGCGCAGCGATCCCAAATCGGGCGACCCCGCCGACTACCCCACCGGCAACGGTCCCCAGGGGGATGCCATTCGTATCTACAATTATGCCCGCCTGGTGCGTGACATGGACACGGCCCAGATTTTTGACCACGCCTCTTTTCCTTTGTTGGATACAGGCCAGACTGCCTGTTATGACGACAACGGTGACGAAATTACCTGCTCTGAATCCGGTGAAGCGTTTTACGGACAGGATGCCCAGTATGCCGGCAATCAGTTCAACTACACCGACAATGGCGACGGCACGGTCACCGATAATGTTACCGGCCTGACGTGGCAGCAGACGCCGGAAAATATTGGCTATAGCTATGAGGGGGCGGAGGCTTACTGTGACTCGCTTGAGTTGGGCGGTTATGACGACTGGTGCATGCCCACCACGAAGGAACTGTTTTCGATCAGTAATTTTTCACAAGGCTGGCCCTATCTGGATACGCGTTATTTCGACATGGCGGGCTCAGTGGTCAGCAAAGACGAACAATATTGGACCGAACTTTACGTCGGCATGACGGTTGAGGGCGGCTCGAACGCGGCTTTCGGCGTGAATCATGGTACCGGCCATATCAAAGCGTATCCCGCGGGCGTCTCAGGCCCCATGGGAAATCATGTGCGTGCGGTGCGCGGCAATACCTATGGTGTCAATGATTTCGTGGACAATGGCGACGGCACTGTCACCGACAATGCAACCGGGCTGATGTGGCAGCAGGCAGACAGCGGCAGCGGTATGGACTGGGAAGACGCGCTGGCTTACGCCGAGGGTTCGACGGCGGCTGGCTACGATGATTGGCGCCTGCCCAATGTAAAAGAGCTCCAGAGCATTGTCGATTACACCCATTCCCCTTCTGCCGGCGATGCCGTTGATATAGGTCCTGCCATCGATACGGATTTTTTCGAAATCACCGAACTCGCCTCCGGAACAACGGATTACAGCTCTGACTACGGCTACTTCTGGACCAGCACCAGTGCCTACTTCGGCGGGGATAGTCCCGAATACTACTATGCCTGGTATGTGGCTTTTGGAACGGCCGTTGGCAATGATGGAGAAGATTTCCATGGCGCCGGTGCGGTCCGATTTGACACAAAAGTTGAAGGCGGACCTGCTGGTGAAGGTGGCGAACGGTATTATAATTACGTTCGCCTGGTACGCAGCGTGGATAATTAGTGATAGCCTATAAAAATCAGGGATAATTATGATGAAGTTTGTCGTTAAAACCAATGCGCTCAAGGTTAGTCTGCTTTTGATTGTACTGGTCAGCACCGGTTGTGCTGCCCACACTGTGGCAAGTCATTGGTACAGGGATGGTTTGACAATCAATGGCTCGGAAGACGAATGGCCGGCAGCCCCTCAATATTATGATGCGGACAGACAGGCCAATATCCGTATGATGAACGATGCAGATGCCATCTACCTTTGTTTTTCCACCAGTGATGAGGCTTTGAAAAAAAAACTATCGATGACCGGGCTGACCGTCTGGCTTGATCCGGCCGGTGAAAAGCATAAAACCTTTGGTATTCATCTGCCTGGTGCGGGTGCCGGTCCACGGGGGCTTTCAAGGAAATCCGGGGCCGCTGACCGCCAGGGGAATAAAAAAGAGCGTCCAGCCTTGAAAACGCCCAAGGCCGTCGATATCACCTATGCGGAAGCCACCGGTCCCCTGTCGATGCCCATGGCCCAGGTTCGGCAGACGGGTATCGACGTTGGTGTGGGACAGCCGGACGGCCGCCGGTTTGTGTATGAATTTAAAATTTGCTTTACGGCCGGCCCGTCACTTTCAGCGCTCGGCCCGGGAAAGACGGTGGGGATCGGCATCGAGACAGGAAAAACAGACATGAACCATGAGATGGGCAAGCCCACCGAAGGCGGCATGGGCAGAACAAATCGCGGCGGCGGTATGGGCGGCATGGGCGGTGGAGGGATGCACGGCGGCGGCAGACCAGGCGGTGGTTCCCCCGCAAAGGCGATGGGCGAGCCTTTTGAAACCTGGATCGAGGTTACCCTGTCCGACGGCAGCATCAATCCCAATTCCCAGGGATGATGTTGCGCTTTGTCACCGTTTATATCCAACGACCCAAAAGTTTGCTCGTTGAACATACGGATTCCCTTTCCCCAGCATGACCTGCATGTGAATGTGACGGGGACATCAGCTCCTGCAGCTTCAGGTAAATACAGCCTTTCCGGTTTTTCCGCATAATTTGCAAATTTCACATTTTTTTCACGTTATCTTCACGGCCGGTTCACACTCCCTGGCCTACTTTTCACCCATGTTAACAAAAAAGGAATTTGATCCGATGCGTGGGAAAGTGCCCTTTCACGGGCTTCCCATCAGTTCCATGAACGTCCCGGCCATTGGCATGGTTTGTCTTATCCTTGCCTTGGAAGCGGTTGATCATTATACTATAAAAGCGATAAACCATACCCTGGAGGAGACCCATGACACCAAACATCAGACTGCTCATCATCGAGGATAATCCGGCCATCGTGGATAACATGACCGATTTTCTGGAAGCCAAAGGCTATATCCTGGATTTTGCCATGGACGGCATCGGCGGTCTGCACCTGGCACTGACCCAGGACTATGACGTCATTGTACTGGACCTCATGCTGCCGGGCATGGACGGTATCACGTTGTGCCAAAAATTGCGCCGGGAGGCGGAAAAACAGGTCCCGGTGATCATGCTCACGGCCAGGGACACCCTGGACGACAAGCTTCTCGGTTTTGAATCCGGTGCCGATGATTACCTGGTCAAGCCCTTTGCCTTGAAAGAGCTGGAAGCCCGCATCAAGGTGCTGGCAAAAAGGCGGACGGCTGAAAATAAGGTCTTGTCCATCGCCGACCTTCGAATGGATTTCGGGACCTTTGAGGTTTTTCGCCAGGGGGAAAAAATCGATCTGAACAATACCTGTACCGCCATTTTAAAACTGCTCATGGAAGCCGCCCCCAATGTGGTGTCCCGCAAGGACCTTGAAAACAGCCTTTGGGGAGACATGCCGCCGGGCAGCGATGTGTTGCGCAGCCATATGTACACCCTGCGGAAAAAGATCGACAAACCCTTTGACCATGCCATGATCGAAACCGTGCATGGTGTCGGGTTCCGGCTCAACATTGACGTGAAGGAAAAATAGACATGAAATTTTACCAGAGCATCCGGTTCAGAATCGTGGCCTGCATCCTTTTGTTTGGCACCCTGCTCATCATTCTCAACGCCGGTATCACCTTTTTTGTGATGGGCAACAACATGTCCAAAATGATTGCCAACCTCATCGATACGGAAGTCGATACCTTCCTTTACAAATATGAAAAGGATCGCATGACCCCCTTGCCCCATTCCAAATATATCGATGTGTTTGCCGGTGTTGAAGCGGTGCCGGAGAGACACCGGGAACAGGTAAAAAATCTTCCTCCAGGCATCCATACCCTTGAAAAGCAGGACAACAGGCCCCCTAAATATGTCGGTGTCATGCAATTGGCCGGCAAGGATGTTCCGTACTTCATGTTTTTTCACGGCAGGGCGTTTTTTGAAGAAAACACCCTGCTTCATCCCAAGGAAATTCTGATGATTTCCCTGGCCCTGCTGCTTATTCCAGGCATTATCATCGGCTATATTACCTCCCGGATGCTGTTCGCACCGGTAGTGACCCTCATGGCGCAAATCAGGGGGCTGAACCCTGAAAATATACCGGCCCGGTTTTCTCATAAACATGCCAACAACGAAATCGGAATGCTCACCCAAACCGTCGAGACCACTATGAACCGAATCAACGCCTTTATCCAGCGGGAAAAACAGTTCACCCGGGATGCCAGTCACGAACTTCGAACCCCGTTGACGGTTGTCAAAGGGGCGGTGGAAATCATGGAGACGCAGCCGGAACTGGAAACAAATCCTTTATTGAAAAAACCCTTGAAACGAATTTCACGATCGGTCAGGGACATGGAAACCACCATTAAAACCTTTCTCTGGCTTGCCAGAGAGGAGGGTGGGACTGAAGAACCCTGCCGGGTGGAACCGGTGGTTAGAAAAGCCATCGAAGACAACCAGTACCTTATCGAAAAAAAGGATATACTGCTTCACATGGACGTGTTTCATGACAAAACCGTCAGGGCCAGGGAAGAGGTCCTTTATATCGCCGTCACGAACCTGATACGCAATGCCTTTTATTTTACATCCCAGGGAACGGTCACCATTACCATTGACGACGCCCATATCGAAATTGCCGATACAGGTATGGGTATCGAGGCGGATAAACTTGATTCTGTCACCCAATCCCATGTCAAAGGGGAAAAGAGTCAGGGCTTCGGCCTGGGGCTGAGTATTGTCTCCCGTCTGTGTAAGCGCTTTGGCTGGCAACTGAGTATTGAAAGTGAACCTGGAAAAGGAACCCGGACCCGTATCATGTGGCAGGATGCCTGAAAACCGCTTCCCGGTTGACGCTTTTATCACCCTTTTTACAAAGTCTCTTTCTTTTGTGATCTTTGAGCGGTTCATAGCATAGAAGATTTTCTTAAAAAGTTACCGCAAATGTGAAACTTTCGGGAGTCTTTTTGGCAAAGCCAAGGGAGGGCTGCCCGTTATTATTTACAGGAGATTGGTTATACCAATGCCTGTAGAATTAGGAACGCATATGAATTTTAAAACAGTTGAAGAAAGCTCAGTAACCCTTTCCCAGGTCATGCAACCCCAGGATGCCAATCCAGCCGGACTAATCCATGGTGGTGTGATCATGAAACAAATTGACAACGCAGCGGGCGTAGTTGCCGTTAGACACACCAAAAGAATCTGCGTGACCGCCTCCATTGACCGTCTGGATTTTCACAACCCTGTCCAAATTGGTAACCTGGTGACCTTTCAGGCAAGCATCAACAATGTGGGAGAAACGTCCATGGAGATTGGGGTTCGGGTTGAAACCGAAGACCTGCTCACGGGCAAGATAACCCATACAGGATCAGCCTATCTGACCTTTGTGGCCTTTGGAGATGACTTCAAACCAGTGCCTGTGCCGCGCCTTGACCTGAAGACCGCCAATCAGAAACGGCGAAACAGAGAAGCGATCCGGCGTCGGGAGGCAAGGCTTGCTGAAAAGAAAAGCGAAAAAATATGCCAGACCAATGCCGAACGCTGTCCGGCCTGATGGCGCAATCCCCCATGCAGGTCATGTCAACTATCTTGAGGTCGCAGCGGTCCATGGTGACATTCGAAAACCACCCTCCCGGTTCCCGGCGGCTAAGATAACGGTTTAAATTTCACATCTTTTTCATATTCTTTTCACGGCAGGTTCACGCCGGCAACGCCATAATCCCAAACATGATTAACAAAAAAAGCAGATCAGTTTTTATTAATAAAAGGAAAAAGAAATGACCATCCAAGCGATTAAAGGGTGTATCGGTTGTGGGACATGCGTTAAAACCTGCCCCACAGATGTGATCCGTCAGGATCCAAAAACAAAAAAGGCGTTCATTGCATACCCGGCGGATTGCCAGATCTGTCATTTATGCAGGATGTATTGTCCCGTGGATGCCATTACAATTTCACCGGAAAAATCTATTCCGGTCGTGGTCTCATGGGGGTAAAAATGGGTACATATATCAAAAGCAATTTTTTTAAGCAGTTCGTACTGGCTTTTACAGTCATGCCGCTGCTTATTTGGGCCATGGGTACTTTTCCGGAACGTTCGGTGTTGAAAGAATCTCTTTGTGTCATAACGGTTCTGGCCTTTTGCCAGATGATCGGGCAGTTTTTCTGGGCACGCACGAATAGATCCGTTGTTGCAAATCTTAAAATGAGAAAAGTGATAAAATATCACAAAATCATCGGATATACAGTCGTCATCATTCTGTTTCTTCATCCACTTTTTCTGGTGGCCCCACGGTTCTTTGAGTCAGTGATTTCACCGGTTGACGCGTTTAGTACCCTCATTACAACCATGAACCTTGGGGTTGTGCTTGGTATCATTGCATGGTGTTTGATGCTGGCATTGGGAATTACCGCGTTTGCACGGGAAAAGCTGCCCATGAAGTACAAAACCTGGCGGGTTTTCCATGGCATTCTGGCATTGCTGCTGGTTGCGGTCGCCGCATGGCACGCCATTGATCTTGGCCGCCATTTTAACTTTGCCATGTCAATTTTAATTTTATTTTTGACAACAGGCGGAATTTTGCTCCTTTTGAAAACCTATACATTTAAAAAACATAAAAAAACCAGTGAGGTATAAATGACAAGTTCTCAAACACCAAAAGACATGTCCCGCCGCAAGTTCATGACAATTGCAGGTGGTGCCGCAGGGCTGGCGACAATGGCCGCCATGGGATTATCCCCGGATCGGGGAGAGTGCAGCCCTAATATCTCTAAAATTGATGCGGATAAAATGATCGATGCCGAAAATGAAACAGATGTGTTGGTTATCGGCGGTGGAATGGCAGGGTTATTTGCAGCTGTCAAGGCCCATGATGCCGGTGCCAAGGTGATGATTGTCTCCAAGGGCCGTGTGGGGTCATCGGGACAAACGCCGTTTGCAAAAGGAATATTCGCATTTGATCCCGATTCTTCAAAAATAAGTCTGGATGAATTTGTGGATACGGTTTCGCGTTCTGCCCTGGGCACCAATAATCCGGTTTATACCCGGCAAATGGCAGCCCATTCCCTTGCTCGTGTCAATGAACTCAAAGAATGGGGATTTTTTAACTCCCCCCTGTATAATAAGAGTTTTAACACCCCCATCAACCAAAGAAATATTCCTGTCAAAGAAAGAATCGTCATCACCCATTTGATCAAAGAAAAGGGACAGATTGTGGGTGCAGCAGGTTTCAGCC
>Ga0307991_1001804_pt1 | contig 14801 bp, 12 predicted proteins | sample EllFjometagen131_FD_203146 | JGI IMG/M metagenome (GOLD analysis project Ga0307991, IMG submission 203146) | Marine microbial communities from Ellis Fjord, Antarctic Ocean - #131 | ecosystem: Environmental > Aquatic > Marine > Unclassified | place: Southern Ocean | collected 2014-10-08
CTTGGAAGTATTGTTATTCCAAGTTCTCTTATTACAAATCTGTAAGTTCTTCCAATTTCCTTTTTTTCAATCCCACTGGCTTCAGAAAGTTCATCTAATGTTCTAGGTACTTCATGACGTCTGCATGCAGCATAGAGTGCTCCTGCAACAACTGATTCCATTGAACGACCCCTTACAAGCCCTTTCTGAACTGCCATAGTATAAAGCCTTGCTGCTTCCTCTTCAACACTGCCAGGAAGCTTGAGATAAGAAGCAACTCTTTTCAATTCTGCAAGTGCAAGCTTAAGATTTCTTTCAATAGCAGTTGAAATCCTGTACTGCCATTTTCTTAATCTAAAAAATTTATTCCTGTTTTTTGCACCAAGAGAACTCAAGTCTGATTTTCTTCCAATATCTGTACCCAATCCCTGATCATATTGGGTGTATGTCATTGGAGCACCTGCTCTTCTTTTCTTTTCGCCAGAGTCGCTATCAAAATCATGCCATTCAGGTGTAAAATCAATCATCTTATCTTCGATGACTAACCCACAATCTCGACAGATTACTTCTCCTTTTTCCTTATTCCAAAACAGATTTATACTCCCACATTCAGGACATTTTTTTATATAATTAGGCATAATAAGCACCCCCAAAATTTAATACCTTAAAGTTAAAATAATCTTTAAACCAAATATTTATAAATAGGTTTCATGCATTATATATAAAGGTTTCGTTTTTTTGAGAAAGATTTAAAAGTAAGTTTAATTTTTTCAAGCAAATTGTTTTTAAAATATTGCGAAAAGTTTAAAAGAATGAACGAGTTTAGTTAGCATGATTTAAATGAAATTGATTCCAAAAGAGCTTTTTAAAATATTAGCATGTCCAGTCTGCAAGGCTGAACTTAAGTATAATAAAAATAATACTAAACTAGTCTGCACAAAGTGTAAGGCTGTTTATTCTATAAAAGATGGAATACCTATAATGCTTCCTCATGAAATACAAAAATAAATCAAAAGTTATTTAAATTTAGCAAAAGTTCTGAATTATTAAGCCGGGATCGCATAATCTGGTATTGCGCTGGCCTTGAGAGCCAGTTTCCGAAAGGATATCTGGGTTCAAAACAGCTTCTTGCTAAGCTGGCACGTATGAGCGACATTCAACTTTGTTGAAGTCCCTCTCGCTCGCTAACGCTCGCAAGAAATGTGGGTGTTGGATTAAAAGCCAATCACAACAGCTGATGAAAGTCCCAGTCCCGGCGGTTTTTTATTTTGAAAATGAAATATGATGTTGTGGGCATTGGGTATCCCCTTCTTGATAAGGTTGTGGAAGTAGATGAGGAATTTATACTAAAGAATGGCCTCATAAGAAACAATATGAACCTTGTAAATATTGAAAAGAGCAAAAATATACTTTCAATGCTTGATAACAATTTTGTAAAAAATTCTGCAGGTGGAAGTGTCCCAAATACCCTTGCAAGCGTATGTAACCTCGGAGGAAAATCTCTTTTCATAGGAATGATAGGCAATGATGCTAATGGAATTACATACAAAAAGCTTGTTGAGAAAATTGGAATAATACCCTGCTTTAAGTCATGCAATGAAATACAGGGAACATGTGTTGTTATGGTTACACCTGACGCTGAAAGGACAATGGCCACATGCTTAGGGGCAGGTACGAACTTAGCCAAAAATGATATCAACCTTGATGACATAAGCAACTCAAAAATTCTTCATATTGAAGCATACCAGCTTGACGGTGAAAAGCAGGCTGAAGCAATATTTTATGCTATGGAGCATGCAAAAAAAAACAATGTCTTAATTTCAATTGATTTGGCAGATCCCGCGCTCATAGAACGACATAGGGAAAAGATAAATAAGATAATGAAAGATTATGCTAATATCATCTTTGTAAATGAGGATGAAGCAGAAAAACTTACTGGCAAAAAACCGGCTGAAGCAGTTGAGGCAATAAAAAAATTTTGTAAGATTGCAATAGTCAAAATTGGAGAAAAAGGTAGCCTTGTTATGGATAATAATGGCCTCCATAAAATAAATGGTTTTAATGTAAATGCCATAAACACAACAGGGGCAGGCGATGCCTATGCTGGCGGCTTTCTCTATGGAATCTCACATGACCTTGATGTCAAGACCTCAGGAAAGATTGCTTCTTATATTGCTGCGCAGGTTGTTGCAAGCCATGACTCAATGATAAACAGAAACCTGCAGGAAGAAATAAAGAATATTATTAAAGATTAATTTCTTCTTTCATGTCTGGTATTTTCGTCTTTATTCCAAGCTTTTCAATTCTTTTTGAGAAAGGTATCATCGCATCTTCTTCACCATGGACAATAAAAACCTTTTTTGGCTTTGGATTAAAAAATTTCAGCCAGTGAAGAAGCTCACGATAGTCAGCATGAGCAGAAAAGCTGTCAATTGATTCAATATTTGCCTTTACAACAACTTCTGTGCCTAATAATCTGACTCTTTTCTTGCCTTTTTTTATGTAGTAGCCAAGTGTGCCTTTAGCCTGATAACCTACAAAAAGCATTGTGTTTCTTTTATTCCAGATATTATGCTTTATATGGTGTTTTATCCTGCCTCCAGTGCACATTCCACTTCCTGCAATGATAATACACGGCTCATGAAGGTTGTTAAGTTTAATTGAATCCTGAACATGTATAGTGTATTCAAGCCCTGGAAATGAAAAGGGATTATCCCCTGATTTTATTAAGTCTTTTATTTTGTTATTATAAACACTGTAATGCTTCTTGAAAACCTCTGTCACCCTTATCCCCATTGGGGTGTCAATGTAAATTTTTATTTTTGGTATAAGATTCTTCTCAACAAGCTCATTAAGGTCATACAAAAGCTCCTGCGTCCTTTCAACTGCAAAAGAAGGGATTATAACCTTGCCATGCTTATCATATGTTTTTAGTATTATATCGAGAAGCTTTTGCTTTCTTTTTCCTATCGGGGGATGTATTCTATCCCCATATGTTGATTCAATAAAAACATAATCTGCCTTATTAAGGTGAACTGTATCTTTTATTATTGGAGTGTTACTCTGACCAAGGTCTCCTGAAAAAATAATTGTTGTTTCTTTTCCGCTCTCGTTGATTTTTAATTCTATTATTGCAGAACCAAGTATATGCCCTGCATCATAGAAAGTTGCATTTACTTCTTCGCATGGCTGAAAACTCTTTTCATAATCTACTGTCCTGAAAAGCCCCATTGCCTTTTCAACATCCTTCTCATCATATATTGGCTCACGAGGAGGCAGTCCAATTCTTTGTCTTTTCTTGTTTTCAAACTCAACATCATACTTATTAATCTTTGCAGAATCAAGCATGACTATCCTTGCTATGTCTTTTGTTGCAGAAGTGCAGTAAATTTCGCCATTAAAGCCCTCCTTAACAAGCTTTGGAATCCTTCCACAATGATCAAGATGTGCATGTGTAAGAAGAAGCGCTGAATATAATTTTGCATTAAAAGGAAACTTTTCATAGTTAAGCTTCATTAACTTCTTGTTTCCCTGAAACATCCCGCAGTCAACTAATATCTTTTTTCCCAAAGTAACCAGACTGTAGCATGAGCCAGTAACTGTTTTGGCAGCCCCAAAAAGTTTTATTTGCATATAATATTTTTTAACATAGCTAGTATTTATTTGTTTTCTTTGTTAAATGTTTTATATGACATAAATATTTTTAAATATATTTGTTTGCTTAAATTAAAAGGTGATATTATGACAAGAGGCAAACTAGGTATTCTTGCCTGTGAATCAGGAAAACATTTTGCAGATAAGATTCAAAAAAAGATTGATGAAAAAATAGGGGATGGAAACAAACAGCTAAAACTTGTAGAATCTAAGGAAGTGAAATTTGCAAATACTGAAAGAAAGGAAGTCATAGGAGAAAGCATAAGGGAATCAGATGTTTATATTATTCAGGATGTTTCTAATTCTGTTAATGGTTGTTCAGTAGATGAAAACTTAAGAGTATTAAAAACAGCTATTGATGCTGCATGGAGAAGTGATGCAAACCACATAACTGTAGTTATACCTGTATTTCCGTATGCAAGACAGGATAAGCAAGAGGGAAGGGAAGGCATAACTGCCTCAGTAATTGCAAGGGAGCTTGAAGACCTTAATGCAGATCAAGTCATAACTCTGGACGTACATAATCCTGCTATCGCTGGATTTTTTAGAAAAGCCAAATTTGAGAATTTACATGCTTCTAAGAACATTATTGATTACATCAAGGAAAATAAAGAAATTTTTGATTTAAAAAATCTAATAGTTATGTCTCCTGATGCTGGGGGAGTGAGAATGGCCAAGCATTATGCTCAAAAACTTGGAACAAGTTTGGCTTTTGCTTACAAAGATAGGAATTATGATGCACCAAATTCTATTGAATCAGTCAAAATAGTAGGAGAAGTTAAATCAATGAATGTTTTAATAATAGATGATATGATTGATACTGCTGAAACTTTAATGAATGTTGTTAAGAAAGCAAAAGAAGAGGGTGCTAAAAAGATATATGTAGCTTGTAGTCTTGCTTTGTTTAATGGGCCAGCTATGGAAAGAATAACAAAATTTTATGAAAAGGGATATTTAACAGGGGTTATTGGCACCGATGCTGTTTATCATGAAGAGGATTTTCAGGAAAAAAATCCATGGTACAAAGAGGTTTCTGTTGCAGGCTATTTTGCAAAGGTTATTAGCAGTTTAAATCAAAATAAATCAATAAGCAAATTGCTTGAATAAATTTATATGGGGTAGTTAAACTGGAAAACAGGATAAGAGTTGGTGTTTTAATATTTGAAGACAATAAGATATTATTAGTTAAACATGTTGACCCTATAACAGGATTTACATGGTGGGTGCCTCCAGGCGGCGGATTAAAAGGAACTGAAACTATTTTTGAATGCGGAAAAAGGGAGATAAAAGAGGAAACAAACCTCAAAGTGGGTTTAGATAAGATTGTTTACATAAGGCAGTTTATTTTTCATAAACAGAAAGAAAATAATATTGATGTATATATAATTTCCTCAAGCCACAAAGGTAGGATTTCTATTAAAGGCATTGTGGGGAAGGGAGAAGATGAACATTATATTAAGCAAGTAAAATTCTTTTCAAAAAAAGAGCTTAAGAATATTAAGGCTTTTCCTTCTGTAATAATGGAAGAAATGTGGGAAGACTATAAAAAAGGGTTTCCTGCTATTAAATTCTTGGGAATAGATAATGACTCAGAGCATGGCATAATGCAATAATCTTTTCTTTGAAAAAAGTTAATATATATATGCTCCGAAAAATTTACGGAATTTTTTAAAAAGATTTATATATGCCTAATAATAATCTCATTTTAGTTAATTTTATAATTAAAGCAGGCAGGTGGATGATTATGGCCAAAAAACAAAGCAAAAAAACTAATGCTAAAAATACAAAAGAAAATGACCAGTTCAAGGAGATTGAGTCAAAGCTTCCAAAAGATGCCCAGAAAAAATTAAAGGCAATCAAGTCAAAGCTTGATAAATTCCAAAAATTAATCTTGAAAAAGTTTGAAAATTACATAATTGGAATTGCACTCCTTCCGCCAAAAAAGCCAGAAAAAGATGAAAAACCAAGTGAGCAGATTAATGTTCTTATCTTGGTTGATGATTCTGACAGCAAGAAGATGTCTAAAGATGAGCTAAAGACAAAGCTTTCGTCTATTATAGAAGAAATGGCAAAAGAGGTTGATAAAAATATTGCACCACAAACAATCATTCTTTCTGAGTTATGGCAAAGCTGTTATGATGCAAAATATGATTTATTAGAGCTTATTGCAATGTCTGCTCCGGTTTATGACACTGGAATGCTGTCTGCAATAAAGATAGCTGAAATCCATAAGTCAATGGTTATCAAAAAGTTTGAGAAATATATTGTTAGCTATGTACTTGCAGGATCTCTTGTACAGGGAAAAGCAACAGCTGAATCAGACATTGATGTATTTATTGTTGTGGATGACACAGATGTCAAAAAAATGACAAGAGCAGAGCTAAAAGACAAGTTAAGAGCAATAATAATAACAATGGGAATGGAAGCTGGGGAGATTACAGGAATCAAAAACAAGCTGAATATACAGGTGTATATACTTACAGATTTCTGGGATAACATAAAAGAAGCCAACCCAATAATATTCACCTTTTTGAGAGATGGAGTTCCATTTTATGACAGGGGAATATTCATGCCATGGAAACAATTACTAAGAATGGGTAAGATAAAGCCATCTGCAGAAGCAATTGATATGTACATGAACAGCGGTGAGCAGATGTTAAAGCATGTAAAATCTAAGATAAGGGATTTAGGAATGGAAGACACATTCTGGGCTATCTTAACACCAAGTCAGGCAGCACTTATGCTTTATGGTGTTCCACCACCAACTCCAAAAGAAACACCTGAACTAATGAGACAACTATTTGTAAAAAAAGAAAAAATGTTAGAGGAAAAGTATGTAAAAATACTTGAAAATAATATACAGGTCAGAAAGGATCTTGAGCATGGAAAAAGTAAGGAGCTTAGTGGAAAAGAAGTAGATGTATTGCTGGAAAATGCAGAAGACTATCTTAAAAGAATAAAAAAATTATTCGGTCAGATAGAAAAAATAAGAGAAGAGGAATCAATGCTTTATGTTTATGATACTGTTGTTACAGTTATAAGAGATATTCTTAAGCTTGAGGGAATACAAAGAGCTAGTGATTTAAAGATAGTTAAAATATTTGAGGATGAAATAATAAGCAAAGGGAAGATTCCTGCAAAATTCTTAAGAATATTGAATTCTATAATGAAAGCAAAGAAAGACTATGATAACAAAAAACTAACAAAGGCAGAGGTAGAGAAAGTTAAAAAGAGCTCCCAGGAATTTATCAGATTTATGGTTGAGTACATACAAAGAAAAAGGGGTATGGAAATAGAAAAAACAAAAGTAAGAGTAAAATACGGAGACAAATATGGAGAGGTTCTTTTGCTTGGAAAAAAGGCTTATATAATACATGACATTGACCAGGAAGAAAAAAGAATTACAAAGGCAAAGATACTGCCTAATGGTGGTTTAGGAAAAATTACTAAGAGTTCTCTTGAAGAGCTTGAGAAAGAGCTATCAAAAATAGAGATTTTATCAAAGGTCTTTATAAAAGAGCCAATATTTGAGGACATGAAAAAAATCTTTGGCAAGAATGTAGAGATATTGGTTAATTATTGATTTTTTTAAATTATATTTTGGATTATATATTTTCTATTTTACTTAAGTTTATTAACTAGAAGAGTATTATACTAATATTAGGGGGTTTATATGAAATTTAGTTATAAAACTGGTTATAAAATATGTGACGCTATGACAAAAAAGCCTATTTCTGTTTCACCGGAAACTTCTATTGAGGAATGTGCTTTAAAAATGAGGGATAATCATATTGGAAGCCTTGTTATAACAGAAGATTCCAAACTTCTTGGCATATTATCTGATAGGGATATTGTAAGAAAAGTTATTGCAAAAAAACTAAACCCTAAAGAATTAAAGGCTGAAGAAGTAATGATAAAAAAAGTCATAACAATCAGTCCTGAAAAAGATATTTATGATGCTCTCAAAAAGATGAATGACAGTGATGTAAGACACTTGCCTGTTATGAATAAAAAAGATATGATTGGCTTACTTACAGTAAAAGATATACTTAAAATACAGCCAGAGTTATTTGAACTAATGGTTGAAAAGTTTGAATTAAGAGAAGAAGCAAGAAAACCTATCTTTGGAGGCCCAATATCAGAAGGCATATGTGAGGGATGCGGTTTTCCATCAACACATTTAACTGAAATTGAGGGTTCATTTCTTTGCAGAAGATGTGCATCCAAAAAGCTTTAGAAACCTTTAAATATATTCTATTTTTCTGTCCTGTTTATCTTGCGGGGGTAGCAAAGTCTGGTCAAATGCGCAGGACTTAAGACTAAAACATTAGTTATAAGGTAGAAATCCTGTCTCTTAGTGAGTTCGTGGGTTCGAATCCCATCCCCCGCATTTTCATGGTGATAAAAAATGATAAAAGTAAAAATATTGAAAATTGCTGTATTAATGTTATTATTGAATATAATTTCTGTGATTGCAGGAATAAATGCAAATTATGAAAGCAAATCAAATGAAACTACATTTAATGGTTCAGGTATTGTATTACAACCACAAAAGATAGTTGTTATTAACTGGGTGAATAGTGCATTAACAGCAGGATTTATTGTTTTAGCTGTTGTTTTATTATTTTTGTTTATAAAAAGAAAAAAAAATAAGGATGATAATTATGTAGATATGACTGTTGGCTTTGGTGAAGAAAGAGATATACCTAAACAAGAAAAAACAGATAAAAAAGTAGATGAACATAAAGAAAAACAGGAATATAAAGAGGATAAAAAAGAAAAAGAATATAAAGAGGAAAAATTAGATAATAACAAAAAGATTGGAGAATCTTTTGATGAAGAAAAAAAAGAAATTGAAAGAGGTGAAAAAATTATAAAAAAGAAGATTAAACTAGGCAAAAAGAAGAAAGGCAATAAAAAGAAATATAAGCATATTAAAAAAGATAATGTTAAGAGTACAGTTTCTGAATATATTTTAACGAATGAGAATGAATTTAAAGATAATACTGAAACACAAGATAATAATATAGAAATAAAAGATTATAGTGATTATGAAGATGATGATGAAGAAAATAAGGATGTATTTTTTGATTGATTGATTGATTATTTATGCCCCGGTGGCTTAGTGGCTATAGCGCCACCTTGGTAAGGTGGAGGTCGCGAGTTCAACTCTCGCTCGGGGCTTACTTAAAAAAATAGGTTTTAAGAGAGTGTTACACTCCTTGCTTACTTCTTGACTTAATGGAAAAGGATTAATGTTTTCTTTGGTATAAACAAATAATTTTTTTCTTTTTATTTTCTCGTCGAGGAGCCTGTTATTAATCTAAAAATCTCAAAAATAGAAAGATTTAAAAAATTAAACATTTAAGTTAAAGTCTGGATGGTTAAAGAAAAATTTAAAAGAAATATTATTCTTGCATCAACAATAGTTATAATTATAATACTATCAATATTTATAATAAGACCGGGAATAACAGGTTATAGTATATACAAGCAGGTAAAAGAATCAAATTATTCTGTAGAAGATTACGGAGAAAACATACAGGACTTGAAAACAAAACTTCTTGTCTCTGATACAAACCTGTCATCCTGCAGTGCATTCAATAAAGATCTTTTAACTAAATTAGAGAAATACTCAGATAAATTTTCTAATTGTAATAATGAATTAAATGCACTGAAAACAAATTTTAGTTTGTTAAAAGCAGATTCAGACCAGAAAAATGAAGATCTGAATAAACTAATAAATGAAAAACAAGGAGAAATAGATGAGTTAAATATTCAATATAATGCTCTTGCAGAAAATCTGGCAAATAATTTATGCTGTAAGGCAAAAGTGGATAATCCTAATATAAATTTTTATAAAGTTAAAAATAATATGATAATATGCCTTGAAGAAGGAGGCTTGAGTATATCATGTTCAACGTAGGATTTAGCTACTAAACCATAAACTTTCTTTTCTTTTTCTATTCTAAGTTTTTAATTGAATTCCCTAATTGTGTAACTTGAAAATCTATTTCCACAACATTTAAATATTAATTCTAATCTTATATTTTTAGTTGGGCCTGTGATCTAGTGGCTATGATGTCACCTTGACGATTTAAAGAAATCAAAATGGTGAATATCCCCGGTTCGAACAGCTTCTTGCTAAGCTGGCACGCATGGCGGACATTTGTTTAAAAGCAAAGTCCACCGAGCTCGCTTCGCTCGCAAGCGCTTTGAAAGTCCGGGTGGGCCCATAACAGCTTCTTGCTAAGCTGGCACGCAGGAGTGACATGCTCAAAAATCATAGATTTTTGGCACCAACTAAAGTTGGTTTTTTGCTTCGCAAAAAAGTCCCTTGAGCTCACCAAAACGCGCAATAAGTAAAGGGGTGGATAATATCAGAAAAATAAAAGAAGAATTTTCAAAATATTTTATCTTATTACTCTTTGTTGTAGCTATTTTCTTAGTCTTCTTAGTTATCAAACCGTTTATAATTGCAATATTAACCAGCATCATAATTTCATATATATTTTATCCTTTATACAAATGGATTAATAAAAAAACCAAGAGAAAAAACCTTTCTGCTATTATAGTAACATTTTTGATAATAATTTTAATAATTACTCCAATTGTATTTATTGCAAATTCACTGACAAAAGAAGTAATGACTGTTTACACTAATTCAAAACAAAGGATTGCAGAAGGGAATATAATAGATGCAGAATCGGGCTCTAACAATCTGTTATTGAAATTAAACTCTTTCTTGGTTAATATAGCAGATAAACCACAAATTGGTTCTTCACTTGATAATATCACAAATACAATAACAAGCACATTATCAAATTTTATATTTACAATACCAAAGAGAATACTTGGTTTTTTTGTTATGATATTCTTAATCTTTTTTATGTTAAGGGATGGGGAATTAATGGTCAAAAAAACAAAATATTTTATTCCATTAAAAAAACATCACCAGAATAAGATAATAAAAAGATTTGGCAATGTCACACGTGCTGTTGTTTATGGCCATTTTATAACAGCATTAATTCAGGGCATGGTTGGTGTACTTGGCTTGTATATATTTGGAGTTAAATCGCCCCTTGTATGGGGAATTACTATGATGATTGCTTGTATGATACCCTTCGTTGGGGCTCCAATAGTATGGTTTCCTCTTGGAATATTAAAGCTAATTGAAGGGCTGACAACCAGTACTATTTCAATAACTATAAGGGGGATAGGCCTGCTTGTTTATGGCTTTTTTATAGTTTCATCAATTGACAATTTAATAAAGCCTAAAATCATTGGTGATAAGGCAAAGATTCACCCTACAATCATATTATTAGGAGTATTGGGCGGGCTATCTATTTTTGGAGTTATAGGAATTGTTGTAGGTCCATTAATTCTATCGTTATTTTTAACATTTGCTGAAATTTATAAAACAGATATTATCTAAAAAATGAAACTAAAGGTTAAGGATATTGATATTGCAACTGGCTGGCCATTGATAGCAGTGCTAAATGAAACTGATGCACTAAAGCTTGACCTTCATCATGGGGATAGGATTAAAATTAAAAAAGGGGAGAAAGGTGTTATTGCAATAATAAATATTTCGGAGTCCAAAAAAACAGTTCCAAGCGGGCAGATAGGATTATATGAAGAGGTTTTAACCAAGCTAAATACAAAATCAGGCAATTTTGTTGATGTATCTCTTGTTGAAAAACCTGTTTCTATACAGTTTATTAAAAAAAAATTAAAAGGCAAAAAACTTAGTTATGAAGAGTTCTATCAAATTATTGATGATATTATCAAAAATAAACTAAGTGAGATAGAAATAACATACTTTGTTTCTGCCTGTTATATGCATGAACTTAATATTGATGAAAGTGTTTCACTAACAAAAGCAATGATTAATACTGGAGAAATATTAAAACTAAATAAATATCCTGTAATGGATAAGCACTGTATTGGTGGGGTTGCTGGGAACAGAACAACAATGGTTGTTGTACCTATAATTGCTGCAGCCGGTCTAACAATTCCAAAAACATCTTCAAGGAGCATAACAAGTCCTGCTGGAACAGCTGACACAATGGAAGTGCTATGCAATGTATGTTTTTCAATCAAAGAAATAAAAAAAATTGTGAGAAAAACAAATGCCTGCCTTGTATGGGGCGGCTCTGTTAACCTTGCCCCTGCAGATGACAAAATAATAAGAATAGAGCATCCAGTTTCACTTGACCCAGAAGGTCAGCTTTTGGCTAGTATTTTAGCAAAGAAAAAATCTGTTTCTGCAACACACCTGCTTGTTGACATACCTATAGGCAGGGGAGCTAAGATAGATAGTAGAAAGAAGGCAGTTCATCTTAAAAGACTTTTTGAATCAATATCTAAAAAACTTGGAATAAAAATTAATGTTGTAATTACAGATGGCTCTGAGCCAATAGGAAAAGGTGTTGGTCCTGCATTAGAGGCAAGGGATATTATGTGGGTGTTAGAAAACAATTCAAGACAGCCTTTTGATTTAAGAGAAAAATCTGTTAAAATGGCTGGATTGCTTCTTGAGATGGGAGGCAAGGCAAAAAAAGGAGCTGGCTTTAAAAAGGCATTAGAAATATTAGAATCTGGGGCTGCTTACAAAAAAATGATAGATATTATAAAAGCACAGGGTGGCAAAAAGATAAAAGCTGATAATATAAAAATAGGAAAGTTTGTATATAAATTTAAATCCAATAAATCAGGGATTATTGCGCATATAGATAATAACTCAATTTCTAAGATAGCAAAGGCTGCAGGGGCCCCTCTTGATAAAGGTGCAGGAATCTATCTATATAAGCATGTTAAAGAACATGTTAAGATGAATGAAATAGTATTTATAATTCATGCTGAAAACAAGCAGAAACTAAATTACGCTATTAATGTTCTCAAAAGAATAGGCGGTATTGTTGTTAAGTAATTAATAAATACTAAAAACTATTTTAATACAAAAATCCAAACACAAAATTTAGAAATGTTTATATATGAACGAATAAATATTTGAAATAATGATACAAAAAAGAGTAATCATAGGGAGTTTCATACTTATAATGGTAGGATTATTTTTTATGTTGGGAGTTAATGGGGGAATAACAGGCGCAGTTATTGGAACTTCTACAAATGCTTTTAGTTCATTATCAGGACCTTTGTTTGGATTCTTCTTAATATGGATTGCATCATTTATGCTGATAGCAAATACAGGAGGCAGGATTACTCTTGATAAATTAGTAGAAACAGAAGAAAAGATCAAAAAAGATGCTTCAAAAGAATACTTAAAAACTAGCCAGGATTATGTTCATAATTTAGACACAATTAGAAATCCAGATGGTACCACTAAGGAATATGAAAATTTAACACCAGAAGAGCTTGATAAAATTCATTCAAAGGTTGAGCAAGAAAGAATATTAAGGTATTTTGGCAATTGGAGTTCAGGAGCACAAAATTTTTACAAAAATGCATTATCCTCAAATAATGAAGAAGAAATAATGTTCGTTAAGGATACTTATATGAATGAGGTCGGAATTACAAGAGAAGATGAAGCAAGAGTTTACCAAAGTGGATTAACTCTAGAAGCAGAACAGACATTATCAGACAAAGCTGGAAAAGGAATGATTAAAAAAAGAATAGGAAGAGTTATGAAATTGATTGATGATAAAGACCTTGAGAAAATTATTGGAAAAATAAATCAAAATTTAAATGATAATTATGATATAAATGATGTTAAAGAAAACCCTAATTCACTTGGACAAATTTATGCAGATTACAAGCAAGAAATAAGTTTAAGACAAAGAAGGCAACAAAGACCCCATGCACAATATACCCCCCATAGATAAAAAAGAATTAATTAAATATTCAATAATTTTCCATCAACTGTTATTTTAGGATTTCTAAAGACCTGGTCAAGGTGAGTCATTGCAAATATTGAGCCACCAAACCAGTTGTTAGAACCAAGGGCAATATGGGCTGTTCCAAGAGCTTTCTCATCAATGATTGTTGAACCAATTACTCTTGCTTTTGGATTCAGGCCAATGCCAAACTCGCAGACCTTTCTTATTCCCCATGGATATTTGGAATTCCTCTCTGCCCATAAAAGGGTTTGTTCTAAAATTCTTGCTTCCTCTTTTCCCTGAATATCAATTAGATCCCCATTCTTTATGATTAGGGTTATTGGATTTTTTATTATTGTAGTACCTTGCCTATTTCTTGAGCTTCCATCAATAACAACTTTTCCATTAACTGATTTCTTCTTTGGCGGGAAATAGACCTCTCCAGCAGGGAGGTTACCCCCAGTACCATATTTTGTGTAGTTGCCATCTGCAGACTTGATCTTAGTAGGATCAATTTTCATATGCAAATCTGTTCCTGCTCTTGTCCTTACATGCAATTCTGTTCCCCTCTCAAGAACTGATTTAACTAACCTGTGGTTTCTTTGTATCTCTGGATAGTTTATGTTAATAGTCTTTAATAAAGAGCTAAAATGTTTTGTTTCAAGATTTCCAAGACTGGGCGTTGTAACAAATTTTATGCCTTTCTTTTCACAATACTTCCTATACCCCTTTATTCTCCCTCTTAAATGACCTAGTTTATTAGACATTGAAAGGATAATTATGCTTCTTTCTCCAATATAGTCTATTGCATCAACAATACTTTTGTCTGCTAAATCTCCCCTTAATTTTGGCATCTGAAAAAAAAGTCTTGGGTGCAATCCAAGCTTTTTTGCTGCAAAATAATAAGAGCCTGCAAGCATAGCTGCTGCACGCTTTCTGTCATAGCCTGTATCACCTATTATTAATATGCTTTCATTCTTTGCCTGTAGGCAGTCTTTGAAAACTCCCTTAAGATAAGTAGAATAAGTTTTGCAGGTGTCCAACAGGTTCTTTTTTCTAAGCCAATCAATGCAAGCTCTTGAATCCACTTTAATACCTCAAGGAATAATTTATTTAATTTGTTTTTAAATCTTTTGTTTAAAAGTTTTTGATAATTAAAAATTTAAAACGAAATCTTTAAATAGTCTGTCAAGAATATAGGGTTAAGGTAAACAACTGTGGGCTGAAGCCCACAGCATTTAGTTAGGGTAGCAATGCTACTCAAACTTAAGCACAAAAACCTTGCAACGATTTTTGTGCTTTCATAAGCTTTTGGTTAAGTCGGACTTT
>Ga0307991_1001805_pt1 | contig 14790 bp, 10 predicted proteins | sample EllFjometagen131_FD_203146 | JGI IMG/M metagenome (GOLD analysis project Ga0307991, IMG submission 203146) | Marine microbial communities from Ellis Fjord, Antarctic Ocean - #131 | ecosystem: Environmental > Aquatic > Marine > Unclassified | place: Southern Ocean | collected 2014-10-08
CCGGTGTGTTTCCCAGTAAATAATTGTGCAACACCCTCATCCATGAGCTGGTCAATACCTTTGGCTAATTGTTTTGATTTCAGTGGGTTAGCATTTTCCACAAATTTAAAAAGTTCGGGAGAAAAGCTTGGTATACCTTTAAAATTTAAAATTTCACCTTCGGTTAATGTATCGCCAATTTTAAAATTGCCCGTATCGTGCAAACCAACTATATCACCAGGGTACATAGTATCAACAACTGATTTTTTTTGTGCCATAAAGGCGGTAGGACTCGAAAATTTAAGTTTACGGTTTAATCTAATATGCTGATAGTATGTGTTTTTGTGGAAAGTTCCTGAAACTATACGAACAAATGCAATACGGTCACGATGGTTTGGATCCATATTTGCATGTATTTTGAAAATAAATCCGCTAAATTTATCTTCTTCAGGCATAATAAATCTTTCATCACTTTCTCTTCCAATTGGCGAAGGCGCAATTTTAATAAAATTATCAAGCAGTTCTTTTACCCCAAAATTATTAAGTGCACTACCAAAAAATACTGGCGAAATATTGCCTGATAAGTAAGAATTCACATCAAATTTTGGATAAACACCTTCTACAAGCTCAACATCTTCTCGTAGTTTGTCTGCATCGTCCTCAAGATAATCATCAACACTGCTGTCTGATAAATCATTAATCTTTACACTGTCTTCAATTATTTGAGTGCCGGGTGTAAACAATGTTAGTGATTTGGAAAATATATTATATACTCCTTTGAATCCAGGTCCCATGTTTATTGGCCAGCTTAGGGGAGTAACAGTTAGATATAGTTTTTGTTCAATTTCATCGAGTAAATCAAATGCATCTTTACCTGGTCTATCCATCTTATTAATAAAAACAATTATCGGAATTTTACGCATTCTACAAACCTTAACAAGCTTCTCCGTTTGAGGCTCAACACCCTTTGCTACATCAATTACAACAATAACGCTATCAGCTGCTGTAAGAGTTCTAAATGTGTCTTCCTGAAAATCTTGGTGTCCAGGAGTATCTAGTATATTTATTTTTATATTGCTGTATTCAAAGCCCATAACTGACGTAGCAACAGAGATTCCTCTTTGCCTTTCAATTTCCATCCAGTCAGATGTTGCTGTTTTTTTAATTTTGTTTGACTTTACAGCCCCGGCAATCTGAATTGCACCACCAAAAAGTAATAGTTTCTCAGTTAAAGTAGTTTTTCCTGCATCAGGATGACTTATAATGGCAAATGTGCGACGTCTATTTATTTCTTTTGTATTACTCATGTATTATTGGGTATAAAAAATAGGATGCAAAAGTAGAAAAAATGTTGGATGGAATGATGATTAAGATTTAAGTCTTCAGTCCACAAAAAAACTAATCAGTGTTATCAATAACCGAATAAACAAATAACCAATGACAAGTCTCCAATCACCTGTTTCCATACATGAAATCAAACTCTTCTTTCAACTTCTCTAATATCAACTAGTTTGTTCATTAGTGCGTAAACTGTTAAACCTGAGACTGTTTTTATCCCCAATTTTCGTGTTATTTTTTTGCGATGCGTCATAACAGTATGAATACTCAAAAAAAGTTTGTCAGCAATTTCTTGATTTGTTAAACCCAGTGCTAAGTTTTTTAAAATTTCATTTTCTCGTTTACTAAGTAATTGTTCGTTTTGGCTTATTACCTTGTCTTCTTTGCCAACTATGCTTTTTAATACTTCAATTAGCTCATATTTACTGTTTTGAATATTAAGCGTGTACTTAAACATGCTAATAATATTTTGATTTGTGGTTGATGAAATAAGCCCAATAATTTTCATGTACTTTTCCTGATTAAGTTCTCTTATCAGCTTGAGAAGCGAATCACCAACTGATGTTGGATCAACTATTACAAATTCAGGTTTTTTACTTGATATTTTAGCAAACAATTGCTTTTCAGATCCATTAAAAACGTGATCTACTAGCATTCCACTTAGCTCTAGCACTAAGTTTTCAATTCCAACAGAAAGCAGAAATGCGTTTGAGACAACTATAACTTTTTTTGATTTACTCATTACAGATATAGTTATTTGTTGGTGCTTTTAGAAGCCTTATTGATAATTATTTTTTCTAACACTTCAACCTTGGGAACTAAAATTAAGTTTTCCATTTGAGCATGGTCGTGCAAGTCTTTTTCAAGCACTACCAATTCTTTTAGAAGTTTATACCGGCTTTGTTGTTGCTCAGAGGATGGTAAATATTTAATAATAATATTTTTTAAGTCAGTTAACTTTTCCTCAACGCTTTCATGTTCAGCCTCGTATGAGTTTATGGAATATTCTTTAATCTGCGCAAGTAAGGTAGATGAAACATTTCCTTTATCTACTGATTTTTCAAGATTAATAACGTAAGGATATATCCGTTTCTCTTCTCTTTCTATATGTTTTATAAATTCTTCTTTATATTCCTCAAAAAATTTTCGCAAAAGTTGATGCGATGTTTTGTTAACTTCAAGTTTGATTGCCATATCATTTATCAGGCATTCTATTTCCGGTATCTTATTATCTAAGTAATAGTTATGTGCCTTTTGCAGATATTCTATAAGTAGAGAGGCTGAAAAGTTTTGTAAATATTTTTTGTCAAAATACTGTGGGTCGTGAAAGGTATTTAGTACTGTTAGAAAGAAGTCAATATTCACCCCTTTTTTTGTACATATGGATTCAATACTTACATCACCAAACCCCAACATAATACCAAAACGGCTTATTACTGGAATGAGATTGTAATCATGGTTGATTACATCTGCAAGCTTCATTTCTTTTTCAAGTAGCATTGTTTAAGATATTTGTGGCAAAAATAATGATTTAATAGTTCTTCAATAAGTTCTTCATTCTTGTTTCAAGTAATTCAGGCTCATTTACCATAAAAAGACTTTTAAATTGATTTTGTTTTAGTAATGCTTCCTTTAAAACAAAATTATTTTGTGTTTGTGTATATGCAATACCTTTGTTGAATAATCTTTTAGCTAAATATTCCTGTTCCGTTTGTCCTGGAGTAGGAATAAATATGGCTTTTTTGTTAAAAACTGCAAGATCCATTAATGTTGAATAACCGGGTCGGCTAACTATTATTTTTGATGATTGAATTAATTTTGCAAATTCACTATTCTGCAAGTGCGAAATTAGTCTTACGTTTTTTACTACTTTATCAATCTGTTCACTGGGTTTGGCTAGAAGCATAACTGTTTTTAGCTCTGTAGATTGGGCTTGCGATAGTAATAACTTTTCAAGTATTGTTCTTTGTGGCTCAGGTCCCGAAAGAATAATTAGTAAATCAATTGTTTCTTGGTAATTTGTGATAAGTGAATTGGAAAACCTACTGAGCAAGCCAATATTAAAAAGTTTTGATTTAAAACTATTTGTTTCTGATAGATTTCCTGATAATCTAAAATTACTAGTTACATCTGGAATCCATATCTCATCAAACTTATTTAAAAAGTGAGATAAGATACCATTTATAAGAGGTTTTGCTGCTATTTGCCAACCTGAAGTCTGAATATTTAATTGATGTGTTACAAAAACTGATGGCACTTTTGATGTTGATAATTCATATCTGTTATCAGAAATAACTGCATCAATATTATGTTTTCCGATTAGCTTTTGCAGTTCATTATGCGCACTGTTAGATTCCAAAATCATTTTGGGCAGCGATTTAATCATAGCCATAGCCATGCTACCATCGGAAGGGTATTTAGGACTATATCCATTAAATTTAATTGTCTTAATATCAGGAAAACATTGTTTAAGAAACTCTAGAGGACCATTATTGGCAGCAATAATTGCATTTGCACCTAGTTTATTAATCAAGTTAATTACAGGAACCATACGAGCTGCATGACCTAAACCCCAGTCGAGAGGGCATACCAATATGTTTTTACCTTGTGACAATAGTATCTTTTGAGTTCTTTATCAGAATTAATTATTAAGCTAAATTTCCATGCAAATATATACTTCTAATCTCAAAAAAATGAATTAAATTTGACGCAAAATAATTTTAAAGAAAAGATAATGAATATTCCTGAAAATTTGCTTTATACAGAAGATCATGAGTGGGTTAAGGTTGATGGTGATTTTATTTTTGTAGGTATTACTGATTTTGCTCAAAATGAGTTAGGCGATATTGTTTTTATAGAGGTTGAAACTGTTGACGAAGAGTTGGATAAGGGTGAAGCCTTTGGTACAATAGAAGCAGTTAAAACAGTTTCGGATATGTTTATGCCAATTGCAGGTACTGTAGTTGAGTTTAATGAAAACCTTGAGTCAGATCCTGAAGCAATTAATAAAGATCCATTTGGTGATGGCTGGATTGTAAAGATTAAAATAGCTGACAATTCTGAGCTTGATGGCTTATTGGATCATGTTGCCTATTCAAAAAATATTGAATCATAGATAAAGATGCTATTTTGGAAATTATTACCTGCACTAGTTTGGGCGTTAATAATATTACTTTTAACAGGATTGCCAGGCACCTATTTTCCTACAGTAATTTCGTTTTGGGATTGGCTATCGCCTGATAAGGTTGTGCACATTTTTATTTTTTTTGTGCAAGTACTTTTGATATTAGTAGCATTTCGAACACAATATTTGTTAGGTACTGGGCGTTTAGTTTATACATGGCTACTAATAAGTATTGTTACTGCATTTGCTTTATTAACAGAAGTGTTACAGGCATATGTTTTTATTGGACGTGATGGAAATGTATACGATTTTATTGCCGATTTTATTGGAGTATTGGTAGGATATTTGGCATACAATTTGTATTTCAAAAAGAAATTTAATAATAATAAAATCAATTCATAGATTTTATTATTTTAGCAAAATATATTTTTAATCAATAATTATTTAAAATGGAAGCTAGAAAAACTGATAAAGCAGACCTTGAAGGAAAAAAAGGTTACTTTTTTGAAATAGGTTTGATAATAGCATTGGTAGTGGTTTTTGCCGCTTTTGAATATAAAAGTTATGGTAAAATTACTGTAGATCTTTCAGCTCGTGCTGTTGATGATATACAGGAAGAAATCATTCCAATTACTGAGCAAAAAGTAAAACCACCACCACCACCACCACCAAAACAGGTTACTAAAATAACTATTGTTGAAGATGATGTTGAAGTGGAGGACGATATTGATATTGATGTTGATGCTGATGATGATACTGAAATGGAGGAATATATCCCACCAGAAGAAGATGATGAGGAAATTGATGAAGCTGAGATTTTTACTGTAGTGGAAGCAATGCCCGAATTTCCAGGTGGAATGGCTAAGCTGATGGGTTTTCTAGGTAATAATATTAAATATCCACCGTTAGCCAAGGAGAGTGGTATACAAGGCCGTGTTTTTATAAACTTTGTGGTTGAACCAAATGGAGCTATTTCAAATGTTAAGGTACTGAGAGGTATTGGCGGCGGATGCGATGAAGAAGCTGTTAGAGTTGTTAATAGTATGCCAAAATGGAAACCGGGTATGCAGCGTGGTAAACCTGTAAGGGTTTCGTATAACCTTCCGGTTAAATTTACACTACAATAGATATACTATTAAAGGTTTTACTGTGATTTTAATGGGTAATTTGAATAATCAGTATTTCTTATTATATTTGGTTATTTGTCAGAAGTTAGAAGTCAGAAGACAGAAGTATTTGAACTTCTGACTTCTGACTTCTAGCTTCTGACTTCTAACTTCTAACTTCTAACTTCTAACTTCTAACTTCTAGCCATTATTTAATATAATATACACATTATAATTGTCATTTTTATTATACCACTAAAATTGCAGTAGTAGTTTTTGTTTTATATCTATTAGCTTTTGTGAATTAGATAAACCCTTTTTTTACCATCCATTTTAATGTGTAGTGGCTTTTTAAATCGTACATGATTAAAGTATTTTCCTTGTTTAATAATTTGTTGCTTGTCAAGTTCATTGTATTTTGTGTAGCTAACAAGTAATTCAGGCTGTACTGTAAAGTATCCCACATTCATACTTGTTACATTATGAAAAAAGTGTGAACCGGATGAAGCATCAAGTGGGAAATCATCAAAGCTTGATTCTACAATTACGCGTGCATTTGAAATCATATGCCACTTTACTGGAATTCCAATCCATCGGTCTCGGGTTCCCCATCTTCCAGGCCCGATTAGAACATATTTTCTGTCCTGATCAATCATGGAATTGTTCATTTCCTCAATTTCTGCAGCCATCTCTTCAGTTTTTGATTTATCAAAATTGCTCGGGTCAGCATAAATAACATCAGTAATGTTGTCAATATACCCATTTCCCATTCCTTTTTCAGAATATAGTACAATGGATTCTTCTTCAATTGATGAAGTGTCAATGTCGCAATCTATTGCTGATTGTGTTAATGGTTTTATTTGAAGAATATAAAATGATGCTTTCCCATCTTTGTCTTTTGCAAGGTCAACAGCATATTCAATTTCTATGGCTGTTCCCATAGCATCTTTACCAAGCTCAAGTACTAATTCAATGGTTTTTGCTAACGATACATAATTGTATTTTAAGATATTTGCGAAGTTAATTATCCGCGGACCTACTTTTAAAACCCCTGGATAAACTGTATTGTTATCCGGATTATATACAGAAGCTAAATGATTTAGGGTTCCTTGTTTTTCAGCAACACTAATATCATTTTCTGCTAAACCCGCCAACTCTCCATCAAGAAGGTTGAGGTTTTCTTTGTTCATATCAACTGCATAAAACTTAACCTGTGAGTTTCTAAACTGATCCTTTGTTGAATTAATCTCAGTACTGGGGTATTTAGGTGAAAACCGGTATGCTTTGTTACCTTCAACAACATACTTTCCTAATCCAACAGCAGCAATTGCGAAACCTTCTTCGGGTTTCATGTGCGAGAATGGATAAAAATTATAAGACTGAGCAACTCCACTAATGTGAGGGTAAAACAGATTGTCGTATTTATTTCCTACCACCTCCTGAATAATAACAGCCATTTTTTCTTCTTCAATTTTAAAATCTATTGCTTTTACATAACCTTTGGCAGTATTCGAAAAAACTGATGCCATTACAAGTTTTATTGCTTCCTCAACTTGTTGTGTGCGCATCATGCTGTTGGAGTGGTTGTTAGGTAGTAAATACGTTTCAAAAATACCGGCAAATGGTTGTGCTAACGAATCTTCAAAAATACCCGATGACCTAACAGCTATGGGCTTTGTTAGTATTATTAGAAGATCGGCAAGCTTTCTTTTAAGTTCATCGGACAGTTCCCCTGCAATAAAATGTTTCTTAATTTCATCATAATTTATATTTGATGTTAATATGGAACTGAGTTTGTTTTTCTTTAGGAATGATTCGTACTCATTGGTGCCAATAACAAATGTTTTTGGTGTTCTAACTTTTATATCTGGAATATATTTCTCAAAATCAAAATTTTGAATAAGAGCATTTATAAATGCAAGACCTCTCCCTTTGCCTCCCAGAGATCCGCCAGACAAGGTATATACATTTTCTTCTTTACTTTCAGTAGTATTGGAGAAAGGAATAACGTTGCCAGTATCACGTTCATTCCTGTATTCTTTTAGCATTTTTAATAACTCTTTACGTAGCTCTAAGGCATTTGTAAAGTCGTTTACTTTTTTTAAATTTATTATGCTTGCAGCTTTTATTTCGCCTCGTGCCATTAGCCACATTGAGAAGTGATCACGGCTTGCATGAAATAGTAATGATTCATTTGGTATTTTTTTCAGAAAGCTTTCAAATTCTTTCATGTTTGAGGCTATGGCAATTACTTCTCCAGTATTATTTTTAAATTCAAAATCACCAAATCCTAGATAATTAGTTATAAAATGCTCAAAATCATGATATAATGTATTTGAATACTTGTGAACAAACAGTGACTGATGATCCTTTGCAATAGATGCATATGAACTATCAGATGATTGTAAAATTGTAGGAAGGTTTTTAAGTTTCTTATGTGTGTATTTAAGTAGCTCTATACCAGCATTTTCATCAAATTTACCCTCCCTTTCAAATTTAACATCGGTAATTAAACATGTCATATATTTTGGGTATTTATTGATGATGTCTGTGGCTTCTTCATAATTTGTAGCAAGCAATATTTTTGGTCTCGCTCGCATTTTCAGAACCTTATATAATTCATCAGTACTAACATCGTCAATTATCCTTTTAGTTTGTTCCATTATTACTTTATATAAAAAGGATAAGTATCTTGAATAAAAAATAGGGGAGTCCTCAACTAACAAAATAAGACGAACTTTAGCAAGCTGCGTGTCATTTTCAACATTTATTTTGTCCTCAAGTAGTTTTATCATTGAAAAGAAAATATTTGCATCTCCATTCCATGTAAAAAGCTTATCGATATATGTAATATTTTTAATTTTATCGGTAAAGTAATTTGCATCAGAACTATTGCTGAGTAGAAGAAATATTGGAATATCAGGAAACTCTTTTTTGATATTTTCACAAATAACTAAAGGCATTACTTTATCAACGCCAACCATATAAATAATTAACTCAAAATGCTTCTGCCTAAGTAATTTTGTAGCCTGTGTTAAATTAGAAGCCCCCGTGATTCGTGGAAATGAAGTTAAGTTAAGTTGCCCGTATTGACCAAGTACATGTTCTGAAAACCGACCCTCACTTTCAATTGCATATGCATCATATAAGCTCGAAATAAGAAGGATTTCAGTTACTTTAAATGGCATTAAATCATGATAAATATCACGGTTATATGTGTATTTATTTAAAAATCGCTGTAAAAAGCTACTGTTAACCGGACCATTTGAAGTGTTGAGAGTCTCCAAGTAGGTTTCATTCTCACCTACCACTGATTTTTTAGATTTGTTTAATGGGTTGTCATTCATATTTATCTGCTTTCATTTGTTTCTGGTTGAAACAAAATGCAATAGCAAATTTATTGTATTTTTATAAAAAACCAAAAAAAAAATGAATTTCTCAATATAACTTCGTCAGAATTGCAATAAGTAGCCACTAATAACAATTATAGATAATTATTTCCAACAACATTTTGTATTTTCGCTTTTTTTAAACCCTATGATTAGAGTATCACTCATCGATGAGCATCCTGTAATTTGTGATGCGTTTACAGCATTATTGTCTGATGCTGATGATATTGATATTGTTAGTTCCAGCAATACATTTTCAGAATTTATTTATCAGGTATCTGATGTTAATCCAAATATTGTTATTCCTGTTTTTTATAAGCCTGATGATGAAAATGTTGAAAGTGTTAGGAAGCTTGCGTATCAATACCCTAAGATTAAGATTTTAGTTATTTTGATGTACCATGACGAAAAGCGCGTTCTAAAAATGATTAAAGCCGGGGCAAAAGGACATCTTGGCAACGACACCAACCGATCGGAAATTATTGAGGCAATTTATACTCTTCGAAATGGCTACGAATTTTATGCAAAAACCATAACAAATATCCTGCTTGGTAGTTACATTAGAGATAAGGATATTAATAAAAGTGAAAAAGAAAGTAGGCAGAAAAACCTTTCGATGCGAGAAATGGAAATATTTAAGCTTTTTGCTGAAGGCATATCGAATAGAACTATTGCCGACAACCTATTTATAAGTGTACGTACCGTAGAAACACATAAAACTAATATCATGAAAAAAATTGGTCTTAAAACTACAGTTGACCTGGTTAAGTTTGCAATAAAGAATAATATTATTGAATTAGAATAACAATTCCAAAGCAGCTTACTTTTTTCTTTCAAATTACTTCTGTGATGTTAAAAACATAATAATATTCGTTTCTATACGAAAATGGTTATAATATATTTCGTTTTTATACGAAAATGGTTATAATATATTTCGTTTTCATAAAAAAATAATTATATTTGCAAAATATGATAAGTAGGAGGTTAACAGAAATACTCAGTAAACTGCCACAAAATAACAAGGCAATTGTTATTCTTGGTGCTCGACAGGTTGGTAAAACCACGGTTTTTCAAAGTATGTTTAAAAATGAGAAAAAAGTTATTTTCCTAAATGGTGACGAACCCGACACTAAAGAAATGTTATTTGGTTCAAATTCCGTTCAATTATCACAACTATTTACTAATTCTAACACAATTGTAATAGATGAGGCACAAATGATTCCTGATATTGGAATAGTGATGAAATTAATTACAGATTATCTTAAAGATAAGAAACTCTATATTTCAGGATCATCATCTCTCGAACTTGCAAACATTATAAACGAACCTCTTACTGGTCGGAAATATGAATTCAATTTATTTCCTCTGTCATTTCAAGAAATGGTAAATCATCATGGCCTTATACTGGAAAAAAGAATGCTAAATACTCGTCTGGTTTTTGGCTATTATCCTGAAATTGTAACAACTCCAGGTGGCGAGATTAGGCTTCTTAAAAATCTGGCAGGCAGTTATCTATACAAAGATATACTTTCTTTCGGGCAGGTTAAGAAGCCAATTATTTTAGATAAATTGCTCAAATTATTGGCTCATCAAGTAGGTAGCGAAGTTTCTTTTTTTGAACTAAGTAGAAACTTGGGAGTTGACAAAGAAACTGTGGAAAGATATATTGATTTACTCGAAAAAGCTTATATTATTTTTAAACTTAATGCTTTAAGCAGAAATGTTAGAAATGAGATTAGAAAAGGGAAAAAGATATTTTTTTATGATAATGGTATTCGTAATTCACTAATAGGCAATTTCTTACCTTGGGAAAAACGTACAGATAAGGGAGCTTTGTGGGAGAATTTTATTATTAGTGAAAGAATAAAAAAGACCACTTATGATGAATTTTACGGAAATCACTATTTTTGGCGTACATCACAAAGGCAAGAAATAGATCTAATTGAAGAAAAAGATGGTTTGTTTACTGCATTTGAGTTTAAAGTAAATCCACTTAAATCATCCAAAATCCCATTAACATTCAGTAAGGCGTATAAAGTTGCAAAATATGAGGTTGTTAATCCGAATAACTTAGAAAAGATTCTTCTATAAGTTATTATTAGAGCATCCTAAAGTTATTTCTTGCCAACTCTTGAGATTAAAAACAATTAAATTTCTACATTTGCATCATCAAATAATAACATCAAAAATATAATATTATGATTAAAGCAAACCTACTTATTATTTTTGCATTTATTGGAATAATGGCCTTTACAGGTTGTGAGCAAAGAGGTGAAAAAGCCGAACAGCCTTATCAAATGAAAAAATACGCAGAAGTTAAGCTAACGGCTAACATTAGTTACTTGAGCAACAACCAAAAAGACATGTTAAAACTGCTTTTTCAAGCATCTGATTTGATGAATGAAATTTTTTGGATGGAAAATGTTGAAGCTAAAGATGCTTTTATGTTAGGTGTTAATGGAGATAGAGATAAACAATATGCTCTTATAAATTATGGACCATGGGACGAAATGAATAATCTTGTTCCGTTTATTGAAGGATATGGTGCAAAACCGGCAGGTGCACAATTTTATCCAATGAACATGACAACCGAAGAATTTGATAAGTTTGAGGATCCAAATAAAACTAGCTTATACACTTTAATCAGAAGAAATAATAAAACAAATAATCTAGAAACTGTTTGGTATCACGAAGGATTTAAAGATCAAACCATTAAAGCTGCAGCATTACTTGAAGAGGCATCGAAACTTGCCGAAGATGAAGGTTTCGCAAACTATCTTAATTTAAGAGCTCAGGCATTACTTACTGACGATTATTTTGCAAGCGATATGGCATGGCTCGATATGAAGGATAATACTATTGATATTGTAATTGGACCAATTGAAAATTATACAGATCAACTTTTTGGCTACAAAGCCGCACATGAAGCATTTATACTTATTAAAGATGTTGAATGGAGTAATAAACTAGCAAAATATGCACAATACCTTCCTGAACTCCAAAAGCAGCTTCCCATCGAACAAAAATACAAAAATGAAGTTCCTGGATCTGATGCACAGTTGAATGCCTACGATGTTATTTATTATGCAGGTGATTGCAATATGGCTGGCAAAACTATTGCCATAAACTTACCAAACGACGAACGTGTGCAACTTGCCAAAGGAACTCGAAAGCTTCAGCTCAAAAATGCCATGCAAGCAAAGTTTGACAAAATACTTGTGCCAATCTCCGAAGTGCTAATTTCTGAAGACCAACGTAAAAATATAACTTTCGATGCATTCTTTTCGAACACAATGTTTCATGAAGTTGCTCACGGAATGGGAATAAAAAATACAATTAATGATAAAGGACCTGTTCGCAAAGCTTTAAAAGAAAAATATTCGGCAATTGAAGAAGGTAAAGCTGACATTCTTGGTTTATACCTTGTAACCAGATTAAACGAAATGGGTGTTTTTACCGAAACTGATTTAATGGATAATTATGTAACATTTATGGCTGGTATTTTTCGCTCGGTACGTTTTGGTGCATCAAGTGCCCACGGTATGGCAAATATGCTTCGTTTTAGTTTTTTCCTTGAAAAAGATGCATTTACACGTAATAGTAATGGAACTTATTCAGTTAACCTTGAAAAAATGAAAGAAGCTTCGGTAGAGCTAACGCAAAAAATATTAAAGATACAGGGCGATGGCAATTATGAGGCAGCAAGTGCTTGGATTAATACAAATGGCAAAATAAGTCCTCAGTTACAAGCCGATTTAGATCGTGTAAACGAAAAAGGAATCCCTTCTGATATTTATTTTGAGCAAGGACCAAGCGTTGTTGGGCTGAATTAACACCTGTCCGTTTTTCTACAAATCAATGTTCATAATCGAACAATTATTTGCAAGCATATAATACTATTATTTTCTTAAGTAGTGATTACGTGATAATTACCTGTAGTGGTACAATTTATGATACCATGTGTGTCTAATTTATAAATAAACTAAATGATGAAAAGATTAACTTACTTATTTGCTTTTGTAATACTTGTTTCGAGTATAAATGTAAAAGCCGACGAAGGCATGTGGCTTCCCATGTTTTTAGAAAGGTTAAATTATGTTGACATGCAAAAAATGGGATTACAACTTACTCCCGAAGAAATTTATAGTGTTAACAACGGTAGTTTAAAAGATGCTATTATCGGATTATCCTCCGAACCAACACCACAAGGGTTTTTCTGTACGGGTGAAATTGTATCAAGCGAAGGACTAATGTTTACAAATCACCATTGTGGTTTTGATATTATTCAGCAGCACAGCACAACCGAACATGACTATTTAGCCGATGGTTTTTGGGCTATGAACAAAGGTGAAGAGCTACCCAACGAAGAATTAACAGCTTCTATATTGCACCGTATGGCTGATGTAACCGACAGCATACTTCCAAACATAAACGATACACTAGTAGGAAAAGATCGTACAGCTGCAATTAAAGAAATTACAGCAAAACTTAAGAAAAATGCTTCCGAAGATGGTAAATACAATGTTGTAATAAAAAGTTTTTTTAGCGGTAATGAATATTACATGTTTGTTTATCAGGTTTTTACAGATGTAAGACTTGTGGGAGCACCTCCATCATCAATTGGAAAATATGGTGGTGATACCGATAACTGGATGTGGCCACGACACACAGGTGACTTTAGTATTTTTAGAGTTTACACAGCTCCCGATGGTAGTCCTGCTGATTATGCCGAAGAAAATATTCCATTAGCACCAAAACACTACCTTCCAGTCTCACTTGATCCAGTAAAACAGAATGAATTTTCGATGATATGGGGTTTCCCCGGAGGAACAGAACGTTACGAAACTTCATCAGGAATTGATTTTAAAGTTAAAGAATACTACCCTCCTATCATTGAAGTTTTTGGAAAAAAACTTGAAGTATGGAAAGAGCACATGAGCAAAGACCAAGAAGTAAGAATTAAATATGCTTCAAACTATGCCGGAATTGCAAACGCTTGGAAACTATTTATCGGACAATCTAAAGGAATTAAAGATCTTGATGTTTACGAAGACAAAAAAGCATTTGAAGAAGAATTTACTGCCTGGATTAACCAAAACCCAGATAGACAAGATAAATATGGTGATATACTTACCATTATTAATGAAGCAAATGGCAAAAAAGCTGATGGATTTGCAACTCTTATTTTTGCAAGCCTTACTGGAGTTGGTGGTGCTGATATTATAGGTTATGCAAATAAATTCTCTGGTCTGAACACATTTATGGAACAATCCAAAGAAGAAAAAGACAAGAAGAAAAAAGAGAAAAAGCAAAAACAAATAAACAAAGAAGTTGAAAAACTCAAAGAAAACGTTTCGGAGCAGTTTAAAAACTACGACCTAGCAACTGATAAAGATGTTTTTACTGCTATGACAGAGTTATACTATAATAATATACCTCAAGATATGCACCCCGAACTTCTAACTAGTCTTGTAAAAAAATACAAAGGTAATTTTGCAGAAATAACAGACTATATTTATGGTAAATCATATTTTGCAAGCGAAACTAAAATACTTACATTTTTAAACGACCCTAAGTTAAAAACTTTACAAAAAGATCCAGCATTTATTCTGGCATCAGAGTATATGACATCACTTATGGAAGCATCATCAAATGTAAAACGTGGAGGCGATGAAGTAAAAAAAGCCAATCGTTTATTTGCTGAAGGTATTAGAGAAATGCAGCCAAGCAAAAAGTTCTATCCCGATGCAAATTCAACCCTTCGCTTTTCCTATGGCAAAGTAATGGATTATTATCCTGCCGATGCAATACATTTTGATTTTGTAACACACCTTAGTGGAGTTATTGCAAAGGA
>Ga0307991_1001807_pt1 | contig 14776 bp, 16 predicted proteins | sample EllFjometagen131_FD_203146 | JGI IMG/M metagenome (GOLD analysis project Ga0307991, IMG submission 203146) | Marine microbial communities from Ellis Fjord, Antarctic Ocean - #131 | ecosystem: Environmental > Aquatic > Marine > Unclassified | place: Southern Ocean | collected 2014-10-08
AAGTTTCCAAAAAAAGAAACTTATTCATTAACGGATCAAATAAGAAGATCATCAATATCAGTATGTTCCAATATAGCAGAAGCATACAGAAAAAGAAGATATCTAAAAAACTTTACAAGCAAAATATATGACGCTGATGGGGAATCAAGTGAAACTTTGGTATGGATTGATTTTGCAAAAGATTGTGAATATATTAACATACAAATTCACCAATCATTAATTATTAGATATGAAGAAGTCGGTAAAATGTTGGGAAGTATGGCAAATAATCCAGAAAAATTTATCCCAAAATAATAGATGCTACTGCCACTGCTACTACCACTATCTTATTATTTGTTTGTAGCTTTGCTACGTTATGTTGTTTATATTATATGTTTTACATTCCAAATAATTATATCTGTTAAATTCGTCAATGAATTCTATGTCTGGATAACCAGTCGATTTCTTTTTACCACTAATAGTTTTAGGTGTGTCTGCTTTATAATTGTATTTATTTAAAGCATTTTTTACAAAAGGTTCTATATCATTACCTACTTCATTTGGTCTTGGTCTTAAAATACCTTTTTTGTTTACTTCTAAACCTATTTTTAGATCCACTTGTTTTAGTAAGTCTAGCACTTTTTGATGATCAGATTTTGTAAAGTCAAAGGACATAACTTTTTTACCTGTCATTTCTTCTATTACTATTAATTAACCCTCAACATATTTTCCACAATAAGGACAAGTAATAACTCCTATGTATTCTTTTTCTATGCCAAATTCATGATTACAATGTGGACATTTGAGCTTAATACCTACAAAATAAAAATCTTCTTCGTCCATACTTTTTAATTCTTTTATGATCAATTCTACATTTCTCTTTTCTTTAGTCATAATACATTCTTTCCTTATTCATAGTATTTATCCAAAATATGACAATGAGTTCCGTTAAATTCTTTTCTTATTCTATATTTCGTTGTTTCACCCTTTGTATAATATATCAACTGAACATCCGAAATAGGTCCTACCACTTTACCTGAAATAAATTTTAGAATGTAATGCTCTTTAATATATTCAAATTTGGTGCAATAAAGATATTCTAATATACCTCTTTTTTTGAGCCTTTCAATTACAGAAGCACTACATAACCATGTACCATCCATTTTTTGATTGGATAAATTAGTTTTGATATTTACATAAACAGTTTCGCCTTCCAAATCAATAATAATTACATCATAGCCACTCCAATTACCGTATTTCACATTATCTTTTCCAAAAAAGTCAATAGTAAAACTAATTACATGTTTTTCAATAACATCAGAGAGTGTTCTTGTTGAAAGTTCAATATTATATTTTCCTGCTATAGTTGCAAGTTTTTTGCCATTCAAATAATCTTTGCATTTTAAGCAAAACTCTTTTAGCTTCTTTTTCGTTTTGTTTTTCATTAGGATACTCCTTGTAAAATCATTTCCAAATTAATTGTTAAATTTTCAATCATTGTTTTACATATAGATAAATCTCTGCCATTGAGAATATTAAACCTATATTCTCTCAAAATTTCTTTATATCTATCACCTATTTCTTTCTGAATTTTCTTGGAAACAATAGGAATAGGAAGATACAAAAGATCTGTTTTGTTTATACTCACAGTTCCTACTCCATGTTTAAGAAGATTTATGGAATCTTTACCAAATTTCGTTTTGAGATAGACAACAAGGAAATAAGGATTAATTTTTTCAACTTTAAAAATATGAATGTAATCAGTTGCTACTCCTTCATCTTTTTTAGCGTCGATGATAGCCACTCTACCAGCACAACCGACGCCGACTCTCACAAACAAAATATCCTCAATCTTTGCATAGGCATTTGGAAAATTCATCTTGCTTAAATGGTTGATAAACTTTTCATCCTTTTTATAGTTAATGCCGATTTCGGTGATATTAGTGGCATGAAGGAATCTTAAACCCTTATCAGCAAATTCTCTTTCTTTTCCATAAAGAGTTTTTCCAGTCTTGCAATAAGCTATAAAACTCCTAAGAGCAATGAATTTAATCCCTTTATTTATCAACTCATTTAAACTATTATGTTTCAAATTATGGTAATAGTAATAGTCCATCCTGTTAACCAAATCATCCGACTTAACTTCTATTATATTATTAAGAATTCCTACTTTTTGAAAGTCATAAAGATTCGCTAAATAGTCCATTCTTTTATTTATCTTCTTTTCTAAAATCAAAACGCTCGTTTTAGCTGAGGTATCTCTAAAAATATTCCTTGGAAGGTTTATGATGTGTTTAACTTCCGTCTCCTTAAGTATAAATTTCCTAACATATCTATATTGAGGATTAGATAATATCCCGTCTGGAAGAACAATTACGATATATCCTCCATTTTTGGCTAATCTAATAAATAGTTCAAGAAAAAGAACCTCTATTGCCTGACCTCTCATTAATTTACCATTACTCCGTGCCAACTTATAATTTACCAGAACCTTTGGTTCTTTTATTCTCTGAAACCAGCTACTAAATGGAGGATTTCCCACTACAAGGTCAAAACTACCATTTGAAATAATCTTCTTTATCTCAGGGTTTTTCCATGTTTCTTCTAACAAACTATTGTCCGTAAAATGGAAAGAATTTAAAATCTTCATCCTTTTGAGATTTTGAATTACAGATCTATCAACATCTATCCCAAATAATTTTGCATTATTCCATTTATTAGAAGCAACTTTGAGAAATATCCCATATCCTACGGCTGGGTCTATTATGTTTGTAACATTGAGCATTGGCACAAATGCAAGTGCTTTTTCAACCACAATTTCTGGTGTAAAATATTGATTATGATTTTTCCTATTATGATGTTTTTTATATATAGATTCAATTACCGTAGAATTATTATCCACTTCTTCGTTTTGAAAAAGGGTATTTGGAATTTTATTTAAACTAAAATTTTCTAAAATTTTTATAAACATTTATATACTTTTTTTTTACAAATATACTTATTTTTGTTTAATCACACACAACACAATAGTGTTTTATGCGAAAACCTGTGCTGAATTCATTTCAGTATTCAAAAATACAAAAAAAATTTTTAAAAAAACTATTTTTTAATGAAAATTAAATATTGGTTAAAAGTGATAAGCTGAATTTTGCATAAAACTAAGTTGACTGAACGGTTAGTATAAGAATAGTAGCCAACTGCGGATAAATTTTCTTTCAAGTTGCGATGAAGTTGAAGAGGGCTACAATCCTTGAATTTACTATTATTTCAGCTATTATTTTTATACATTGTTACTTGCTTTAATTTAGTTCTTTATCCTTTTCTTGTGTTAATGTATATCTAATTCCAAGCAAAAGTTGGCTATTCAAATAATTGATAAAAAAGTCATCTTTTAATACACCTTGTAAACCTTGGTAATAGGATAGTGTCAATTTCGCCTTTGAATTGATTTTATGTTCATATCCAAATAGTAATCCAAAGTCTATCCTATTGAAGTAGTCATATTCCCCAAGCTTAAAAACATTCATTCCTTTTTGCGTATCTGAATAGATTTCATTGCCATTATAGCGACCCGTAACATTGTAATAGTTCCTGATGTCTATTCTCCACAAATAAGAAACTTGCCCGCCAATAAACAAGTTAATTTTATTCACATGAATTAAAGCTGTTAGTCCCACATAGTGCATATGAGTAGTAAAATCACTTATAGTCTGGAATGTTGAATCTGGATTATTCCAATTGTATGAATTATATACTGTGTATTCCCGATTCCCTTTTTTGGAGTAATTTAAGCCAAAACTTGAGCTAAAGTTTTTACCCAAATCGAATTTAGAGTCTGCTCCTATAGTTACAGACCAAGTAGGATAATGCTTGAATTTCTCAAATTGTGAAATATATGTTGGAAAGTTCACCTGCCGTAAATTATAACGACTCATTCCAACTCCTGTTGAGAGTTCTATTTGCTGCCCTATCCCCAAATAAGGAAAACTTAAGGTTAAGCACCATAAAATCAATAGTTGTTTCATATGTCTTATTGCAAGTAACGTCCTGATAAATACGTAATTTACAACCGAGAGAAAAATCTACCTGCCTGCGGCAGACAGGTGGGTATTCTATAAATATATTTTCCCCGTATCAGTATAGTTGAGTAAATTCATATATAAAATTACTCATTTATTAAGTGCTTATGAACAATTTAGTGAATATATAAATTTTATAGGTGATAATCAATAAAATGAATTGTAAAAATTATTTTAAGCTATGCTTTTTGTATTTCTTTTACAATTTCCATTCCTTCTTTGATAGCTTGTAAGTTGATAGGTATTAATTTATGATGTCTTTCAGGCAGAGATTTTTCTAATCCCTTTTCAACATTTTCAAGTTTAATAATAGGTTTTATTTTTAAGTATGCACCTAATACTATCATATTGAAAGTTTTAAGATTTCCTATTTTTGTTGCCTGTTCTACGGCTTCAACTTTATAAATATTAATATCTTTTCTTGTTGGAGGTTTGGATATACCATTAGGTTCGTATAATAACAGGCCACCTGGTTTTACTTTAGATTCAAATTTATCCATAGATTGTTGGTTTAGGATGATACCAGTATCATATTCTCCTAATATAGGGGAGCTTATTCTCTCATCACTTACAATAATAGTGACGTTAGCTGTTCCTCCGCGCATTTCTGGTCCGTAAGAAGGGAACCATGTAACTTCTTTATCTTCCATTACACCGGAATAAGCAAGTATTTTACCCATTGAGAGCACTCCTTGTCCTCCAAATCCGGCAATTATAATTTCTTCTGTCATAATATTTTAATATTTTAATTTTTATCTAAATTATTTAAAATAAAAAATTAATAATTTAAAAGCATTTATTAATCTTCAATATATTTTTTATAATCATCAGGGTTGTCTCTTTCAGAATCTTTAAGGTCTCCCAAAGGATAAAAACGCATCATGTGTTTTTCCATCCATTTATTAGCTTCAAGAGGAGACATTTTCCATCCCGAGCTACAAGTAGAGACCACTTCAATAAAAGAAGTGCCTACATTTTTCTTTTGTATTTCAAAAGCTTTTTTTATTGCTTTTTTGCATTTACGTATATTTGATGCTTTATGAACAGATTGCCTTGTAACATAAGCAGTTCCTGGCAATTGTGCTACTATATCAGTCATTTTAAGAGGATAGCCATTCAAATCTATATCTCTGCCATAAGGTGATGTAGATGTTTTCATACCTACCAGTGTAGTAGGAGCCATTTGTCCTCCTGTCATGCCATACATACCATTATTAATAAATACTATAACAATGTTTTCACCTCTGTTACAGGCGTGTAATGTTTCAGCAGCGCCGATAGAAGCCAAATCACCATCACCCTGATAAGTAAATACAAATTTATCAGGCATTAATCTTTTTATTGCTGTTGCAAGAGCAGGGGCTCTTCCGTGGGCAGCTTCCTGCCAGTCAATATCAATATAGTTATAAGCAAATACAGCACATCCAACAGGAGCTACGGCTATTGTTTTTTCCTGTATTCCCATTTCTTCTATAATTTGAGCAATTAATTTGTGTACTACGCTATGGCTACAGCCAGGACAATAGTGCATAGTATTATCTGTAAGGATTTTACTTTTTTGATATACAAGATTTTCTGTTTTTCTAATATTTTCCATTTTATTTACCTCCTATTATTTTTTGTTTTAAAGCTTCAACAACTTCCTCTGGCGAAGGGATTATACCACCCATACGACCAAAATGTTCAACTTTTACTTTTCCATTGACAGCAAGTTTTACATCTTCTACCATTTGTCCTGCGCTCATTTCTACTGAGAGCATACCTTTTACCCGATTTGCTAATTTTTCTAAAGGTTTAACAGGAAAAGGGAAGAGAGTGATAGGACGAAGCAGTCCTACTTTAATTCCTTTTTTTCTTGCAATTTGTATAGATTTTTGACATATACGGGAACTGGTTCCATAAGCAACAAGCAGATATTCAGCGTCATCACACTGAAATTCTTCATATCTTACTTCTTCTTTTCTCATCTTATTATATTTATCAATAAGCCGTTGGTTTATTTTCTCCATAATTTCAGAGTCCAGTTCCAGAGAAGTAATGATATTTCGTTCTCTGTCAGATGTTTTGCCTATTGTAGCCCATTTGCCTGACATTTTTCTTATCTCTTGGTCTGTCCATCGTGGTTTATAGTCGTTTAATTTAACTTTTTCCATCATTTGTCCTATGGCTCCGTCAGTAAGTATCATAACAGGGTTACGATATTTAAAAGCAAGGTCAAAGCCAAGACCTACAAAATCGTTCATTTCCTGTACTGATGCAGGAGCAAGAACGAGCAAGTGATAATCACCATGTCCGCCGCCTTTACATGCCTGAAAATAATCTGACTGGGATGGTTGTATAGTTCCTAATCCTGGTCCTCCTCTAACACAGTTCATAATTAAGCATGGCAGTTCTGCACCTGCTATATAAGTAATTCCTTCCTGCATTAAGCTTATGCCCGGACTTGAAGAAGTTGTCATTACCTTTTTACCACAAGCAGCACCACCATAAACCATATTTATGGAAGCCACTTCACTTTCGGCTTGTAATACAACCATTCCTGTTGTCTCCCATGGTTTTTCAGCCATAAGAGTTTCCATCACTTCGGATTGTGGTGTTATAGGATAGCCAAAATATCCATCCGCTCCACAACGGATAGCAGCATAAGCTATAACCTCATTTCCTTTTATTAATTTTAGTTCACTCATAGATTTTAAGTTTTTAAATTTTTGTTCTGTAAACAGTGATAACACTATCGGGACAAACAGTAGCACAGTCAGCACATCCAATACAAGTATCCTGCTTTGTAAGATATGCATAATTGTAACCTTTGCTATTTACTTTTTTAGAAAGAGCAATAATTTTTAATGGACATGCTACTACACATAAAGAACAACCTTTACACTCTTCTGTATCTACTATAATATCTCCTTTTATTTTTGCCATTTTTTAAATATTTTTTTATTAACTTTTATATTTTTGCAAATGTATAAATAATTATTATAAAAATAAAATGAAATCATAAATTTTTTTATAAAATATTTTGTATTAATCCTGATATATTGTAATTATTAACACTTTTTATAGTTCTGCTTCAGACGAGTTATATTTTTCAACAATTAGTTGAGCATTATTATATTTTATTACTTTAATTTTTTCTCCTTTTTCAATATATCCTGTTTCTGCTGTTGCAAAATATATGTCAGAATCAATTTCAATTTTCCCAACAGGATGTAAAATTGTCATGGCAATTCCTGTTTTACCAACCACATTTTGCATAGATTTTTCAGCTATTGTATATCCATGGTCAGATTTTTGTATTGTATTTAATGCTAAATTTTTAAATTTTGCAGATGTCAGCAATTTTTTACTAAAATATATTGAACTTATTATTGATAGAAATATAGCTATTATCACAATAAAGAATGCTTTTGTAATGCTTGATAAAGGGACATAAGTAAAGTCAAATCCAATATTGTTTATCATACTTAAAGTAAGTCCTGTGATAACTAGTATTATTCCTGAAATTCCTGCAATACCAAAACCGGGGATAACAAAAATTTCAAGAGCAATAAGTATAAGACCTGCAACAAATACTAATATTTCCCAGTTAGTTGCGAGACCTTCAATATAGAGAGGTGCAAAATAAAATAGTGCTCCTGTTATTGCAAGGGCTAAGGGAAATCCTATACCAGGAGATTGCATTTCAAAATATATACCTCCTATAATTAGCATTATTAATATTCCTTTGATTACAGGACTTATAAGAAAGCCAATAAACTTATCTATGCTGGTAAGTTTTTGCTCTGTAATTTCATAATTTTTTATTCCTGCTAATTTAAAGACATCTTTAATTGACTCTGCTTGTCCTTGGCAAAAGCCATATTTAATTGCTTCGGAACTTGTGAAAGTTATAACTCGTCCTGAATCAGTAATATTTTTAATATATATTCTTGGGTCAACCATAGCTTGGGCAATGTCAGGGTCTCTTCCTTTGGCTTGTGCTGTGGAACGCATCATAGAACGCATATATGACTGGTATTTATCAGGCAGAGCCTCGGATTTTTGATTTACTACTGTAGCAGCACCTATGTTAGCCCCTTTACACATATAAATGCTGTCGCATGCTATTGAAATCAATGCTCCTGCTGAAGCAGCATTATTATTGATAAAAACATATACAGGAATTGTTGACCGTAATATCTTACTACGAATAGAATCTGCAACATCTAATAAGCCACCGTAAGTGTTCATATAAATAAGAATAATATCTGCTTTAATATCATTAGCTTGGGCAAAAGCTTTTTTTGTCTTTCTCCAGACAGGCGGAGCTATCTCCTCTTTAATATCAAACTTATATATTTTATAAGTTTTTGTATCTTTATTGATTGTATCATTTGCTTGATTAGCAAAAGATGCATTAAAGATTAAAAATAAAATATTTATAATAAATAATTTAAGAGTAAATTTTTTCATTAATTAAAATATAAGGTTGATAATTAATTTTTCAAAGATAAATAAATTTTGCTAAAAAAAAACAAGATTTTAAAAAGTAGTAGTATATATATTTAAAATTTTTAGATTAAAGTTTCCGGATTTTATTGTTAAATTCTTACTTCATTGCCCATCAAAATACCGAATTTCAATAAAAAAGGGACTGATTTTCAGCCCCTTTTTTATTGAAATTCTATATTATTTTATAAATATCAGTTTTTGGTAATAGTTATCTTTTTGTTGATAAGACCATCTTTTGTTCTGATTTTAATAAAATAAATTCCTGATTTATATTCTGATGTATTTATCTGAACAGAGTTATCATTAATCATTTTATCAAATACAATTTGTCCTGTAAGATTGTAAATTTTAACATTTTCAATTTTATCAGATGATTTAATGTTTATCAGATTTTTAGCTGGATTAGGATATATATTTACTGATGTATTATCAGAATTTTCTTCTATTTCTGAGCCCTCTTCAATTGATATATCATCCAAAGAGAATTGTGCACCATTATTACCATAGTATTGGAAAGCAATTTTAATGGTGCTTTCTCCTGCATAGGCAGATAGGTCAACTTGTGCATTTGTCCATTCCCATGTTGTCCATGTTGTATCTACTTCTTCATCCCATAATGTATCGGTTGTCCAAGTAGTGCCTCCATCAGTACTAATAAGTACATTCAAATCACAACTATCATTGGGAGCAACTGACCAGTATTTACTTCCCTGAAACCAAAAATCTAATTTGCCATTAGAAACACTTGTAAAATCCAATAAAGGAGTAATCAGTAATTCGTTTTGGTCCTGAAGATTGTCATCATAAAGGCATTTTGCATTATAAGAACCTGTATGTGGGTCAGAATCGTCTATCTCCCATGTTTCTACTCCTGCTAATCCGGTAATTAACCAGCATGTGATACCATTTTCAAAACTATCTATCCATGGGAATGTAGAAATAGCATCACAAAGAGTATTGAAACTGTATGGTCCTGCCCAATAACTTGTATCGCCTGCTCCGCAAACTGCACGAACGTAAAAATCATAAACAGTTCCAACACTTAAGGAAGTTAAATTATACGGATGTGTAGTAACATTTGCCAAAGTACCTGCACCTTGAATAAAATTTGTATTACCCCATTCTATTTGCCATGCACTTTCTGAACCTGCCGGTGTCCAGTCAAGATCTGCTGATGTTGTTGTAATATTATTTACAGTTAATCCTGTTGGAGTTAGGCAAGATGGTGGTGTACAAGAAGCAATAAACGTATGAAAAATTTGTCCATCAGTCAATGTACTTGCATCAGTTATAGTAATTATTTCACCTGCAAACGGATCGGAAAAAGTAAATGAAATTTCGTCATCAAAAGAAGCTGAATTCCATTGTAATTCAATAGTAGAACTATTGCAAATAGAAACAGAATCAATACTATTTGAACCACTAAGTAAAGTAAACTCTTTTATTGTAGTTCCATCTTGAATAACATTGATTGATGCGCCATTCCATCCATCGCCATACGAATCATCCATTGTTATTGTGTATATACACTGCTCTGAAACAGGACATGAGGCAGTTGTAAATGTATAAGGGCCTGCCCAATAACTTGTATCGCCTGCTCCGCAAACTGCACGTACATAAACATCATAGATAATATTTGCTGTTAACCCTGTAATGGAAGTATCTGGATTTGTTGAAACATTTACTGTTGTTCCATATTCAACTTCCCAATTTGTTGCTGATCCGTTTTCTGTCCAACTTATATCTGCTGAAATATCTGTAATATTTGTTACATTTATATTTGTTGGAAACGGGCAAGATGAAGGAATTTCTGTACCATAAATGTTAAATGGAAATCCTTGTGGACCACCTCCATCTATCACATCATTCCATAAGGATCCATCATATTGCATTGCATTTCCTGTAGCAGGTGTGCCGGAAATTGTAATTGGAGGAATCCAGGGACCTGATGTCAATGATCCTGCACATCTCCAAACTATCCAATATTCACCACCACCTAATATTAAACCATTTGTATTACAATATGATATCATTACAGGTCTGTCAGAATTTGTTGTATCGCTACCTCTATATATACCTGTCCATTCAGTAGTTGAAATAACATTTGTAATAGTATCTCCCCAAACAACATTTGTGCTAGTATCACCGGGGGCACCATCTAATATCATAACATGATAACCTGTTATTGTTGAACTAGTAGTTGAACCTGTTTGATATGAAAAAAATGCAATTGAATCAATAGTCCAGCTTGTTGCATTAATTACAACATTATCTGCAATCATATATCCGGTAGAGATTGCATGACCGAACCCCAAAGTTGTATTGGGATATTCAAGTAAGCTATAATCTGCACCACCGGGGCCGGAACCAATATGAGTAATAAGTGGACCATTACTATACAAAAATGACCTATTACCTTGAACTGAAAAATCAAGATTTTTTGACGGTATATAAAAAATACCATTATTCTGTGCATTAGGATCAATATCAGCCAAATTTGTTTGTTCTACTGATACTTTTGCTGTTGCTTGTTTAGCACTTTTTGCTGTTTTCAGATTGTTTGTATTACTGTTTTGCTTTGTTTGAGCAAAAGTAAATGTTGCTATAGCAACAAATACCATTAAAATATAAATTTTTTTTCTCATAATTTTATTTTTTTGTTAATAATTAATTGAATTAATTTAAAAATGCAAATTTAAAACTTATAATTAAATAAAAAAATATATTTATAATTTAAAATTCAAATCACCTATGACATAGTATTAATCTGAATTATTTGTCCATTAAATTATATATTATTATCATTAGCTACATTCTTCAAGAGTAAGGAACAAAAGTTTATTTGTTTTTTTCCCTCAAAATTTATGAACTTAGCGAAGTTTACCAAGTTAAATCATTTTTATTTAGCATGGCAATATGATATGCCTGAAGCGGATAATTAATCATGTTAAATAAAAAAGAAATATTAATCATGTTAAATAAAAAAGAAATATTTTGTAATTTTATTTTTATTATTACATTTGCATTTTTAAAAATATTTAAACAGAAAGGAAAGTAATAAAAATGTTTGCACTAGTTGATATAGCAGGACAACAATTTAAAGTAGAAAAAAATCAGGAAATTTTTGTTAATCGTTTAAAAGATGAACAAGGGACAAAAATTGAGTTTAACAATATATTATTAATAGAAGATGATAATGGAAAAACTATTGTTGGCACTCCTTTTGTTGATGGTGCAAAGGTTTCTGCAAAAATAATATCTCATCTTAAAGCTGATAAAGTCATTGTTTTTAAAAAAATAAGAAGAAAAAGATTTCAAAAATCTAATGGTCACAGACAGCCACTTAGCAAAATTTTGATTGAAGATATCTTTGAAAAGCCGGATAAAACAAAAAAAACTGATGCTAAAACTAAAGAAAAAACAATAAAAGCCAAAGTTACAGATAAGACGACAACAAAAATTGTAAAGCCATCAGTAAAAGCAAAGACAAAAGCTAGTATAAAGTCCCCAACAAAGGCAACTATAAAGCCATCAGTAAAAGCAAAGACAAAAGCTAGTATAAAGTCCCCAACAAAGGCAACTATAAAGCCATCAGCAAAGAAAATTGTAAAGACAGCAAAAAAAATCATAAAAACAGAAAAAAAATAAATAATTTTGTATAACATTAAAATTTAAGCTTATGGCTCATAAAAAAGGTGCTGGTAGTTCAAGTAATGGAAGAGAATCGCACAGCAAACGTCTTGGTATAAAAATATTTGGAGGTCAATCAATACATGCAGGTAGTATTATTGTAAGACAAAGAGGAACTGTTCATAATCCATCAAAAAATGTAGGGATGGGTAAAGATAATACTTTATTTGCACTAATTGATGGAACTGTTACATTTAAAAAAGGTAGAAAAAATAGATCTTATGTCTCTGTTGAGGCATTATCAACCGAGTAAAATATTTTTTAATTAAAACTATATTTTTTTGTGTATTGAAACAGTTTTCAGCACAAGTTATTGATTCTCCTGATTTTATTACTAAGTCAGGAGTTTTTTTTTATTTTCAATTATTTTAAATCTATAATCAAAAAATGTTGCAAATAAATTACATTAGAGAAAACAGACATAAGGTTATTGAACGTTTAAAAATAAAAAATTTTGATGGTGCTGAAATAATAGATAAAATAACAGAACTTGATGATAAACGTAGAAAAACTCAAAAAGTATTAGACGACAATCTATCAAAAGCAAATATACTGGCTAAACAAATTGGATATCTTTATAAAGATGGTGATATAAAACAAGCTAATGAAACAAAACAAAAAACATCTGAATTAAAAGTTATATCTAAAAAATTAAACAAGGAACTTGACTTATATAAACAAGAACTTAAAAATTTTTTGTTACAGGTTCCTAATTTACCACATTCGTCTGTTCAGGGAGGAAATAATGTTGTTGAATATAAAGAAGGTAATATTCCTGAACTTCAAAATAATGCTTTACCTCATTGGGATTTAGCAACAAAATATGATATTATTGATTTTAAGTCAGGTAATAAAATTACCGGTGCGGGCTTTCCTGTTTATAAAGATAAAGGAGCAAAATTACAACGTTCTTTAATAAATTTTTTTATAGATAATGCTGTAAAACAAGGATATACAGAAATTCAGCCACCGGCTTTGGTTAATGAAGATTCGGGATATGGGACAGGGCAGCTACCAGACAAAGACAAACAAATGTATTATATCAACATTGATAATTTATATCTTATTCCCACAGCAGAAGTTCCGATAACAAATCTCTATCGTGATATAATCCTTAAATATGATGATTTGCCAATAAAAAATGTAGCTTATTCCAGTTGTTTTAGACGGGAAGCCGGCTCTTATGGTAAGGATGTAAGAGGTTTAAACAGATTGCATCAGTTTGATAAAGTAGAAATTGTGCAAATTCAAAAACCTGACAAATCATATCAAACACTTATTGGAATGCAGGAATATGTTGCCTCTTTGTTACGAAAATTAGAACTGCCTTTTAGAATTGTTAAACTCTGTGGCAAAGATACAAGTTTTGCCTCTGCTTTGACTTATGATGCGGAAGTTTATTCTGCTGCTCAAAAACAATGGCTTGAAGTAAGCTCTATCTCTAATTTTGAGACATTTCAGGCAAACAGAATGATGCTTCGTTTTAAAGATAAAAATGGGGGAAAGAAATTGCCCCATACTTTAAATGCAAGTGCTTTAGCATTGCCAAGAATTGTTGCTGCTTTACTTGAAAATAATCAAAGCCCAAAAGGAATTAAAATACCTAAAGTCCTTATAAAATATACAGGATTTGATTTTATTGATTGACAGAATTTAAAGTTTAAAATTAAATTATAACTAACATTATGAAAAAATTATTAAAAAATATCTTTTTAACAGCAATATTATTACCATTTTTTCTTATAAGTTGTAATAATTTTAAACATTCTAAAGAAATAAGTAAAATTGATAGCTTATTAACAGTATTAGACAGTGCAAAGGCCAAATTACATGAACTGGATACTATATATGTAAAAAATTACTATGATAAATATTTGGATAATCTTAAACAAATAAGAGAAAATTTTAAAGGCAAAAAAGACGAACTTACTTTTAGAACTATGGAGCAATATGGACTTATAAATAAACCTTTAAGAAATTTTTTAAGGAATTTTGACAACTTTAACAAAGAAATTAATTATTCAAAAGCACAACTCAAAAATCTTAAATGCGATATTAAAAACAATAAAATAAATAAAGAAAAAATTGCTGAATATATTGACACAGAATCCAAAGCTGTTAATACTTTAAACAAAAAAATTAATATTAGTGTAAACAGTTCAAAAAAATATATTAAAAAATTTGAAAAACTTAATCCTAAAATATACAAAATAATTAAAGATTTAAAAACACAAATAACAAAAAAAGATACAAAGTCCTAAACCTTTCCGTCTGCTTCTTAACCTTAACAAAGCAAGATTAACATCTCTGTTAAGATATTAAAATAAATTTGTTAAATCATTCTAACCAATACCTAACCTGGACAAGCCAGAGCTAAACAGGTTATACGTTAAATTGACCTAATTTCTAATTTCTAATTGACCTAAAAAATGACCAATTACCCAATGTCTAATTGGTCATTAGTCCGCCTAAGGCAGATGAAATTTTGAAAACTATTGGTATTTGGGATTTGATTAGGTTAATTAGGTCAATTA
>Ga0307991_1001814_pt1 | contig 14747 bp, 11 predicted proteins | sample EllFjometagen131_FD_203146 | JGI IMG/M metagenome (GOLD analysis project Ga0307991, IMG submission 203146) | Marine microbial communities from Ellis Fjord, Antarctic Ocean - #131 | ecosystem: Environmental > Aquatic > Marine > Unclassified | place: Southern Ocean | collected 2014-10-08
TTATTTTTTTTCTAAGTGGTGGCGATGCAGGGACTTGAACCCCGGACACTGCGGATATGAGCCGCATGCTCTAACCAGCTGAGCTACATCGCCTTGTTGAAAACTTCGTAAAAGGCCCAATGTTTCTCTTTTATCAATTCCTTTTACTTATTTTAAATTTTGCGGTTTTTTAAAAGCCACCCGATCCATAGCTCTCGCATATGGTATCAGGCATTTTACGAAACCTTCAACAGCGACCTGACTTAAAATAGAGCTGTTTAACAACAATAACCGTTCAAGTCAAGCCGAAAACATTTTTTAATTTGAGATATTGTAATCCGCCCATTTTTACCTGGCGGACTGAACCACCTCAACGGTTAATTCATTTATTGCTTCTGGTAAATTTGAAAAAACAATCGTAAAGGGGATTTTTTTACCGGGTTCAATGCCGGCGTTCAAATTACCATCCCCCTTACGATTGCTTAACCGTTCGTTAATGGTTTTAAGTTCAAGAGAAGTCAAGTCAGAATCTGCAAGCATATTCCCGCAATACGCTGATGAAGTGACAATGTCCTTCCCCGCACTATCGTAAAGGATTCCCTTTACCTGAATATTGCTGCGGGGATGGTCATATCTATTTGTCACATTTCCGGTTACCACAAGAATTTCACCGAAAACTTTATTTTCAACAAATTTGTACTCCGGGTTGGCGATCATTTCAATCTGAAACTTGCCCTGGTCTATCACGGCCGGAGGAACCGGCGCGTCTTCTTTGCCGCCAAAAATTTGAATTCCGGCATAAATAATGGCACCCACAGCTATCAAAAGGATCAACGGAATCAAAATCTTTTTAAGATTTCGCGTCTCTTCAACCCGCCCTACAGGGGCTTCTGTAATTATTTGTTCTTTGTATTTCTCTTCTTCCTCATCAGAAACTTCTTCAAGAATATCTTCGGGTTCTTCCAGTTCCACAACAATCGTTTTTTGGTATGCCTGCTCTATCTGTTTTTCTCTTTCTTCGACGGTTTCCAAAAAGACTTCCTTTTCATCAATAGCCGCCGCTTCGTCTTCGTCGAGCATCGTTTCAAGATCAATCGACATTTCATCGTCATCAGAAACAGTAAAAGGCTCTGCTTTCTCTAATTCGAGTTCCAAAGAGCCCTGCTCATCACCCGCGCCAACCTCATCAGAATCAACCATTTCATCGAAATCGAGCACGTCTTCAATTTGCGTCAGATCAAACTCTTCTGTTTTCGTCACAGAGCCATCATCTTCATCCACGAAAGATTCTGCAACCACAGACGGCTCATCGTCCAGGCCATCATCAAAGTCCAGGTCCAAGTCAAAATCATCTGTTTCAGCGTCAACCGGTTCTGGCTCAATATTCAAATCCAGATCAAAAGAATCCTCTTCAACGCCCGATTCTTCCTCCCCAGCATCTAAATCAAAGTCCAGATCAAAATCTTCATCTTCGGCTTCAACTGTGGACAATTCTTCAACTTCTTCGCCCAGCGCCAAGTCCAGGTCCAAATCAAAATCTTCATCGCCGCTTGTTTCAGAATCAATGGTAGTCAGATCCTCCTCAAGATCCAGATCATCAAATTCGTCCAGATCCAAATCCAACCCCGGATCATCTTCCGCCACTTCGTCCCCGAGGTCAATATCAAGGTCCAGATCATCTTCAACAGTGGCTTCGGACAAAGGCTCTTCAGTCAAATCCAGATCATCAAATTCGTCCAGATCCAAATCCAACCCCAGATCATCTTCCACCGCCTCGTCCCCAAGGTCAAGATCAAGGTCAAGGTCAAGGTCAAGATCAAGGTCAAGATCATCTTCAACGGTGGCTTCGGGCGAAGCGTCTTCAGTCAAATCCAGATCTTCAAATCCATCCAGATCCAATCCCAGATCATCCGCTTCAATAGATAGCGCCTCTGAAACTTCGACCGCCTCCGGCGCCAGATCTAAATCCAACTCAAAGTCTTCCGCTTCAACTGTTGCGGCTTCTTCAAAATCATCTTCATCCAGATCCAGGTCCAGGTCAAGATCATCCGCCTCGGCGACGGCTTCGTCTGATACAGTTGCCGTCTCTTCCGGTTCAAGATCAAAATCCAGCTCAAAATCATCCGCCTCGGCCTCCACTTTTGAGGCTTCTTCGGGCGGCCTTTTTGTTTCTTTTTCCAATTCTTTTTCTAAATCGAACTCATCCAAATCAGTATCAACACCTCCTTCCGTATCAAACGCTATTTCTTCCGGTTCAGCGATATCTTTAAGTGCTTCCTCAATTTCCATTTCAATATCATCATCCTGCTGAACCTCATCATCTTCAAAATCTAAAAAATCGATCTCATCATCTTCTATTGTTTCACCTGAAAAATTTTCCTCTTCTGCCATCGCATCTGACTCCAAATCATCAAGCCCGAGCAACTCTTCATCCAGCTCCGATGTTGACGCCAGATCATCAAGCGAAATTTCTTCATCCGCCTGATCAATATCGTCAAAGGACAAATCCTCGGAATCATCTTCTACGGTTGCCTTTGCACCAAGATCTGTAAAAGATAAGGCATCGGAATCATCCGCCTGATCAATATCGTCAAAGGACAAAATCTCGGAATCATCTTCTACGGTTGCCTCTGCACCAAGATCTGTAAAAGATAAGGCATCGGAATCATCCGCCTGATCAATATCGTCAAAGGACAAAATCTCGGAATCATCTTCTACGGTTGCCTCTGCACCAAGATCACTAAAAGTTAAGGTCTCGGAATCATCCTCTTCTTCCAACAAAGCGTCAAAATCGAGCGCTTCTTCAGCCGTTGCCCCAGACGCCACCCCGGATGCCAGGTCATCTAAAGAAAGAATATCGTCATCATCCTGCAACAATTCAGACATCATCACTTCAGGCTCTTCAGGTCCTTCAGATCCTTCTTCCATATCATCAAACAAGGCATCCGAGGTAGCAAACAGCTCTTCCGAAGTTGCCATCGGTATTTCAGCGGTTTCCAGTGATATTTCTGATTCCAGATCACTGAATTCATCGTCAAATTCATCGCCCAGAACATCCTCTATTTTTGCCTCAAGGCTTTCATCTAGTGAAAAATCATTTGATTTTTCACTTTCCGAAGAATTCGGATAAGCGATAAATACTTGCTGGCATTTAGAACACCTGACTGTTGAACCTGTTTCGTTGATTAGGCTGGTTTTAACTTTAAAACTTGTACCGCAAGCCTCACAGGTAATAATCATTTGATTTCCTCACTGGTTATAAATTTAGGTGATAAAGTGCCGGCAAATTTCTGTATTTTTCCGCATAATCAAGCCCATACCCCACAAGAAATCCACCTTCAACTGAGTAACACACATAATCTGCTTTATAATCAACTTCACGGCGCTCATGTTTATCAATAAAAGTACAAACCCGAAGACTTTTAGGATTAAACACTTCCAAGTGTTTAATAAATTTTGTCATGGTCAACCCGGTATCGATAATATCTTCAACAACCAGAACATCTTTACCTTTCAACTCAGAAGAAATATCACTTCGCAATTGAATGTCACCGGATGACGAATCTCTATTTCCGTAACTTGAAAATTGAATAAAGTCAATCTCAACCGGAATCGTTAAACGTCTTGCAAGATCTCCTAAAAATATAAAGGCCCCTTTTAGTACACCAATTAATATAAGCCGCTTGTCTTTGTAGTCTTCAGAAATTTTTTTTGCCATTGCCCCGATTAACTGGTCAATCTCTTCTTTTGTAAGAATTGTAATTAAGTCAGGCATATAATTTTGAAATCGCTGTGTACTATTTTTAATGGTTCATGTATTAAAACCACTATTCGCTGGAAAATCGGGTACAGGTAAAAAGAAGACTATAACACGTATAACAAATTAATATTGGGGAATGAAAAAATATCTTATGAACCCATCGCTTCTGCTGGTGGTTTATAAATTGATTTTACAAAAGCGCTCAATAAATATGATAAATTATCGCGATAGAACCTCCTCGTCCCCCTGAAAGATGGACATCACCGCATTAATAGCAAATTCGTTATATATTGAATCTACGCTTTTGTCAATAAATTTACTGTATTCCTGAGATCGATGAATATTAACCCCGATCAAATAAATATTTTCCAGTTTATATTAATCCGACCGACTTTTTGCGAAGCCATCACTTCTTAAACATAAAAAGGCCGACACCCAGACCTGATTCTGGGTGTCGGCCTTTTTATGTCTACCTCTCGAAAGAGATCCGCCGATGCCTCTTGTTTAAAATTTATCTCTATAAAACGGGCGCTGACCGTCACTTAAAAATTCCTGCAAGACCGCACAATCGCCATTTATTAAGTTCTATAATCCTTCTTTGGCAAGCTTTTCGATTAATTGTTTTTGTTTTTTATTTAATTTTTTTGGCATGATCACATAAAGTTCGACATACAAATCACCGGCGCCGCCGCCTTTCATATGGGGGATGCCGTTTCCGGCAAGCCGCATCTTGCTTTTATGTTTTGTTCCCGGTGGTATTTTTAAACTGAGCTGCTTTCCGGAAAGCGTTGAAACTGAAATCTGAGTGCCAAGCAATGCATCGGTTAATTTTATTTCCCTGCTTAAAAACAGATCAAACGCTTTGAGTTTAAAATCCGGATCATCCAGAATTTTCGATTTTATATAAAGATCACCGGCGGGACCGCCATATGGACTGGGTTGACCGCGACCGGCAAGGCGCAATTTTTTACCGGAGATCATTCCTTTGGGAATTTTAACGGTGATTGATTCGGTGCCGCCGGAAGGGTCCTGAAAGGATAAGTTTTTTGATATCCCGGTGGCGATATCAGAGAGGGTAAGCGAAATTTCATATTCCATATCCGAACCTTTTGGCGGTGCGGCCTGCTGCTGCCTTCCGCCACCGAACATGGATTCCGGATTAAATGAAAAGCGTTTTCCACCGCCGCCGCATCCCTTGCTGCCTCTGGAAAAAGAGCCCCCGCCAAAACCAAACTCTTTTAAAATATCCTCTATGTTGGAGCCCCTGAAAATATCTTCCTGGGAAAAATTCTGGGAAAACCCCTCAGAGCCATATGTATCATATTTTTTGCGCTTTTCCGCATCACTTAAAACCGCATAAGCTTCGCTGATTTCCTTAAATTTGTCTTCCTTTGCCTTATCCCCGGCAGCATGATCCGGATGATATTTCAATGCCAGCTTTCGGTATGCTTTTTTTATATCACCGGCACTGGCATCTTTGCCGACACCCAGGCTTTTATAATAATCCTTCTGAGCCATTTTATCAATTACCTGCCTTCTTGGTTAGATTTAAATTTTTTCCTAAGCTATCTGATTAATACATTAAAATTATAAGACGGAAGTCAAAAATGTCAAGGACCAGAATCGGTCAAGTATCCTCTAACCCCTTCAAATTCATGCCTAAATGAAATGTTTAAGGTTTTTGTCCGCAATACAGGTTAAAATTAAGGGAAGTGGAAAAAATTAATATACCAGAATTGCGCAGAATTTTTGGAAGTTCCCTAAGTGCTGGCCCTGGCTTTTAACGCGATCATCAAAACGGAAAGAGCTACCGGGGTCATTCCGTCAATCCGGGATGCCTGTCCCAACGACAGGGGACGGACTGCTGACAATTTTTCCTTTATTTCATTGGACAATCCGTGCAATGCAATAAAATCGAAGCTTTCCGGTATTTTTTTATCCTCAAGATCGGTGAACTTTTCGATTTCCTTTAACTGCTTCTGGATATAGCCTTCATACTTTACCTCAATCTCAACTTGCTGAACCACCCGTTGACCTAAAGGCGTACTCGAAGGCGCAAACGTGTTCACCAGTTCATAATCCAGCTCAGTCCGCTTAAGCAACTGATCAAAATGTATCCCATTGTCAATAGGCCGTGAATGGTGATCCGTCAAATATTGATTCACCGCCGGGGCCGGCTTTGCCACCGCTTTGCGAACCCGGTTGATTTCATCACGAATTTGCTTCCGGCGTTCTTTAACGTCTTTGACCGTATCCGCATCGACCAGACCCAGGTCATGGCCGATCTCCGTTAGCCGGAGGTCCGCATTGTCTTCCCGAAGCATCAGCCGGTATTCCGCCCGAGATGTAAACATCCGGTAGGGTTCTTGTGTCCCTCGGGTCACCAGGTCATCCACCATCACCCCCATATACGCCTGGGATCGGTCCAGGGTAAATGCCGGGCGTTTTTGAACATTGCACGCCGCATTGAGACCCGCCCACATTCCCTGGGCGGCCGCTTCCTCATAGCCGGACGTGCCGTTGATCTGTCCGGCCATATATAACCCGGTTATTTTTTTTGTTTCCAGTTTTGGCGAAAGATGCACCGGATTCACATAATCATATTCAATGGCGTACGCCGGCCGCATGATTTCCGCAAACTCAAGCCCTTCCACTGAATGAACCACTTCCAGCTGGACTTCCATGGGCAGACTGTTGCCAAGACCGCTGGCATAAATTTCATCCGTATCAATCCCTTCAGGTTCAAGAATCAACTGATGACTGTCCCTGTGCGGAAACTTCATGACTTTGTCTTCAAACGACGGGCAGTAACGTGCCGATGTACCGGTTATCTGGCCGCTATAAAGTGCTGATAATTTAATATTTTTCTGAACAATGCTTATGGTCTTTTTCTCAATTCGGCCAATATAACTGGGCATATGGGACATTTCAAACCCGTTGGAAGAAAAGGAAAAGGGCTCAGCTGGAAAATCACTGTCTTGCCGGGTCATTTTTGAAAAATCGATACTTGCCCGATGCAATCTCGGGGGCGTGCCGGTTTTAAGACGACCCAGAGTAAAACCATGATTTCTCAAATTTTCAGCAAGGGCATAAGATGCAAATTCTCCGGCACGGCCCGCTTCAAAAGACTTCTCGCCAATATGCACCAACCCGCTTAAAAAAGTCCCGGTGGCCAGAATCACTGTTTTTGTCTCAAAGCCATATCCTGTGTGATCCATGACCCCTACGACATGGCCGTTCTCCACAACCAGTTCATCCACCCGCGTCTGCTTCACATCCAGGTTCGGCGTTTGTTCAATCACGGATTTCATCACCATGTGGTAACGATTTTTATCATTCTGGGTTCGGGAAGAGTGTACAGCCGGACCTTTTTTGGTGTTCAATTTACGGTAATGAATCGCCGTTTTATCCGTTACTTTAGCCATTTCACCGCCAAGGGCATCAATTTCCTTGACCAATTGTCCTTTTGCCATCCCCCCTATCGACGGACTGCAAGGCATTGCCGCAATTTTATCAAGATCAATTGCCATCAAGAGGACGCGGCACCCCATCCTGGCCGCTGCCAGTGCTGCTTCACAGCCAGCATGACCCGCCCCGACAACGATGACATCATATTTTTTTGGATAAACAGACATAGATATACTTTCACTATTTCTTTGTATTTATTGCGACAACCGCCATACCTATGGTATGGCATACCAAAAAATGCAATCTATTTAAAAACAGAATTAATATCTTTTCCATATAAAAGAATCAATACCTATACGCAATTATGAAAAACAGATTTTACGATTTAAATACTTATTTTAAAAACATTTTTGGACATCGTGTACATAAAATAACCGTAGATGCGGGAATGTCCTGCCCCAACCGTGACGGAAAGATATCCACCAATGGCTGTATTTACTGCAATGCAAGCGGGTCCGGAACCGGTTTTTTCCAAAAAGGCATCTCCGTTACCGACCAGATTTTAAATGCCAGAAAATATGTAATAAAACGGTATAAAGCCAAAAAATTTATTGCCTATTTTCAAGCCTTTACAAACACTTATGCACCGGTTGACAGGCTCAAACAGCTCTATGATGAAGCGTTGGCCATTGAAGAAGTGGCCGGCCTTTCCATTGGAACACGGCCGGACTGTGTCAGTGAAGAAATCCTGACGCTTTTGCAGGGATATGCACAAGAATATCTGATATGGATTGAATACGGACTTCAGTCCGCTCATGACGCAACGCTTGACAGAATCAACAGGGGTCACGACTTTAATACATTTGAAAAAGCGGTTAAAGCGACACAAAACAGAGGTATCAACATCTGCGCCCATGTGATCTTCGGCCTTCCGGGTGAGTCAAAAAAACAGATGCTTGAAACCGTAAAAATTCTTTCACAAATGGGAATTGACGGTATAAAATTCCACTTACTGTACGTGATTAAAGGAACACAAATGGATACCATTTTTCAACAGGGAACATATAAGTGTCTAACTCAAATGGAATATATTGATACCCTGTGCGAAGCGCTGACATATCTTCCTGAAGATATGGTAATTCAACGATTGACCAGCGACCCTCATCCCAGAGAACTGGTTGCCCCGATGTGGGCCATGAAAAAAAAAGAAACCATTGAACTCATCAAAAAGACCCTGGAAGAAAAAAATTTGTATCAGGGAAAGTATTTTATTGGGTCAAAACAACCGCCTGATCCGGGTGTTCAATAACTGTCTGCAAAATATCACCGCAAAGGGTTTTTGCTACAATTTCAACAGATCCTTCATAGTCACCCAAACCGAATATCAGCGCCAGTGCATCCTGGCTTCCGCTACCCCGGCCAGCAGTTATTTCCCGGACCTGTTGTTTGCTGCCATATTTTACCGTAACTCGACAGCCTATGCCGAACCGATTGCATTGTGTATCATAAATTTTCACCTTGACCCAGTGATTGCTATTGCCGTTGTTCTTAAACAAATGAACGCCATCAGTGCTTGCAACAAGCAGATCGGCAAACCCATCATTATCAAAATCCGCAAATGCCGATCCCCAGGAATCCTCTACCCGCGTGCCAGATATCCAGCTGATATCCGTAAAAAAGCCCTTCCCGTCATTCTGGTAAAGATGCGAATAACGGCCGGGATAAATGGATGACATGCAAAGATCCAGGTCTCCGTCATTATCTATATCCCCCAGTGCTGGATCTGAGTTTGTTTCTTCAAAAAGAATACCGGATTCCTTATATTGATCCGCAAACTGATAATCTGGAAAACCCTGGCTCATCAGCATCATATTGACATCTGAAAACTCAATATACCGGGGATGGGCAAGATTTGTGATAAAAACATCCAGGTTGCCGTCATTATCCAGATCCCCGCTCACCGGCCCGACGGAATGCCCAAATGCCCCTTCCGTCTCATACCCCCTCATGCCAAATACATCAGCAGACTCAGTCAATACGGACTGATGGTTTAACCATAAGAAATTAGGGTCCAGGCGGTAATTGGCCACAACAATATCGCAAAACCCGTCAAAATTGATATCCGTCCACGTCACCCCACGTCCGCACATGGCCTCATCCGTTTTAATTCCCGCAACGTCGGTGATATCTTTAAACCGGCTGCCGGAAATGTTTTTATACAACCGGTCATGATTGCCAATGGCCCTCATCACCCCCCATGTCTCATAATTTGCCACATAAAGGTCCAGAAATCCGTCATTATCCAGGTCTCCCCAAGCAGCGGCTTCCGTTTGCATTGGGGGCTGCAATATCCGGTAAAATTGCCGTTTGGTCGGAAAACAATCCTTTTCCCATATTTTCAAACAAATAATTTTCGGTACGGCCGGTGATAAAAATATCCAGCAAACCGTCATTGTTGTAATCCCCCCATATCCCGCCATTTGTTTTTTTCAGCCGATCTAACCCGGACGTACTCGTTGTATTGATAAACCTACCGTCACCCGTATTCTTAAAAACAAGGTTTCCGTCCAGCAGCAGGTCATCAAAGCCGTCCTGATCATAATCCCCCCAAGCCAAACGCTTAGCTTTTACATTGCCCAGTCCGGCGGCTTCTGTCACATCTGAAAAACAACTACTATTTTTAATATCAGAAAAATACATAGCGGGGTTTCCTTCAAATCCATATTCTTCCGAAAGCAAACAGGTTAAAATTTCTATTGCATCATCGTCTCTTTTGCCGAATTCCAGTGACCGGCAAAAATTTTCAAGGGCTTCATCTTTTTTCCCATCCGCCAGAGCAATCTTTGCCAGATAATAATACACATCCCCCCAGGGATATTTTTTTTCTGCCACCCGGTAAAACGCTTTTGATGCCTCATCAAAGTTGCCGGCATTAAACCATGCCCTGCCCAGCAGCAAATGGATCTTGTCTTTTTGTTTTTCAATCTCTTTCTCCCATAAATCCGGCTTGAAAAACTGCGGCTTTTTCTGAGGATTTTGTTCAGTCAGTACCAGGGTTTCGATGAGCAGATGCACCGCAAATTCAGGGTTTTGATCGTTCTCGATCAGCCAGAGCGCCGCACCTGTTTTTAACTGATGGCTGTTCGGGACATTATTTAAAAGAATTTTTGCAAATTTTTCCGCATCAAAATCGTCACCGGCCTGTTCCTTTCTGGTTTTCAATAACTGAAATGCGGCGTACGCAGCATACCGCTCTCGGGGAAAATTATTGACATATGCTTCAAGCAAAGCAATCCGTGCGCTTTTGTCCTCTTTTTCCTGAACAATTTGTTCAAAAAGCCGGGTGGAAATCAGTTCGCTTGTTTCTCGGGATTCAGATCCGGCTTTTTGCGCAAGCGAGATAATCAGCTTCTGCTCCTGATCCCGATCTTTTAACCATTGATACCCTTCCAATGCAGCCATCAAAACACTTGTTTCGTCTTTGCCGCTGTTCACCAGATCTTCAATTTCGTTACGCACAATTTTCTTTATATGCTCCGAAGATTTCTCCTTTTCCAGCCGCATTGCCCAGCCAAACAACAATGCGTCATAAAAAGAGGGGTCTCGGTCAAGAACCTGTTCACAGGTGGTTATAGATTCCGAAAATTGCCCCATGTAAAACAATGCCCGGGCTTTTTCATACAGCCATTCCGGACGCTGGGATTCGATAACACCGGCCTTATCAAACAACAAAATGGCTTTTTGATGATGCCTTTGCCTGCCAAGCGCACGCCCTTTTTCCATGAGAGATTCATATTCAGCAGCGCTTGATTTTTGAAACCAATCAATTGAGAAGATTGGGTTAATTGAGCAGGCGCCGGCGGGGAAGATCAGGAAACAAATAATCAGCAAATATAAACATTTTTTATAATTTGTCATAATTCCTCAAGTTTGTCAGAAATTTTCGTAAATTTTCTAAATAGTGCCTGAACGAAACCCTGAAAATTTTTTCAAGTTCAAGGCGGGTAAGAATTTTAACCGGAGGAATACATGGCGTATTTTGAGGATTAAAATTCGCGCCCAACGCAGAAATTGGGAAAATTGGCGGTTTTCGTTCGGGCACTAAATACCAAGCCTTTAAATTAACACAGTAAAGGTCAGTTTAAAACCTCTTCCTGTTAATGAACCATCTTCCTACGGGTCATACATTCAGCTTTTATTCCGGCCTGGGGTTTCGCTCAATAATTGCTTTTCCCATTACGTTATTCTATAAAAAGAGATCTTCGCTTTGTTTTTGCATAAACGAAAAACACCCGGTCATAAACTTTTTCCCCATAACGTTCTCAACCAAACAGGGTGGGCACAACTGGGCAAGTTGCTCGAAAGTCTTTAATAAACCATTAATTTTGAGGGTGGGAATGAAAAAAACACTGATACTTGCCGGCGGCGGCCATGCCCACATGGAGAGCCTTGCCAATCTGGACCAGTTCGTTAAAAAAGGGTTTGATGTCAAGGTAATCGGCCCATCCGCCCATCATTATTATTCCGGAATGGGGCCCGGCATGCTGGGAAAAACGTATACGCCTGAAAATGTAAGATTTGCGACACAACATCTTGTTGAAAAAAAAGGCGGCACCTTTATTCTCGGAAAAATAATTAGAATTGATGCCGAGGCACGGACAGTCATCCTGGAATCCGGAAAATCAGTGGTCTATGATGTTCTCTCCTGCAACCTGGGCAGCCACGTGCCGACAAGCATGATCAAAGGTGATTTTGAAAACATTTACATGGTCCGGGGTCAGGATCGGATTTTTTTCATAGCGACTGACGATACTCATAATTTTTCCTCAATAGATAATGGCTTTGTAAAAAATTCAATATCTGCGTTGCGTTGCATCTCTCGGAATTTCACGTACGAAAAAGTACGCTGCATTTCCTCGATATTTGCGACGCCTTGCCAGTTTTATAAGATTTGGTGAACTTTTTACTTTGCCATCCAACTTTTGACTTTTTGCGAGTTTATCATAGATGATGGGGCCTTTCCAAAAATTAAGCCGGATTTAAAATTTTTTTATATACTTTAAGATAGTTTGTCACCATAATATCCGCCGTGAATCGTTTTTCCACGGTGCGGCAGCAGAAACGCCGATCGATCTGATCAAGCTTTTTTATGGCGCTTACCGCCTCGTTGATGTTGGAAACCAAAAATCCATTTTTGCCATTTTCGATTATTTCAGGCATGCTCCCCCTGTTAAAGGTGACCACCGGCGTTCCGCAGGCCATGGATTCAACAATAGAAAGGCCAAATGGCTCGGAAAAATTGATAGGATGCAGCAGCGCCGACGCATTTCCCAGGAGTTTATCCCTTTGATCCGGCCCCACGCTCCCGATGTAGTCGATATCCAGGTCGTTAAGGTGGGGCTTTACATATTGATTAAAATAATCGGTATCCTGAATGATCCCGGCCATGATTAACCACATGCCCGCCTCTTTGGCGATGTGAATCGCTTCACGCGCACCTTTATCATGATGAATCCGCCCGTAAAAAAGAAGATACTCGCCGGGATTTTCCCTGAACGTAAAATTCTCAATGTCGATACCGTGATAAACCGTTGCCGCATAATCAAGATCCGGAGCACGGTCGGCATTGCTGATGGAAACGTAGTGAGCACTTGAATTATATTTACGAAAGACCGGAAGTATTTTTTCTGAAGAAAACCCGTGAATAGTGGTTAAAAGCGGCGTTGGGACAAGCCGGCTGTAACTAAGCGGCAAGAAATCAAAATGATTGTGAATCAAATCGAATTGATCGGCCTGTTCGAAAACCTCGGAAATATGCAGGCACTCCCAGACCTTCGGGATTTTCCCGGTATCTTCTTCATAACCTATAGGACAAACCGCATGCAGCCTGGCATCGGTAAGAGAGTCCGCAGTTGCGAACAGGGAGACATCAATGTTTCTTCGGACCAGTCCTTCGGTCAACAGGGAAACAACCCGTTCCCATGGACCGTAATGCCTGGGCGGCGTTCGCCAGGCAATCGGGGCAAGCATTGCAATACGCATAATATCAAAAAATCTTTTTTTAAGTTTAAGCGAATAAACAGGTGCGCATTAAAAAAAGGTTCTTGGCTCACGGTCATTGTGCCGGAATGAATCAGAAAATAAGACTGCGGCCCTATGAACCGATATGCTTTTGTTCAATAGCATCTAACGGGCAGGCCTCAATACAATCCCAGCAACCCATACACATATCCTGGAACACCATCGGCGATTCAAAAACGCCGTCCATCTGTTTTAAAACTTTATGAGAACATACCGGTACTGCGACGCAAATACCTTCATCCGGGTTGCATTTTTCCGGATTACAGATTTCATAATTCACTAAAGCAAATGATTTCTTTGACTGCATAAATATTTTATTCTGAACAAAAATTTTTAAGTTCACATGTAGTGATAACAATTAAAAATTATTGTTATTTCGGAGTTATCGATAGATCTAATCAAAAAAAATTGTGGTTTGGATCAGATCATTCATAAAAAAACAGCTTAAATTTCAGGCTACTTTCCGGAAATCTGCCTGGCAACCGCTTCAGTGGCTTCGCTGATTTCTTTTTCATCGCCCAGATAATAATGCTTTTTCGCTTTCAAATTCTCATCCAGTTCATAAACCAGGGGAAATCCCGTGGGGATATTAACGCCCATGATTTCATCATCAGACATCTTATCGAGATATTTTATAATTGCCCTTAGGCTGTTACCATGAGCCACCACCAGAATTTTTCCGCCATCTTTCAAGGCAGGTTCGATTACCGTCTGCCAGTAAGGCAGCACACGATTAAGCGTATCTTTAAGACACTCCGTGGCAGGCAGTTCCTCCTTTTTTAATAAAGCATAACGTGGGTCAAATTTTGGGTGCCTGGCATCCGTCTTTTCCAAGGCCTCAGGCCTGATATCGTAGCTTCGTCTCCATTTCTGAACCTGTTTGATGCCATACTTTTCAACCGTAGTTTTTTTGTTGAGACCCTGGAGTGCGCCGTAATGCCTTTCATTAAGCTGCCATGATCGATACACGGGCACCCACATAAAATCCATCTCGTCCATAACAATCCATAACGTCCTGATGGCACGTTTTAATACGGATGTGAATGCCCTATCAAAGCGAAACCCTTCCTCCCTGAGGAGTCTCCCCGCTTTATGAGCCTCGGCGGTTCCGTGAGCCGACAGATCCACATCCGTCCAGCCTGTAAACCTGTTTTCCAGATTCCATATACTTTGTCCATGCCGAAGCAAAACAAGTTTTTTCATATGTTCCTCCCTCAGGGAGATTATGGCTGATAAATTTTCATCGCTTCTTCAACGGTTTTTTCCTCAACAGTGATTGCATAAACAGCATTACACATACTTACCGCTTGTTCAAAAGACTTTTGATGAACATTTCTTCCCGTGGCATTTCCGGAAGCTCCGCTGATAAATATCTGATCATGAAGACGCTGCAGAAATGATTTCGCATCCACGCTCGACCCCCCGGCACAAACCACCTTGGTTCGGCCTGCAGCCATAACGGCCTCTTTAAAGATTTCTTTTGATTTAGAACCTTCTTTTTCAGGATAACTGACCTTAA
>Ga0307991_1001816_pt1 | contig 14732 bp, 12 predicted proteins | sample EllFjometagen131_FD_203146 | JGI IMG/M metagenome (GOLD analysis project Ga0307991, IMG submission 203146) | Marine microbial communities from Ellis Fjord, Antarctic Ocean - #131 | ecosystem: Environmental > Aquatic > Marine > Unclassified | place: Southern Ocean | collected 2014-10-08
TAATTTTTGCAAAATAAACTCTGTCAGGTGCTTCGCACTCTGACAGGATATGAAAATATAAACCCATGAAAAGCAATAAAAAAAACAATCTTATCATTGTTTTAACAATCATATTGTTTGCTTTTATATTATATGGAAATATAATAAAAAATGATTATTCCTTTGATGATGATTTTGTAACAAACACTGCTCCTCTAATTAAAAAAGGCATAAAAGGCATACCACAAATATTTACATCTTTATATTCTGACAGAAACAAGTTGGAATATGGTTACCGTCCTATTGCCAAGTCCACTTTTGCTGTTGAATATCAACTGTTTGGCTTAAATCCGCATATAAGTCATTTGATTAATATTCTTATTTATGCTTTCACAGGCATTTTTTTATTCTTTTTACTCAAAAAATTATTAAAAAATTACAATATCTTATTTCCTCTTGCTATAACATTATTGTTTCTTGCACATCCTGTTCATACCGAGGTTGTTTGTTGTCTGAAAAATCGTGAAGATTTATTAAGTTTTTTGTTCTCAATAATTGCTTTATGGTATTTTATTAAATATACTGAATCAGGTTCAGCACAAGCTACTAAAAATAAAAAGATTAGAAATATATTATTAGGATTACTATCTTTTATAATTGCTTATTTATCAAAGAAAAATGCTGTTACTTTTTTAATAATCATTCCTCTTGTTATATATTTTTTTACAAACACCTCTTTAAAAAAGACAATACTGTTATTTGGATTGTTAATAATAACTGTTATTTTAGTAATATTTATTCCTAAACTCTATTTGCCTGTTATTAATTCACAAAAGTTCTTTTGGCAAAATCCTTTATTCTTTGAAAACAATTTCTTAATCAAATTTTCAACAGGAATGAATGTTATGCTGTTTTATCTGAAATTGTTGATATTTCCACATCCTTTGATTTATTATTATGGATATAATATGCTCCCTGTTGTCAACTGGTCAAATGTATGGGTAATTATCTCTTTTATCTTTCATTTGTCAATATTTATTTATGCGATAATTAATTTCAAGAAAAAACATATATTATCTTTTGCTATTTTATATTATCTTATAACAATATCAGTATTTTCAAATATATTAATTCCTATAGCGTGTATTGTTGGAGAGCGACTTATTTACTTCTCTTCACTTGGCTTTTGTATAATATTAGCATTTTTATTATTCAAAATCACAAAAACAGATATACATAAAGATTATATTCCTTTTAAAAAAAATAATAAAATAATAATCCTGTTAGTAATAATATTAATACCTTATTCTATAAAAACAATATACCGCAACAAAGATTGGAAAGATTATATTACATTGTATAAGCACGATATTAAGTATAATATAAAATCTGTAAAAGCAAATGAATTATATGCAGGTGCATTGATGATAAATGCAAAAAATAATATTGTTAAACTCAATCGGGATGTCCAAAACAGGACAAAAAATAATATAGAAACAGAACAGGCAAAAAAACAAATAAAACAAGATGTAGAATTATCAATAAAACATTTTAAACAAGCTATTAAAATATATCCTTTGCATACTTCATCTTTAAATAATCTGGGTTTGATATATTTAAAAAATTATAATCAATACAACAAAGCAGTTTATTATTTTAAAAAAGCTATTGACGCAAGTCCTGAAAATTATATGGCTTATGCTAATCTGGCATATTCTTATCAGATGTTAAAAGATTATAAAAAAGCAATAAAATATTATAAAAAATCTATTGACTTAAACCCTAAATTTACAGGTGCTATATCAATGCTTGCTAACTTATATAATGAGTTAGGCAACTTTGAGAATGCTGTTGATTTGAATAAAAAAATAATTGAAATAGATAATACTACTGACAAACCTTATGTTAATTTAGGCAATTATTTTTTAATGAAATCCGACACTGTTACTGCTGTCTTTTACTGGGAAAAAGCCATTGAAAAAATGCCTGTAAATTACAGATTATGTATAAATTTAAGTCGCTATTTCAGGCAGACAGGAAATTTAAAAAAAGCTGATATATATTATAAAAAGGCAATTAAAGCACAAAAAATTATTAATAAAAGAATGACAGGACAATAGGACAAGGAAGCGACAAAAAAATTAAGATTTTAGGTCTGAAAAATAAAAAATTTCACATTTGAAAAAAGGAATTTTCATCCTTTTTAAACAAGATTTATATATTTCCTTTTTTTCATCAAAATAACTATCCCGATAAATAAGTTAAACAGCCCAATGAAAATGCTTACTTTAACAATTCCCCAGAGCGGTATCATATAGGTTGTAACAATCAGAGCACCTATTGCCGAACCCAATAAATCGGCACTGTATATTTTTGCAGTTATCAATGCTGTATTTCCTGTTTGTATTTTTGAGGCAAGTGAAAATTCTATACCTGTTAATGTTGAAATAATCAGAGTTAATATACCAAAAATGATATGTGTAAATATCGGATTAAGATTATATGATTTTAGCATTAATAAAATTATTGGCAGCAGCAAAGAATATAAGCCGATTATAAACAAAATTTTTGTATAATTAATAATACTGGCTTTATGTAAAAACTTATGCGTATAAAATGAGCCAATAGCCAGACCGAGCATAAAAATAGTGATGATAATACCTGTCATCTGAAAAACATATCCATAAATAATCTGAAATGATATTAATAATATTATTTCAATAGACGAGCCGGCAAATCCCGCTGAAAACAAACCCAAATTGATAATATTTAATCTTGCAATAATTATTATTAAAAATAACAGAATAATTGCTGCTAATATCTTAAAGTTTGATTTAAAGTAACTTAACCAGTATAATAATTGATTATAGTATGAAACAGGAGTAAAATCTTTGTTTATTGCCACATTTTGGCTTAAATTATTTAAAATATAATCACTTCTTTGTTTTAACAGATTATCGTCAATATAATATTGATTTACATATTCATTATCAATATTTTTTTTCTCTATTAGTTTGGCAATATTCAGGTCTAATTTTTTGTCAGAAGCAATAAAATAATTTCTTTGGCCCGGGATAATAATGATATTTTTAAACGATTGTTGTAATGTTTTGTATAAGACAGAATTTATTTGTCTTGCCTCATCGCTGATATAATTTGCAGTTGACATCAGACCAATTGATATAACTGCGTTTTTATTCAATATTTTTTTTAACTCATTAAAAAATTCATTAGTATAAAATCTGTTTATTTGAGCTGTTGTTGGTTCAGGCAGGTTTATTATTGCTACATCATATTTTTTGTGCGTATTTTTTATGTATAGCCGTGCATCTTTATTAATAACATTTACTTTTTTGTTTTTTAATGAGCTATCATATTTTTTGCCTGTTTTGGTAATCCATTTATCAATCTCAACATAATCTATATTTGTTACATCATATTTTAAAATTTCTTTTATAATACCTGAAATGCCTCCTGATATCAGCAAAATGCTTTTTGGATTTTTATGCTGTAGCATAGCATAATGTGCATCTTCCTCAATTTTTATAATATCATTTGTTGAAAAAAGAAGAACATTATTTTCATAAAAATTTTTTTGTTCTCCTTGCGAGGTGATAGCCAGATTTCCATAAGGTGTATCTTTTTGAAAAATTAGTTTTTGGTTAATATACAAATACGACTTTGTGAGATAATCTAAATTAAAACGAAAACTTATAATAATAAAAAATGCTGACACAAGTATGATTATATATCTTGTAAACTTTATTTTGTATTTTAATGAAAGTAAAAAAGCAATAACAAAATTAATTATCATTATTAATAATAAACTTGAAAAAGTTTTGAAATAAAAAATTAGGAAAATATTAAAAATCAATCCGCCTGTAATACTTCCCAGTGATTCAAGAGAATATATTTTACTAATAAGGTTTGTTTTGTAATTATCTGAAATAAAGCAAGTTAACAATGTAAACGAAAAACCGGATATTAAACAAAATGGCAGTAAAAAAGCAAATGAAGTATAAAAAATTTGAATAATACTAATCATGCTGCCAACAGTAAAAACAATATTTCTTAAAAAATATATGCTGAAAACAGTAATAAAAGGTATTATCCCCAATAAAATCTGTGAAATGATAATAAGCTTAGGTTTATTGTTCACTTTATTGATATTTTTACCCAGAAATGCACCAAAGCCGGTTATTAGCATCCAGTTAGCTAATATTATTCCAATAACCAATTCATTTCCGTAAAAAACTGACATAAATTCCCTCAACAATATTATTTGAGTAACAATACTTGTTAAGCCCAATGTTATTACTGAAAATTTTAGTTTTTTATCAATTATTTTTACTGTTACTGTATCTTTTTTAATATTTTTTTCTTGAAATTCGACTTTTTCTAAACCTGATGATTTAGTATTTTTTCTTTTAAATATATTTTGAAAATATTTAAAATGCCACGACAAATGGAATATTGCAATAATTGACATTGAAATACCAAAATTTACATGCCAGATTAATATTTCTTTTAAAAAAGGCAGGTCTAATTTGTAGTTAATTTGAATAACTAATATAATTCCAAGTATGGCAGAAACAAGAAAAGTAATCAGTAATAATAAATTCCATATTTTTTTGTGTGTAGATTTTTTAATGATATTTATTTTCGATAAAATAAACGAAACTAAATAAGCAATAAAGACAGTAGCACTAATAGTAATTAAATAATATTGAGAGTTCATTATCTGTATTTATGTTCTAAAAAATTAATGTAACCGTTCACACTTTATTTTTCTAAGTCCCAAGTCCCAATCTCCAAATTCCAAGTCCCAAAAGCGTAAATCACTTTGTTTGTTATTCTTGGAATTTTCATAGTTTATTAATAATGGACGCAAGAATTCTTTTTAGTTCCGATGATTCTTGCACCAAATATGAACATTTTTTAACATCTCCAAGCGACAGGTGATTGAATATTCGCAGGAAATAGTTTGATTCACGCATTTCTTTTAACGATATACCTATTTTAGTCTTGGCATCAGGTTTTGTTGGAGAACCCTGGGATTCTTCATAATTAGCTCCACTTGATGTTGCCGCTTTGACAATCTGCCGTTTCATATCCATTGTTTCTATTGTATTTTTTACAGTACGAAGATATAAAATCACATCAATTGCAAATTTCAGTAATCTTTCACAAAGATCATTTTTTTTATACATTTTTGTTCTTTTTTCCTTGAAATTTGGAACTTGGGTCTTGGAATTTGGGTCTTTAAATTTCATATTTTAATCTGTGAATCTGTGGCAATTCAGAATATTTCATATTTTAATCTGTGAACTTAACAAAGTGATCTCACGAACACCTTTAAAAACAAATAATATTGTGAGTAATCCGTAGCAATTTTTTTGTATATCAAAGTTATTAAAAATTTTACTGTGTTAAATTCAGAAATATTTTTTGCCACAGATTCACAGATTATAAAATCACTCTTTTTGTAACTAATGAATTCTCACCAAAATTTACAATTAAACCTAAAAAACATTTAGATATTGCAAGATAATTTATGACCCAACTGTAATGCTCTTCAACTATTCCTTTTTGTGCCTTTACTTCAAGTATAATCTTGTCAAACACAACAAAATCAGCATAAAAATAATGTGGGAGAATTATTTTTTTATATTCAACTTCATATTTCTTTTCACGTTCATAAGGAATTATTTTATTTTTAAATTCATATTCAATAGCATCTTTATATACTATTTCTAACAAACCCTTTCCTAATATACGATGTATATCCATACATATTCCTATGATTTGATAAGTTTCTTTTTGTAAAGGAGATTTCTTATCAGAATATTTCATATTTTAATCTGTGAACTTAACGAAGTGATCTCACGAACACCTTTAAAAACAAATAATATTATGAGTAATCTGTGGCAATTTAATTATTTAAAATCTTTTTCGCTAAATACAATTGCTTCATAAGTATAAATATCAGCATCTTTCCATCCATCCCAGCCAATACCGGCTTTATCACGGGCACAATGTCCAAGAAATTCTTCTTTGGTCCAATGTGTTTCATCAGCCACCTGTGGCAAAAAAGTGCCGGAAGCAAATCCTTTTTTAATATAAATACCATGCTTACCTAATTGAATTTCATCAACAGATTTGATTTTCTTCATAGGAGTTAAAACAGATATTTCAATTTCCAATTCACTGACTTCTTTTGATGTTACCCTGTTAAAACGATAGTCCTGTGTTGAAGATGAAATAGCCATTTCCTGTATAACTTTATAAATAGGCTCACTAGCATCAAACCTTCCTATACATCCTCTCAAAGCACCATTTTTATGTAAAGTAACAAATGCTCCACAGTTTGTCATTAATGTTTTTGAGAAATTTGCAGCATCAATTTCAGGAATCTTGTTATTGTTTATATATTGTTCAATAGTGAACCGGGCAATATAAAGCAAGTCCTTTTTGTCTTTTTTAGTTAAATTAAATTCATTGTTTTTCATTGTTTTTTTTTTATTAAAAGAAAAAATTATTGAGTTATATCCAACAACTTTATTTTTATCTCCATATTTTGTATCTCCTGAATTTTTGTATTGAACAGGAGTAATTAAAATATCTGGCTCATTTTCTGTCATATATAAAAGTGTAAGAACAGCAGCTCTTCCACAAAGACTTGTTACTAAATTCGGAGTGTTTCTTTCTGCATTTGACTGCAAAGTGTTAAGTAAGGCCTCGGAAGAATTTGTTTTTATGGCATTAACAGTTCGTTTATCAACTATTTTAGCATCGTCATAACCTGGATAATGAGAAAAATCAGTACTTATGATAAAAAGATTTTTTGAGTTAAAATAAGGTGATAAAGCATGTGCAATTTTTTTAAGAGTTTCTTGGTCTTGCGAGCCAATTACAACAGGCACAATTTGATAATCTTTTTGCATAATGTATTGCAAAAAAGGAAGCTGCACTTCAATGCTATGTTCATACAGATGCGCAGCTTTGTTAAAACTAAAAAAACTATACTCTTTGATAAGTTTTTCTGCTAATTCAGTGTTCACTTTAACCTTTCCCAATGGTGTAATATAATTACCTTTGCTATATATTGATGCTCCTTGCAAAGACACATAATGGCTTGGTCCCAGAATAAAAATATTTTCATAATTTTTTGTAACATCAATCTGGCTAAAACTTGTAGCAGCCACTTCTCCTGAAAAGACATAACCTGCATGAGGCGAAATTATTGCCAATACCTTTTTTATACCCTGGTTTGGCAAAGCAGAAGAAAATAATTGTTTAAGCATTGATTTTAATTCATCAGCATTGCTCGGATAAAATTGCCCTGATACAACAGCTTGTCTGTCTGTTGATTTTGTTTGTACTTTCTGATTTTGTGTGTTTTGAGAATTACAAGTAGCAGTAACAAACAATAATATTAATATTAATAAATTTATTTTTGTTTTAATAATCATGGCAAAAGTTAAAAAATTTCTGTTTGTCAAAGTTACGAATTTTTTAATTTCCTGTAAACTTTTTTTGAAATATTTATACTAATTTCATAAAGTATAATTAGAGGAATACATACAAGTATCTGACTAAAAGCATCAGGCGGAGTAATTATTGCAGACACGATTAAAAGTATAACAAACACAATTTTTCTGTTTTTTCGCATTAATTGTGGTGTTATAATTCCAACTTTTGTTAAGAAAAATATTAAAACAGGTGTCTCAAAAACAAATCCAACAGATAATGTTACTGATACTATTGTGTTTATATATGAACTTAACGATATATTATTTTCAACAAGATTGCTTACATGATAATTGCCGAGAAAATTTAAAGTGAGAGGCACAATAATAAAATAACTAAATAAGATGCCGATTAAAAAAAGCATAGTACATATTAATACAGCACCTTTTGAATTTGTTTTTTCTTTTTTGTTTAAAGCCGGTTTAATGAAATTCCATATATCCCAAATAATATAAGGTGAGGCAAGTATTAAGCCACAAAACAAAGAAATTAAGACATGTATATAAAATTGTCCTGAAAGGATTATGTTTATTATTTTAATGTCTGTATTATTAATACACAGTGCAGGCGCTGATAATATTTTTGACAAAACACATAATAAGTGATTGGTAACAAACCACGATTCTTTCGGAGCTAAAAAAATGTTATTAAAAACAAAATTTTTATTTAAAAATGCAATAATTGAAAATATTATTACTGATAAGAAGATACGAATTAATAACCAACGCAGGTCTTCAAGATGTTCCCAGTAATTTTTTTTATTTTTTTTTATTGATGATTTAATAGTGGGCATTATTATACTTTAAACGGTCATTATACCTTTATTAGTAGATTTCACTGTCATTGCTTTCAAGATAAACATCTACTCGTGTAGGTTTTACGGTTCGCATTTCTCCTTTTTGGCATACTTTACGAATTATTTCAACCTCTTTTTGTTTGTCGGGTTTCTTATTTGCAGCAGTTAATTCATCCATAATTTTTTGAATTTCATATTGTGCTTGTTCGCTAATCTTTGTCCCAGATTTCATTTGAAGTTTTGCAACTTTAAATCTACCTGAAGCAAGCGAAACAGCAACAGGTTCAAATATCGTTGTTCCAAAATTTGTATTCAAAGAATGGATGAATGAGTAAAGCGCAAGTCTATCTTTTCCAAGTAATCTCGTATGAAAAGGCATTACAGCTGGTTCAGGATTGTAAGTTTTAAATCTCTTACGTAAACTATTTCTAATAGTATCTTCTACTAATTGTATTTGTTCTTTTGATAATGCCATATTGTTTTAATTTTGTAATAATTCTTTAGCACCTGTAACTTTTAATACTGCGTCTTTTAAAATTATGCCCCAATCTTCAAAAGCATAATACAAATATCTTTCAACTTGGTTTAATTCATCTTCTGTCAATTTTCTCCCAATACGTTGTTCTGCTGAATATTGAGCGTCTTCTACCGATATTTTAAACATTAATTTTTCTTTCATTATTATTTAGCTTTTAAATGAAATATTATTTCAGCATAAGCTGATTTGTTTTTTTCTGTTCTATTTAAAACAGGTCTCTTATATTGATTTACTATTTTCATTCCCGATTTTTCAGCAATTGTTGGATACATATTATATTTATCATTTGCTACAAGAAAAATATCGTAGTCCTTTTGTAAATACTGTTTTGAGTTAATTAATACTTTTATAATACCATCAATATATGAATTTCGTGCTTCTCGCCCTTGTCCTTTGTATAAAGGTCCTATTTCAAGTTCATCATTTCTCTTAAATCCGAACAAATCATAAGCATAAGCGTGTTGTTCGTGATAGTCAATTAATCCAACATAAGGTGGACTTGAAAAGATACCTTTAATTTTTTGCCTTTTTGCAAATTCTCCGAATTCAGAATTTTTCTTTGATAGTTCAGAAAAAATATCAATATTTCTTGAATCACCTTGTAAACATTGCTGAAAAGTATTAGTTCTTAAATTGTTAAATTCATGAAATCTATTAACAGTATCTTTACTATACCTACCCCACCAAGAAAGCATCGAAAATAATGGTTTACAGATTTTGCCGTGTTTACTGCAATAATATGTTTTTGTAACAGGTTTTTTTAGTGTTGCTAAATCTGCATGAGTTGTTGCTCTGCAAGACCTTATTGTTCTACTTAAAATAATTGTTATTATTTTCTTGGTTCTTGGATTTTTAACTTTTTTAAGTTGTTCAAACACAAAGTCTATTTCTCTTTTCACTGGTTCTAGATACCACTTTTCAAGGAAATTACTTGATTTATCTTGTAGGATTTTTAGTTTGTATTTCTCTTGTAACTTATCAAATATCTTAGAAAATTCTTTTTCCTTTTCTGGTACATATTCTTTCTCGTTTATTTCTTTCTGTCTTACTTTTATCTTAAAATCAGGTGAAGGAAAATATTTTTTGTTAAAAATATTCAATTCTTCAAGCAATTCATTTTCAAATTGACAATTATTATTTTTTGAAATAAATTCCTTTAAAGAAGAAGTTATTTTTTTTACTTCATTGTTTAAGTCTTGAAAATCTACTTTATCAACTTTAACATTCGCAATAAGTGAATTAAAGGCAGAAATATCTATTCCTATTGCGTGCATACCCAACTCATTGGCTTGTACCATTATAGTCCCACTTCCAGAAAAAGGGTCTAAAATAATGTCTCCTTTTTTAAAATATGTTTCCTTTTTAAAATTATCAGTGTGGTTATCAATAAAATACTTTACTAATTGAGGTATAAATTTACCTTTATATGGATGTAGTCTATGAACATGTTTTGTTGTATCTTTTTCTTTTAAATTGTCAAATGATAAAGCCCAATTTAAATCTTCCCCGAGTTTATCTCGCCAATCCGTTTCACGTTGTCCGTTATAACTTTTGTAATAACTTATTAAATCATATTTATTTACAGCCGTTGTGCCATTATTTCCATATTTCTTTATTTTTCCATATTGAATTAGATATGAAATATTAGAGGTAGTAACATTTTTGTTCAAATGTTTACTTGCCCATAAACTTGCTTCTTTTATTGTTAATAATTCGGTCATATTTATCTCTATATTTAAACAACAAAAATACCAAATCTCTTACACTTGTGCGAGTTTTTTTATGATGATAATAGAATAATAGTTTTATGGTTGAATGGTTAATTCAGCAACAAAACCATAAAACCATATAACCCTATTGAGATGTAAAAATTGACAAAAACGCAATTTATGACCTTTACAGTATAATAATCATTTTGTTTCTTTGTCTTTGTTCGGTGCTTGTTTATCATTAATTTCATCTGAAATATCATCCGGCTTTTTTGATGTTTCATTATCATCTGTTGAGGATGCTTTTTTAAATTCTTTAATACCTTTGCCAAGACCTCTCATTAGTTCTGGAATTTTTCTGCCGCCAAATAATACTAATAAAATTATCGCAATTATTATAATTTCCTGACCACCAATTATTCCTAATAAAATAAAATTAAACAACATTTTATATATGTTTTAATTAAAAAAAATTTTGACAAAGTTATAAAAATTTTTCATTTCTTTTTCTGATATAAAAATAATATTTAATCAATAAAATTATTTTAATGGATAATAATTTTGATTGTATAATAAAAAAAATATATCTTTGTAGATTTAAAATTAATTTTATTATTTTTTTTTACCTTAAAATTTTTAATAATGATAACAAAACTAACAAATTTAAAAATTTTATCAATTGTTTGTTTTACTTTTTTAATGACAAATTTTTCTTATTCTCAAGTTGATGAAAATTTAAAGACAGACAAGAATTTATCTATAGCAAGCAAAATGAGAGGTAAATGGGTATTTTGTAATTCAGAACCTGTAAATAAATATGATATTGTTTATAAGATAAATTCAATATTGCCAATACCAAGTGTAGAAGAGTATAATCTTGTATATGCAATGAATTATATATTAGAAATGGCTGCCAAGGATTATGCTTCAGCAAAGATGGAATATGATGGAATAATAGCTATTGAAGGGTCAAATAAAGATATTGCAATAAAGTTTAAAAAACCAGATGAAAATGCTAAATATTGTCATGCCCACAGAATAGGTGGTAAGTTTATATTTACATTATGTGAACCTGTAAATAAATATGATGTTGTTTTTCAGATAAAAGCAAAACAAATATTAGGTAAAAGTATAATTAATAAAGTTTTGAGAAAAGCAAACAGAAAAATGAGAATAAAGAAAAAGAATTACGATGCACTTATTATTGGTAATAGAAATAGGCATGTTGCTGTTAAATTTAAATAAACACAGATTTTGAAGAGTTTATACCGTTGGATATTATCCTGTTGTATTTATAAATCATTGTAAAGTTAATCTTTTTTTTATATAATTTCTTAAAAAAATGTATTTTTGTAATGTTTTTGTAGTATTTTTGTAGTATTTTTTAAATCTTAAAATTGAACAATAAAAATATAAATGCCGTCAGGCAACTACCTGGTCTAACGGCATAAATACATAAAACATCCATGACCAAAGACAGTTTTGAGTTTAGAGTTTGAAACATGGTAACTAATTAAAAATTCACCCTGTAAAATAAAATCATAGATTTTAATTTTGCTCTTAGTGAAATATCCGTCTAATGCGGATTTTATCCGGTTGGATATAAAAACATATCCAACGGGGCAGGTGAGATAAATACGCAAAATTATTTTACGGGGTAAACTAAATATAAAAATATAAACAGATGAAAAAAATACATATTTCTTTAAAGATTATTATTTTGGTTTTTTTGCTTTTTACATCATCTTTTTTTTCGGCAAAAGCTCAGGATAATGTAGGTATAGGAACTATTACACCTCATCAATACTCAATATTAGATTTAGAAACAACAAATAAAGGTCTTTTAGTCCCACGAATGTCAACTATCGAACGATTAGCTATACCTGTTAATCCATCTTCTAATAGTTTGTTGGTGTATGATATAGATTCGTGCTGTTTTTTCTTTTACAAAGCACCAACAACAGAATGGATTTCTTTATGTGATGTTTCAACAGGACCACCGGGACCAATAGGACCAATAGGACCAACAGGTGCAGATGGTGCAGTAGGACTAACAGGACCATCAGGTGCAGATGGTGCAGATGGTGCAGTAGGACTAACAGGACCATCAGGTGCAGATGGTGCAGTAGGACCAACAGGACCGGCAGGTGCAGATGGAGATAGTACTGGAAGCGGATGGAGTTTAACAGGTAATGACACTGTTCCTCCTCCAATATACTTCATAGGAACTAAAGATGCAAATGATTTTATTATTAAAACAAATAATATTGAAAATATCAGAGTTACATCAGGAGGATTAGTAGGTATCGGTATTAACCCACCTTTACACAAGCTACATGTTGAATCTAATATTGCAGGAGTTGGTAATTATGCGGGCTACTTTAAAAACACTTCAACAGGTAGTGGTATTTACGGTTTTGGAGAAAGTCTCGGAATTTATGGAAAAGCTAATGCCCCTGCTGGCATACAAAGCTATGGTATAGGAGGAGAATTAGGAAATACTGCTACCAGAGGTGCTGCTGTTAGAGGAACACTGGAAGCTTTTGGTGCTGAAGGCAATCTTGCAAGAATAGATGTAGCAACAGGGAGAAAAATAGGCGTTTACGGAAATGCTGATGATGCAGGTGGACAATTTTATCCCGGCGTATTATTTAGTCCAAAATCAGGTGCAACTCCTTGGGCAACAATAGGAATGCAATACTTAGATGACGACGATAGTACTATGTATTACTACAATGGTATTTCATGGATACCTTGGACAAGCGGTGGAGGCAGCAGCGAATGGACAGACGCAGGAACTTATGTATATCCTAACGAAAATAGTAACATTCGTGTTTATGAAGATAATAATATTTATGGTTTTTATTATAAAGACCTGGCTACTTATGGAGGTTACTTCAAAAGTACTGAAGCTGGTGCTGATAATTATGGAGTATATGGTGAATGTGCTAATACTGACCTTTTTGGATATGGCGGCTATTTCAAAGGTGGTTGGTATGGTATTAAAGCAGAAGTTTTACCTACCGGAAACGGGATATATTACGGTGCTTACGGTAGAGTATCAGGAGGTTCAGGAACAAATTATGGCGTAAAAGGTTATGCTAACGGCACAGGAAATAATTACGGAATCTATGGCTCTGCAGTAAATGCAGGTGGAACAAACTATGGCGTTTACGGCTCAGCAAGTACAACTGATGGCTATGGTATTTTTGGTTATGTATCTAACCAAGATGGGTTTGGCATTAAAGGATACAATGCAGCATCAAACGGCACAGGAATTTTTGGCTCTGGTGACAATATCGGTGGATACTATCTCACAGGTGGCTCTGGCGGAGCTTTTAGTGGTGATTCTATGGGCGTTTGCGGATTTACTACTGTTGATGGAAATGATACCTGGGGTGGATATTTTGAAAATGAACATGGCTCTTATGCTTATGTAGGAGGAACTACAGCAGCAGGAACAAACAGAAAAATAGAAGGAAACGGAACTGTTAATACAGTTGTAGATGGATTAAATAATGATAAAGTAACAATGACATGCCCCGAAGCCCCTGAAATATTATTTATGGATTATGGTTCCGGTAAATTATTAAATGGTAAAGCCCATATTAATTTAGATCCAATTTTTACAAAAAATATTTTTGTTAACAAAAATTATCCGTTAAGAGTATTTATTCAGTTAGAAGGCAATTGCAAAGGTGTTTATGTTACTAATAAAACTGCACAAGGTTTTGATGTAATAGAATTACAGGAAGGAAATTCTAACGTAGAGTTTAGCTGGACAGTTACAGCTACCAGAGCTGATGAATTTAATGAAAACGGTACGATTTTTTCTAAAAATATAGGGCAAAGGTTTGCTCCTGCTACCTTGCCAAGACATACTATTAAAGCAAGAATAGTAAAACCTCCCAGGAAAGATATAAAAGAAAATAATAAATAATACTTATTTAAGTTTCGGACTTAGTACATTGCTGTCAATCAGGTTATTAAAACTATAAAACGTACTGAATTAGAACAATTTTATAAGGCTAATGTATTGAATATCAATATACAACAAAAGCAATAACCATTTATAGTTATTTATGCTGTTTTATTCTAATAAACAATTAATGTTTTTAAGCCCTGAAAGGGCATTATATATCAACGCAGGGTGTAGCCCTGTGAATATAAATACAATACC
>Ga0307991_1001818_pt1 | contig 14724 bp, 14 predicted proteins | sample EllFjometagen131_FD_203146 | JGI IMG/M metagenome (GOLD analysis project Ga0307991, IMG submission 203146) | Marine microbial communities from Ellis Fjord, Antarctic Ocean - #131 | ecosystem: Environmental > Aquatic > Marine > Unclassified | place: Southern Ocean | collected 2014-10-08
CTCAGTTGGTAGAGCGGGTGACTGTTAATCACCTTGTCGCATGTTCGAGTCATGCTCGGGGAGCCAACAAATTCAAGCACTTACAGTTAATTCTGTAGGTGCTTTTTTGCGTTTTAGGCCCCCGTGGGACACCTATGGGACACTTGCCAAGTATTAGCCCTCAAAGGTTTTCGCTCTAGGTGAATTATTGATGAACTGCGTTGGCTGTAAACAGACCTTGTAGATTATTTTTTGCTCATGGACTTAAGTTTTAAATCAACCAGCACCATAATTTTTTTTCACAGTTCAAGTTGAACTATTTGAGGAGACAAATCATGGCAGCTATTGAGGTAAGAAAAAGTAAGGACGGGAAAACGAGTTATCGAGTTAAGATCCGCTTAAAGGGGTATAGGCCAGAAGAGGCAACCTTTGATAGGAAGAAGGAGGCTCAACGTTGGATGACTCAGACAGAGGCGGCAATGATGGAAGGTCGTTTTTATAAGTCCGCTGAGCGGCGCAAACTGACCGTTGTTGATGTGATTGATCGTTACTCTACTGATACGCTCCCACATAAATCACAAAATATGCAAAAAAGGCAATCTGCACAGCTGCTATACTGGCGACAGCAGATTGGTCATATGCTCCTTTGTGACCTTACTCCGCAAGTTCTCTCAAAGCAAAGAGACCGCCTCTTTGCTGCCCCTCTTGCTAATGGAAATAGTCGTAGTGCTGCTAGCGTCAATCGACATCTGGCAGCACTATCTCATATGCTCACTATTGCCTGTGAGGAGTGGGGGGACATTGATGGTAATCCATTACTTAAAGTAAAGAATTTATCAGAACCGCGCGGAAGAACAAGGTTTCTATCAGAAACAGAGATTGATGCCCTAAATGTAGCCTGTAAAAAAAGTGATTACGCCGACATGCACTGCATTGTTGTACTTGCGTTATCAACTGGCGCTAGGCGCTCCGAGCTGATGAACCTAAAGTGGGCTGATGTGGATCTTAAACGCGAGTGTTTACAATTTAACCAGACTAAGAATGGTGAGATCAGACGGGTGCCACTTAAGGGGCAAGCTCTATCATTATTAAAAGAAAAAAGCCGTGTGCGCCGGATTGATTCTAACCTTCTCTTCCCAGGCAAAAACGATGCCCCGTACACCATAGAAAAACCTTGGCAAAAGGCACTAGCTGAGGCGCAGATCAATGACTTTACCTTCCATGATCTACGCCATACAGCAGCGTCGTACCTAGCTATGGGTGGAGCATCCTTACTGGAGATTGCCAACATCCTCGGGCATAAAACCCTGCAAATGGTGCAGCGCTACGCCCACCTAACTGAGAGCCATACCGGCTCTGTGGTAGAGAGAATGAATAATTCTTTGTTTGGTTAGTAATGAGTTTAGTAGCCCCTCCCATCCTTTTTAGGAGGGGCTACTTATTCACTCTACTTATCTAGTAATTTCTTACCCTGCGATATCGTCCAACTGACTCCAGCGCCGACCACTATAACCGCTAGAGCTATACCAGTAGCTACAGCATCTGCAGGATAGCCCTCAGAGCGCATTGCAACATCTCTGTTGCTAGAAATATCCATATCTAAGCGACTTGTTTGATATTTACCTAAATCCATCCGTTACCTTTCTGTTGTAGTTAATATTACGCAGCCATTAGCTGCAGCGGTTTAACCATGCTCAGCACCTGCCCGCCTACGTTCTGCAGCTGGGCACTCTGCTCCGTAGTTAGCTTAGGGTATTGAGCTGCCTTGGTAAGTGTCTGGATAATGTGGAACATCGTATGCCCACCTTCGTAGGCAAATGCCCAGTCAACCGCGTCACGCTGCTCTTTATCTAGCCCGTACTGGCGTCCGATAAAACCCAGCGATTGCGTAGGATCGGTTACTCGATTATCCATAGCTATTGTTAGCCGCTGCTTCTGTGCCGGAATATTACTGTATGCTTGGCTTAGGATCTGCGGTAAACGATCTAACGCTTTCTGGGAAACATGGCGGTAGGCTGTAGCATTACCTCTGTCCTTCACAATTAGGCCATTGGTACACACGAGCCTAAGGATAAATGCAGCAATACTAAAGCTAGCTAGGCCGATCTCTGAGTTGATTATGGAGATACCTGGCACATGGTAATCATCCCCCTGTAGCGCGAATGTTTGCTGTGGGTCACCTAACGTCAGTTGCATCATGCCGTCATCCATTTTCAGCTCCACCTTACGCTCAGGGTTCACGCCACTGTGCAGCAGGTTCTCAACAATTGTGGCATGATCAATCGGTACATAGCGCTTAGAGAACACACCGCGGACTTTTTCACCGTCAAAGCGAACAAATAACTTTTTACTGCTCTGGCGCTGCAGGCCGTAATTGTAGTTTATCTGTTGTAAATACTCAGGTATCTGAATCATGTACCCATGTGGTACAGATAGCCGACTGGCCAGCGCCTTTGAAGCTACTGATGTTAGTTGATGATCTTCACCGGCAATTCTAATCGTCTTGGTGTTACAGAACTCAATATCTCTAACTGGAATAAGTTGGTCATGATAGTTGTCGCTTCTTTGCCTGAGGTGATCATAGGTTTCACTGAGGGTTAGTGCGGTATTCGAGTGCATAATAAACTCCTGTAGTTATGTGTTTTTTTAACAGAGAATTGATGGGTTATAGCCATTAAGCTGATATCTGATGTTTTGAGTTTTGCGTGTGGTGTTTTTTGTTGGGGATTTGTGCTGAGGTAGTTATCGTGTGTCGAGGTGAGCTGACTATATGAGATTGGTGTTGAGCTATTTACTGCCTAGGTATTGGCTTTATCCGCGACACAGCTTACAATAGCTGCAATCACTGCATGCCCAGCTATACGTTGGGATATACACTTGCTTATCTACCGCGTCCAGTACGCTGCAAGCGAGTTCGGTGAACTTGGTGATTTGGTCTGAAGTACGTGTTAATTCGGCTTGTTCAAATTTCGGAGTCTTGAGCTTGCGTAACACGTCAAAGCGTCCATGAAAAAGCTCGCCATCCTTCAGATAACCATTTTCCTGCAAGAGATAAGCGTACAGGCTCATCTGATGGCTATCGTCGCATACCGATTGGGAATAGCTGTTGCGCGATGTTTTGTGGTCAACAGCAATGTAGTGGCCACTTGCTTTATCACGTAATAACAGATCAACTACCCCCACCAGGTCAAAGCCCGTTTCGCATCCCGCTTCATCGTAAAGCGGTGCAGACAACGGCAACTCCACCCCTTCAATAGTATAATCTGTTAAATCAATATTTTCTGTAACCGACTTCAACATTTTTGTACCCATCTCTTCAACGGCACCGAGATCGCACAGATCCTTCGTGTATTTGATCGGTATTTTGCTGGTGACAACTTCTGTCGCCAAATAGTCCATGAACTTCTGATTCAACGCTTCGAGGGATAGTGGTTCTTGGTGTTGTTGATAATACAGATAAAATGCTTCGAGCACGGTGTGAATCGCAGTGCCAAATAAAAGGTTAATACTGATATGGGTCGGTTTCAGCCCCTTCACATACGAGTACTCATATTTTTTTGAACAGAGTAAATATTGATTTAGTTGACTGCTGCTGAGGTGCAAGCTTTGCCTGAGTGTTTGCAATGCTAGATTTGTTTTGGCCATGAGATTTCCTTTCAATTTGATGAGCCAGATTACGCTGCTTGGTTTGATTGAATACGATTATGTCTCAGGTCATCAATGAAAGCTGAAGCATCATGGCGGCTGATAAAGTCCAGCATTACACCGTAGACCTGCTGGCAATGCTTACTGATCTCTGCCTTTGACATTCCAACACCGCTAGCTAATTTGAGAATATAAGAATGTTGCTTCTGAGACAGGCGGTTTGATCCGCCACCAGTGCTGCTATCGTGGTGATCGGTTGGCTCGGCTGTGTTGTGTGACTGTGTCTGGTTACGTTGCTGTGAATGGTGTGAGGTAGCCTGTCCGCCATGATTCTGTGCCTGACGAGGGGTATTGCCTGTTGATGGTTTGGTACTGCCATACAGATACAATCCAACCCCCAGCAAGGTCGCGGCTTTCTTGATGGCATCGGTTGTCGCAGCCTTCATATCATTACCCAAATCGACAATTTCACCAGTGTCAAGATTTCGCTTTATCTTTGATGAACCAAAACCATCCTTAATGACAGACCCTGCAGTGATCCGCGCTTGAACGATAATTTCGTCTGCATCGCGGTCTACGATGTGTTGAATCACCTGACAGCTCCACTCACTATTGAATGCTAGGTTTAGACGGGCAATAACACTGTTCCCCTCGATATAGCTGAGCGTCCTTCCGCCCCCTCCATCACGTTGTTTGATCTCCTCAGGCCTAAATGGCTTCTCTAGATTAATTCTCTGCTCTTCGGTCATGACATTCTCCTCTTGTTGTATGGGTTAAACGTAAAATGCCCTGAAATCCTTGGTGGATACAGGGCAACGTAGCTAAATGATTCTTCTACACTCTTATAACAACTTTCCCTTTTTATTTTAGCTATTTACAGAAAATCTAAACTTTCTATTTTTTTATAATCAAGGTCTTAAAATCGGCACTCTGGCACCACAGTATCTAACAGTAAATAAGCAAATAGTTATTGAATGTTAGTTACTTAACCCTGATGGAGATGTCATGAAAATGCCGCCAACCACTGAACCAACAGCCGTAGAGATTAGTAAAGCTCTATTCTTAACCGCCAGCACCTCAAAAGATCCGTATGCTCGCTACCACTGCAAACAAACCATCGACAAGTTGGGCGTCTTTCCCCCCTCTGGAGGAGGGGGAGCGCACGGCGCTCTACTGTCGGTTTCTAACCATGCGGTAAGGAGCGAATTAAGTGATGAAGAGATCTATATCTTGCTCAGGGAAGTTGTGCACGGCCCTCGATATATTCCAGATGGTGAAATATGGCAGGCAGTAGAGAGAGCACGTTGTGACTTAGAAGAAGTAGACGATGAAGAAGAGTCTTTTAGCACTGAAGGGCAGCCAAAAAGGTCTGTAAGGCTCAACCCTAAAGTTCAGCTGGTCCAGAAAGAGGCACTTAGCGCAGAGACAAAGTCGAGGTTACTTGCTCAGCGTGATGAATGGATTGAGCAGGGGATGGGTACTACTGAAGCTGATATTAAGAAGAGATCGTCCGTTGGAATTAAAGGTGGGAAGGCTGAGCATGCAGCAAGGGTAATCGAGGAACTTTACGAGCCTGATGAACTGATCTTTATGGGGAAACGATCTTTAGCTGGTCTCTTAAACCGCACGATTCGCAGAGCTAAAGATTGGTGCCAGCATTTCCGCTCAGGCGGATACATCCCAGAGCTGATGATCATCAACCCGTTAACAGGTACTGAAGCTCCAACTAAGTCTGGCGACAAGATGACGTACCGAGGAGATGCCTGCGTTAAAACTTACAAATACGCTGTTGTTGAGTTCGACGATCTCACTCTTGAAGAACAATTAGCGTTTTGGTCGCAATGTCCTCTACCTATCGTGGCACTGAATTACTCGGGCGGTAAGAGCTACCACGCTTGGGTAAAGGTTGATGATGTTGCCACAGCTGAGCAGTGGGACCTTGTTGTAAAAGAACAATTGTACGAGCAAATGCTCGTACCCATGGGGGTTGATGCGATGTGCAAGAACCCTGCGCGATTGACCAGAGTTTGCGGTCATAAGCGCCTCGACAAAAACAAATTCCAGAGATGTATTTTTTTAGCCCCTGAAGGGAGATCCATATCTAATGACAAGTAATCCACTGCAAAATATCCTTGAGCAAATGACTGTAAAGCTTGAGGAGATAGAAATTGAAGCTGCAACTGTTGACGTATCTGCAATTATCGCAAAGGCAGCACAGCTTGGTGAGATTGAGTACGAACAGCAGAAAAAGAAGTTGGCTAAAGAGGCTAAGCTACCGCCCAAAGTCTTTGAAAAGAAGGTCGAGCAGGCTCGTATTTGTAGCAATGGTAGTAAAAGTAACGAGTTCGACCTAAGGCATGATGGATTGTATCGAATCGATGATTACGGTAATCCGCTGGAGCAACTAACCAGCTCTTTTACTGTCGTTGGTCAGGGCTGCGATGCTTCCAATCGAGGCTACTCTTTGGTTATTGATGTGCCTACATCGAGTGGCCAAGTGAACCAAGTAATTATTTCGAATGGTACCCTTGTAGCTGATGGCAAAGAGGCCTTGAAGCAGCTTGCTGATGCTGGGTTAGTTATCACTGAATTTGATGGTGCACCCAATATGCTAATTCGCTATCTGCGTGGATTAGTGCATGGTGAGCCAAAACTGTTAGTCGAATCACCTGGCTGGGTTGATGGTGAGACATACATCACCCCAGATGGTGACACGATCCCTGCAGAAAATGATCATGTAATCTTCAAAGAAAATCACGGCAGCGATATCGACTGTACTTGTCAGGGGACCCTTCAGCAGTGGCAGCAGTATGTTGGCTGCTACTGTGTTGGTAATTCAGTGTTGATCCTCAGTGTATGTGTCGCGTTAGTAGGGGTTTTGCTGCCAATCTTAGGGCTCGAATCCTTCTTCGCGCACATTATAGGGTCCTCTTCAACGGGTAAAACTACAGGTTTAAAGGTTGGAAACTCAGTTGTTGGTTCACCTAAGCGGATTAAGACATGGCGAACCACCGATAACGCTTTGGAATCCATAGCCTCGCTGTGTAACCACTGTTTGCTCTGCTTAGATGAAATGGGCCAAGTCAGTGCTCAAATTGTCGGTGACATTGCTTATATGTTGGCAGCAGGTCAAGGTAAGCAACGCGCAAACAGAAATGGTGACGGTCGTGCCGTTAAGTCGTGGCGCGTCGCAGCACTGTCTACTGGAGAGATCCCCTTAGCGGATCATATACGCTCTGGCGGAGGTCAGGCTCGTGCGGGGCAGGAAGTGCGTATCCTTGATATTAAGATCCTGCCTTCCTTTAATTACGGAGCCTTTGAAACCATTCATGATTATGAACAACCTTCCGTGTTTGCGCGCGATATTGCCAATAACGCAGGTCGATATTACGGAACGCCTCTAAAGGCTTTCATTACCAAAATCACTGAACTTGGTCATGACCAAGTTCGAGCGCTTGTTAAGCAAATCACGGAACAATTCTTAGCTGATATTGTGCCACCTTCTGCTGATGGGCAAGTTCATCGGGTTGCCGAGCGCTTCGCTCTGCTAGCTGCAGCAGGTGAGCTAGCATCTCAATGGGGCATTACCGGCTGGGCCGATGGTGAAGCAATCAAGGCTATGATGGCTGTGTTCGCGCGTTGGATAACCGACCGTGGTGGCATCGGTGCCAGTGAGGAGGTCAAAATCCTGGCGCAGGTCAAATACTTCTTCCAACAATATGGCCACAGCCGTTTTGAACCTAAGGGTACGGTTGTGTCCCCAAATGAAGAATCACGCGTACCTAGTCGTCGAGCTGGCTTCTACACTGTCAAAGATGGTGATTTCCACCATTACGTCCCTTCTGAAGTGTTTAAAAATGAGATCTGTGAGGGCTTCAATCCGAGTTTGGTCATCAAGGTCTTGACCGACTGCGGAGGGCTTGTGCCAGCTAAAAAAAGTTCCATATCGGGTGTCGTTAAAAATGAGAACCAACAGTCTGAGCGTGTCTACCATTTTATCAATATCGCTAGCTGCGGAACTAATCCCAAGGAGGTCAATACATACTTTTGAGCTGTGTAACTTCGCTGTAACTCGGTGTAACCAGCTGTAACCGGTGTAACCAAATGGCAAAAAGTTACACTCGGTTACAGCTGGTTACATTTCAGTTGTAACTGTGAGAAAACATTTTTCACCTAGAGCGATAACCTTTATATAACCTTATATACAGATAGTTACGAAGTTACAGTTCTTTTTATATAGATAACCCCTAACCTAAATATGATTGGAGAAAACAGATGGTAAAAAGACCCGAAAATTCAGCTTTAAATCAACGCTTCTGCCTGTGGCACAAGGAGCTTATCAATTATGGTCTTGCTCCTAATCGTTGCGATCAATGCACCATAAAAACACTCTCGGACTGTGGTCTATCGTTTTTGGACCCTAAAAATGTAACCTTGAATAATGGAATCACCGTTCAGCAGGTTATCAGCTACGTGGGGCAAGAGCATTGGCAGTTAATTAAGGACGATCCTGACTCAATTGCTGAGGTTCTCGAACAGTTTGATGTGCCGAAAGAAAATAGGGAGGATCCTGTTGATGACGAATTTGAGTTTTAATCTTGCTGCACAACCCTTTTGCGATATCAGGCAAGAAGGGCACGACGTCTTCATCGTTACTGAGCTTGAGGTTATTGCATTCACGATAATAACACTTGCTACATTACTTCTCAGCTTGTGGTGTTGCTTTTTCTCTAAATCATGTGCTGAAGATCCACATGTCGGTGGGGATAAGTTGTCTGGACCAGGAGTAAAACTATGACTGTAAAACTAACTCACGATCCATCAGGCGCTCTGTGCGCTTCGATTCCATTTGGCGGATGCCAAAGCTTGTTTGATAAACAATTAGCGGCTCAGACAGGCTGTGGTTCGCCCGAATCAGCTCAACGGGTATTACGCAATTTACTTTCTGGCCTTGAATTAACAACACAGTCACCTGTCGATGATATTAACGCAGCAATAGGGGCATTACTGGCGATGGAACCTCAATCTCCTTTAGAGGCAGAACTGATCTGTCAGGCACTTTCTTCAAGCCACTTTGCTACCAAGTTGCTGCGTAAATCGAGTCATGGCAATCCTGAAAGTCAGGAGCAGTGGCTCAAGCTTTCCATGAGACTGATGCGCCTTTACACGCAGCAGATCGAGACGTTAAGTCGGTGGAGACGACAGGGCCAACAGTCCATGGTGATTAAACATCTTCACGTCTCTGATAATAGTCAGGCCGTGATTGGCCCTATGTCTATGGGGGCTAATTTAATATGACAATTCAACCTCAAAAAACACAGGGGAGTCCCTCGCTGGGAGGAGCTCCAATAGGTAATCGTAACGCAACGACATCACAATGTTACACCCGTGAAAATCAGCAATTAGTCGCACAGGTTAGGCAATTACTTCGAACTCAAAAAGAGTTTTTAACTTCATTGATTGACAATCCCCATCCCAACCAGAAAGGGCACCAATAGCTATGCACGAGTACTCAAAATTAGATCATGAATGGTTAGCAGAAAAGGCAGCAGACGCTCCACGACCTCCGTATCCTGGAGGCTACTTGACCAGTTTGCGGGCCGTAGCCGATTATATTGGCTGTACGCCGCAAACTGTTAAGAACAGGGCGTCGCGAGGTGACATATTTATTCTTAAGGTTAAGGGGCACTATGTTGGGAATACAGCTTGGTATTATAAGCCTGTAGAAGAGCCTCAAGGGCGTGAAAACTACTTTATGGGGATGCCAATACCTCCATCAGCGATCATTTTTGACACAGATAATACTGTCCATCTTGGGCTTAAAGGACATATCGTAACATCAGAGTTATCACTATTAACAGAACAGGAGTATTGCTCCAGTTACAATCTCCAAGCTCTCCCTGATTGTGAGATTGCAGATTTTATTGGTGAATTGTTACCTAGGCTAACGAAGCAGTATGGGCCTTGTAGGGCATTTGGTTCCGATGACGAAATCACAGAGGTTCACTTCGAAGGGTACACCGATGCTTACGCTGATGTTGACTCTGCAATCATGCAGGAGGTGCTGCGAGAGCATGGCTTCTACGCTGAGAGGGATAACCGCTTGCGTTGGTATGATCATCCACGCCTCACAAATAAGGTAATCATTCGTAAGTTATAGCTTAATGTTGTGACCAACAATGCCTCCTCAGGTTATGAGACTGGGGAAGTATTGTGCAAAAACGAGAATATAAAAGACACAACATCTCTATAATTAAAATAATAGCAAATCCTCCTGTCATCCCCTATACTTAATCGCTTTTAGAATTTACTTAAAAACATCCTGCTGAACCGACTTCATACGTCATAAATCAAGAATGGGAAAATACCTTGGATCACTCCGCACATAATAAAATTGTCTCTTTTATTTGGTCTATAGCCGACGACTGCTTACGTGATGTTTATGTGCGAGGTAAGTATCGTGATGTCATTTTACCGATGATTGTCCTGCGCCGCTTAGACTGTTTGCTTGAGTCAAGTAAAGATGCCGTCATGGAGGAGTGGAAACAGCAGCAGGAAGATGGTTTTACCGTGCCCGAACCTATGGGTATGTGTGAGGCCTCCGGCTATGTGTTTTATAATACCTCGCCATTTACCCTCAAAAAGTTGGTCACTACCGCATCTAATAATCTTCAACAGTTGGAGGCGAACTTCAGCCTCTATCTTGATGGCTTTAGTGGTAACGTCAAAGAGATTATCGCCAAGTTCAACCTGCGTGCTCAAGTTAGTCACATGGCAGCTAAAAATGTACTGCTACCTGTTTTAGAAAAGTTCACCTCACCCAATATTAACCTCACACCAGATGAAGTTTTAGATCCTGATGGGCGCAAGATGCCTGCGTTGTCTAACCTCGGCATGGGTTACGTATTTGAAGAGTTGATCCGTAAGTTTAACGAGGAGAACAACGAAGAAGCTGGAGAGCACTTTACTCCGCGCGAAGTGATCCAGCTGATGATTCACCTGCTGTTCGACCCTGTTAAAGGGCACGTGCCGCCGACGATGTTGATCTATGATCCCGCTTGTGGCTCTGGCGGTATGCTAACGGAATCACAAAACTATCTCGAAGATCCTGATGGCCATTTTCAGGTGGGTACTCAAGCCATCTCTCTTTATGGTAAAGAGATCAACGACGAGACTTATGCTATCTGTAAGTCGGATATGATGATCAAAGGCAACAACCCCGAAAATATTAAGAACGGTTCTACTCTGGCCACCAACGATTTTGCTGGTACCCGTTTTGACTTCATGCTCTCAAACCCTCCTTACGGTAAGTCGTGGAAGACAGAGCAAAAGAATATTGTCGATGGCAAGCAGGTTCTCGACAGCCGCTTTGAGGTTGAGCTGTCCGATTTTAGAGGGGGTAAAGAGATTGTTCCGGCGACACCGCGCTCCTCAGATGGGCAACTGCTATTCTTGATGGAGATGGTGGATAAGATGAAGTCCACTAGCGATAGCCCCACAGGTTCGCGCATCGCCTCTGTTCACAACGGTAGTTCACTGTTTACTGGTGACGCTGGTGGCGGCGAAAGTAATATCCGCCGTTACATCATCGAAAATGATTACCTCGAAGCCATTATCCAACTGCCCAACAATCTCTTTTATAATACCGGCATCACCACTTATATCTGGCTACTCTCCAGCAACAAAGTCCAGAACCGCAAAGGCAAAGTTCAGCTGATTGATGCCTCGAAGTTCTTCCGCAAGTTGCGTAAGAACCTTGGTGACAAAAATTGTGAATTTGCTCCAGCCCATATTCAGCAGATTGTTGACCTGCATAGCAGTATGCCTACTGACACCGCTACTTCTAAAGTGTTCGATAACCAGGACTTTGGTTATTACAAGGTCACCATCGAGCGCCCTAGCCGTAAGGCGGCACAGTTCACTCCTGAGCGCGTAGCAACACTACGGTTTGTCCCAGCTGTGAGTGAGATGATGGAGTGGGTTTATCAAAACTGGGGAGATAGCGTTTATACTGATCTAGCACAGCACCAACAAGAGATTGAAGACTATCTGGACAAGGAGGAGGTCAGCCTCACAGCCAAGAACAAAAAATTATTGCTCGCCCCTAAAACATGGCTAGTACAACAACAATTGATGGAAACGGCTACCACATTGATGGATAGCATCGGTCAAGAGTTGTTTATGGACTTCAATCTGTTCCGTGAGCAATTTGATGCCGAGATAAAAGCCCTTAAGGTAAAGCTTAGTGCTAGTGAAAAGAATCAGATCCTTAACGCTATCAGCTGGCGTGACGATAATGCCGCCAAGGTGATTAAAAAAGTTCACAAGCTCAGCAGTGATAAGCTTGCCACAGTGTTAGAGCGTAACGAATGTACCGAGAACTCACTTGCCGACTTTGGTTACTGGCCAAGTGATAGCAACGGCAGCTATATCGAATATGAGACCGATAGCGACCTGCGTGACACCGAGAATGTGCCCCTTAAAGAGGATATTCACGACTACTTTTTACGCGAAGTGCGCCCCCATGTCGATGAAGCGTGGATCAATCTCGATGTAACTAAAATTGGTTACGAGATTAGCTTTAACAAGTATTTTTATCAGCATAAGCCGTTACGCTCACTTGCAGAGGTAACACAGGATATTCTGAGCTTAGAATCTGAGACCGAGGGACTGTTAAAGAAGTTGGTTAGTTTTGGTACTGATACCCCTGCGGAGGAAAACTAATGCAAGAGATTAAAGGCTATGACCGCAGCGTTCAGGAACTCCTTGTCGGTGGCAACTACGGCATTGATTACTACCAGCGCGAATATAAGTGGGGCTCGAAGCAGCTTAGCGAGCTACTTAATGATTTAACCAGCCGCTTTTTAGAGAACTACAGTGATGGTGACAGCGCAAAGGACGTTGCCAGCTACGGGCACTACTTCCTCGGTTCTATCGTCGTTAGTAAAAACAACGAGGCCCGTCACATTGTTGATGGCCAGCAGCGCCTAACGTCACTCACCTTGTTGCTTATTTATCTCAACAATCTGCAACGCGATCTAGGGCAAAAAGTAGATATTCAAAACCTTATTTATGCCGATGACTTTGGCGAAATGAAGTTTAAGCTTAGCGTTGGCGAGCGCAACGCTTGCATGGAGGCATTGTACAATCAGCAACCCTTTGATCCTGATGGTAAGTCAGAATCGGTGCAGAATCTCTATGCTCGTTACAGTGAACTGGATGATTTGTTTCCAGACGAGCTAAAGACAGATTTAGTCCCACTTTTTATCTATTGGCTAAAAGAGAAGGTACAGCTAGTTGAGATAACCGCTTATGCCGATGAAGATGCCTACACGATTTTTGAGACCATGAACGACCGTGGTTTATCCCTTAGCCCTACCGATATGCTCAAGGGCTACCTGCTCGCCAATATTGATAATGCCGACAAGCGTGCCGAGGCCAACGACCTAATTAAAAAGTGGCTACGAAAGTTTGCCGAGTACGGCAAAGATACCGAGTCCGACTTTTTTAAAGCATGGCTGCGCTCTCAATACGCCAATAAAATTCGTGAGCGGAAGAAGTTTGCCAAACCTCAAGACTTTGATCTTATCGGTACCGAATATCACCGCTGGGTGCGTAACAATTGCAGTCAAATAGGGCTTAACGCCAGTGATGATTTTTACCAATGGGTAATCCGCGATCTCGACTACTTTGCTCAAATATTTATCAAGTTACTGAATGCAGCTAATAATAGAACACCTAAGCTCGAGAGCGTTCTCTTTAACGCTGACCATGGCTTCACCCAGCAACACCAGCTGTTAATGGCTCCTATCGATCCAGATGATTCACAGGAGCTATCGCTACAAAAAGCTGGTGTCGTTGCCGACTTCCTTGACTGTTGGCTCAACCGACGTTTATGGAACTTTAAATCTAACTCTTATTCCAGCATGCAATATACGGTGTTTATCCTCGGTAAAGAGATCCGCAGGAAATCACTAGCCGAACTGCGCCAGCACCTAGAGGATAAGCTGTTAGCAGAGATGCAACATACCGACTTTAACAACGCAACGTACTTAAATCAGTGGAGCGCAAAGAGTATTCACCGCCAACTTGCTCGCTTTACTGACTGGTTAGAGCAGCAGGCTGGATTGCAGGGGCGCTATCAAGAGTATATCGTTCGCTCAGGTAAGAACGCTTACGAAATTGAGCATATCTGGGCCAATCATTATCAGCGTCATCTCTCGGAGTTTCCGCAGCAAAAAGAGTTTGATAGCTGGCGTAATATGATTGGTGGTCTGATATTGCTGCCTAAAAAAGTCAATGCCAGCCTAAACGACGCGGTGTATGCGGATAAACTGCCCCACTATATAAAAGAGAATATCCTCGCTCAATCGCTCCACCAGCTTTGCTATACCAATAATCCTGGCTTTAAGCAGGCGATGAATAAGTTTGGGCTGCCCTTTAAAGCGCATGATGAGTTTAGCAAGAATGATCTGAGTGAACGCAATACCCTCTATAGCCAACTCGCTGAACAAGTGTGGTCAGTGGATCGTCTGCGGGGGGATGTTTGATGCTTACCACTGCAATGTATGATGAATACATAGATCCTAACATTGTTGGAGTGAATTCAATTCCCCGACATTGGACCGTCTTACCACTCTGTGCGGTCGCAAAGCAAAAATCTGTAATAAATTGCGTTGGCCTAGAGCTCTTGTCTGTGTATTTAGATCGTGGTGTTATAAAATTTTCTGATGTGAATGAAAAAAGGACAAACGCTACAAGTGAAGATCTTTCCAAATATCAAGAAGTTTTGCCTGGAGATTTCGTTTTAAATAATCAGCAAGCCTGGAGGGGGTCTGTTGGTGTTTCTAAATACAGTGGCATAGTCAGCCCAGCCTATATCGTTTTGGTATTATCTGATGTAGTGAATACGAAATTTGCTAATTATTTTTTTAGATATGAAGCAATGGTATCGCAATATCTAATATGTTCTAGAGGCGTTGGGACAATTCAAAGAAATTTATATTGGCCGCAATTAAAAAGGGTGCCAGTTTTTATTCCACCATTTGACGAACAAGACCGCATCGCCAACTTCCTCGACAAAAAGACCGCCGAGATCGA
>Ga0307991_1001821_pt1 | contig 14714 bp, 11 predicted proteins | sample EllFjometagen131_FD_203146 | JGI IMG/M metagenome (GOLD analysis project Ga0307991, IMG submission 203146) | Marine microbial communities from Ellis Fjord, Antarctic Ocean - #131 | ecosystem: Environmental > Aquatic > Marine > Unclassified | place: Southern Ocean | collected 2014-10-08
GTGCATGTTACAAAACCGTAATAAGCTATTGTTAATGTTAGATAGTGTGCGCAAGAAAACTGCTCTTTTTTTCTGTCTTTGTTAAGAAGGCTTCAAAGACAAGGCTTTCGAAGTTTTGAAAACCAAGGAGTTCACTTTTGTGAATGACTGTTTTCAAAACGAGAATAACGCCGTATTTGGAGTTTTCTTGCAAAGACTATGTGATAACCTTTCTAACCGAATCAATAACAGTACCATCAACCCATTTAATAACAGCAATTATTTCATCGCTTAGTTCAACTTTTTCAGGAACACCACAAATTGCTTCTGCTTCTTCTTTAAGCTCTTGAATGGTTTTTATTAGTAGCCCTGAATTTTTAGTTTTTTCAATGAGGTCTGTCCGTAATGGATTAATTGCAATACCACGTTCGGTAACAATAACATCAATTAATTCGCCGGGAGCACAAATAGTGGTTACCTCATCGCGAATAACAGGAATCCTATCACGAAATAATGGAATAGGCATAATTGTAGTTTTGCCTGCAAGGGTATTCTGCCAGCCACCAATACCGTGTAATAAATATCCATCGGAATGGGTTACAACATTTGCATTAAAATTAACATCAACTTCAGTTGCACCTAAAACTACAATGTCAACCATGGCTGCAAAGTTACCTTTACCATGATAGTTATATGATGTAAATGGTGATGTGTCAACATGATTTTGATTTTCGCGCATTGAGCGAACTCCTTCGAGGTCAAATGTTTGTCCGTCAAGAATATACTCTACCAATCCTTCTTCAAGTAATTCAACCGGATATTGATTGCTTCCTGCACGAATAAAACGTGCTTTCCAGTTATTTTTTCGTAATATATCTCCAAAATAGTTACCAATTGACAATGCTGTTCCACCGGCTCCTGCCTGATATGAAAAACCGTCATAAATTAAGCCGGCTTCTTCACAAAATTCAGCTGTCATTTCGGCAATTAGTAGCCTATCGGGGCTTTTTGTGATTCGTGTTGTCCCTGAAATAATTTTTTCGGCAATACCTACTTTGTCTACCTTTACAACATAGTCAACATAATTGCCTTGAATTTGCCATGGTATACAAGGGAATGGTACAAGATTATCTGTAACAACAATAACCTTTTCGGCATATTGCGAATCACCCAAGGCAAATCCTAATAATCCGCATGCTGCATCGCCATTTACTCCATTGGCATTACCAAATGGGTCGGCGGTTGGTGCTGCAATTACTGCAATATCAATTTTAACTTCCCCATCCTGAATAGCTTGATATCTGCCGCCATGTGAGCGCAATACACCTAGTCCCTGCATTTTACCTTCAGAAGCAAATTTACCCAAGGGACCATTCATACTTCCTTCAATACGATTTATTGTGCCATCTTCAAGATATTGAATAAGGTGTTCCTGACAAGGGAATGATGCTGAAGGATACCATCGTAAATTTTTAACACCTAGTTCGTGGGCAATATCAAATATTTGATTTGCAATTATATCTCCATTGCGAAAGTGGTGATGAGTAGAGATCGTCATACCATCTTTTAATCCTGCTTTAACAAGTGCTTCTTTTAGTGATGCTACTTCTTTATTACCATCATCTGGAAAATCGGCGCAACTGGAAATTTTTGGTCCATAACGGCGACCTGTTGGTCGGTGTTTTCCAACTCCTTTGAAAGGGATATGTTCTTCACCGTTAATTATGGTAGGAACTATTCTTCCCACTGCATTTTTTATTAATTTATCGTATTTTTTCATTTTGTATATTTTGTTTCCTCAAGATTATGTAGATTCATACAAATTCTATGTCTTCTGCGTAAATCTGCGCTATCTGCGGGACACCCTTTTGTTTATTTTGTCCAATCTTTACTAAGTTTCCCTGTGTTTATTGCAAGTGTAATAGTATTTTGAGCGCGTTTAACAACTGGTGCATCAATCATTTTTGAACCAAGTGACACTACTCCAAGTCCTTTTTCTGTTGCATCGTTAAAAGCCAATACAATTTTTTTTGCTTTTTCAATTTGAGCATCTTCGGGTGCAAAATTTTCGTGAATTACTGCAATTTGCCGTGGATGTATACAACCCATACCTGCAAAACCTAAGCCTTTTGAAGTACGCACATTTTCGGCAAGTGCTTCCATATTTGCAATATCAGAAAATACAGAATCAATTGCCTGAATACCAGCTGCAACAGATGCTGTAACTACCATGCTACGTGCAAAAAATGATTCATTTCCAGCAAATGTCCTCATGGTTCCTAAATCGGCTGTGTAATCTTCAAGACCAATTGCCATGGCAACTACATTATCAGCTTGAGCTATTTCGTAAGCATGCATAACACCTTTTGCACTTTCGATAATTGGCATTAGCCAAATATCATTGGTTATACTATGCTGTTTTTTAAGTTCATTCATTTTTTCATTAACCTTATGGAGATCATCTGCACTTTCACATTTTGGAACAAGAATAAGGTTTGCATAATGGGGGATAATAAAATCAAGGTCATCCAAGCCCATTGGAATTTGATTTATACGAACCATTCGCTCAGCACCATAAAAGTTAAGACTTCGCAGGGCATTTCTGACCATAAATTTGGCTTCAAACTTTTTGCTTGGTGCAACGGCATCTTCCAAATCTAGGATTAATCCGTTAGGTTTATGGATACCTGCATTTATCATTAATTTTGGACTGTTGCCTGGCAGATAAAGACGTGAAAACCTAAATTGATTTTTAGCTGTTGAGTTTTTATTCACATCTAATACAGGGAGTAAAAATTCTTTATTTGTATCAACAACTTTTTTAATTGCTGCTTCAATACGAGCTGCCATAACAAAATCAACAGCACCTGTGTCTTCAATTGTTAGTGCCGCATTTTCAATATCGAAAAACGAAAGTATTTCTAGCGCAAGTTTTTCTATTGATTTTCCGTATAATGCCTGAACTTTACTCTTGATATCAATTTGTAATCCCCCTTCTTGAAGTAATTCAAATTGTACTCTGCAATCGGATTTAACTCCTTTATCGTGATTGCCTGCTCTCCCTATTTTTGCCATAGTTTTTTATTGGAATTTTGAGCCACAAATGTAATTAAAATAAAAGTGATTGTGTAGTTTTATTGAAAGGTTTTATATGCTCAAATGATTTATTGCTAATTATATAATTAAACCTTTGTAAAAAAATTATTTTTCTCGCAAAGGTGCTAAGCCACAGAGGTTTGATTGTAAAAGAGTATATAATACTAAAAAAATACAAGTATCAGATTAAATCTGTTTTATTGTATTTTTATAAACTATTAAAACAAAACACCAAGCGTTTAATATGAAGTAACTACAGCAGGGATAGAAGTGTTAGAGTTGAAGTTGGTATGATGGTTTTGTTTGCAACGGGAAGCTGACCAAAGAAAAAATATTAGTTTTGCATGTCGGCTTTAAGCATCGTACTTTCTCTCTACTTGCAAAATAGAAACATGTTTGGAGCCGGCATTTTTATAAAATAAATTATGACTAGTAATAGATTTTATCCATATTTTTTAGTTACAATACAGCTTGGAAGCTTGCTTTACATAGCTATTTTCAGGGCCTGTTATATCAAATAATATTGCTGGTTTATTAGTAGAAAGTGTTGGTATTTTTCTTGCTGTTCATGCAATTTATATTGTGAAAATTAGAAATGTTAATGTTACGCCAACTGTAAAGAAGGGGAGTGAGTTGGTAACTTCGGGGCCTTACAGGATTATCAGGCATCCAATGTATATTGCACAGTTAATTGCTGTTTTGCCACTTGTTATTGATTATTTTTCGTGGTACCGACTGGCGGCAATAATTATTTTGTTACTTGTTTTACTAATTAAAATTGGATACGAGGAAAAGCAATTAATTGCACATTTTCCTGAATACACAAAATACAAGACTACAACAAGCAGATTGATTCCGTATATTTATTAATACAAATTATTGTAATTGTGAAATTTTGTCATGTTTAGACACGGTTAATGAAACATGTTGCATTGGCATATAGTTTGATATGGCTAAATAAAACAATAATATGACAATGAGAAATATTAGTTCACATAATGAAATGCAATCTTTGCTCAAGGAAGATGCTCGTAATTATGTGCTACTGTTTAAAAAAGGATCGGAAACAAGTGAGTGTAGTTATAGTAATATCGAACATGCTATTAATGATATAGTTGATGTAAATATTGTTGCTGCTGATGTTAGTAAAGTTAGAGATATTCATGTTGCATATGATGTAAAATCGGTGCCTACATTATTAATTTTTCAAGGTAATAAGTTTGAGAAAACAGTGAAAGGCTGCAATGATGACGGTTATTATAAATCACTTTTTGAGAGTGCTTTGTTTTCGGCAAAGGCTGCAAATGATGAAAATCCACAAAAAAAGGTGACAGTTTATTCAACTCCTACATGTAGTTGGTGTACCACATTAAAGACTCATTTAAAAAAGAATGGTATTAGATATTCTGATGTAGATGTGTCGAAAGACCAAAATGCTGCGGAAGCGATGAGGAAAAGAAGCGGACAGCAAGGTGTACCTCAAACAGATATTGGTGGAGAAATGATTGTTGGATTTGACAAGAATAGAATTAATACTTTACTGGGGATATAGTTTATAAAGTTGAAAGTTTGAAAGTTGAAAGTTTATAAAGTTATAAAGTTGAAAGTTGGGATTGGATTTATAAGAATGCAAGTTAGATATGAAATATCAGCGTAAATTCGCGAAATCTGCGGGAAACAATACTTTTTATTAGTTAAAAGTTTGAAAGTTGGAATTGGATTTATAAAAATGCAAGTTAGATATGAAATATCAGCGTAAATCTGCGAAATCTGCGGGAAACAATACTTTTTATTAGTTATAAAGTTGAAAGTTTGAAAGTTAAAATATACTAAATATAAAATAAAATAAAAGGAAATGAAAGAATTACAACCACTTAATGAGAATGTATTATTAGACATTACAGAAGATAAATCGGAACAAAAAACTTCAACAGGGATTATCCTTCCTGATTCGGCAAAGGAAAAACCACAATATGCAAAAGTTATCGCAATTGGTAACATCGAAAATGCAGGAATTGCTATTGGCGATGTTGTTTTTTACAAAAAGTTTTCAGGAACTGAATTTGAATTTGAAGGAAGCAAGTATTTAATGGTACTTTATGCTGATTTATTAGCTAAAATTGTTGAAACTGAGGAGATATAGTTACCTATTATTTAAAAACTAAAAAGCTGCTTTAGAATTCTAAAGCAGCTTTTTTTGTTTATAGTTTCATAAATGCCTTCCCAATATTTTCAATAATATCGCTAGCAATTAATGCCTCATAACTTATATCATTGGCAGCAATATCGCCTGCAAACCCGTGGATATACACACCAAGTGTAGCAGCTACTTCAGATGAGTATCCTGAAGCAAGTAATCCGGTAATAATACCTGTTAGCACATCTCCACTGCCAGCAGTTGCCATACCGGGGTTTCCTGTTGAATTAAAATAACACTGTCCATCAGGAAAGCAGATACTTGTGTTTGCTCCTTTGAGTATTATATAAATTCCATGTTTTTGTGCTAGATTTCTTTGCTTTTCTAAACGTTCAAAATCATTTTGCCAACTACCGGTAAGTCGCTGAAATTCCTTTGGATGTGGAGTAAGAATGCTACCTTGTGGCAAAAATGCCAGCCATGTTGGGTTTTCAGAAAGTATATTTAACGCATCAGCATCAATAACCATTGGGTTTGGGCTATTTTGAATTAACTTTTTAATAGCTAACTGCGACAGTTGCTCCATACCCACCCCCGGACCAATTCCAATTACATTGTACATCCCAATATCAGGAATCTCTGAAAAATAATTATCGTGTTTATCGATGCTTAGCATAGTTTCGGGTGATGCAATTTGCAGTATGTTAACTCCTGCTTTTGGCACATGTGTGTGAAGCAACCCAACTCCAGATCTTAAACATGCCTGCGAAGCAAGAATTGCTGCCCCCATTTTTCCATAGCTTCCGGCAATTAGCAACGCATGACCATAAGTGCCTTTGTGCGAGAATTTTGCCCTTCCTTTTATTACTTGCTTAATATCCTCTTTTAATAGTATATGATTTTTAGTTGGGGTTGAATTGATATATTCTGGACTTAACCCAATATCCAGCACTTCCCAGTTTCCAACGTACAACTCATTTTCGGGTAATAAAAAAGCAAGCTTTGGAAATTGAAAAGACAAAGTGTAATCAGCTCTCACTATTTTACCCTTTTCAGATAATGAAGTTTTGTCAGCAAATAATCCCGAAGGAATATCTATCGAAATTGTTACAGCATCAGAATCATTAATAAGGTTAATAACATCCCCGATAAAACCGGTTACAGGTTTTGTTAATCCCGAACCAAAAATAGCATCAATAACCACATCACCACTATCAATTTCAGGTATTGTGCTTTTGTTTTCAACTTCATTAATTTCTATACCAGAAATTTCTACTATTCTATTGAAGTTAGCTTGAAAATCTTCAGATGTATTTTTTGAGTATCTTATTATGTTGATTACCACTTGATAACCATTGTTTGTAAGCATTCGCCCAAGGGCAAGTCCGTCGCCCCCATTGTTACCCAACCCTGCAAATATGATTATTTTATTTTCAGGTTTAACATGGTTTTTAATCCACAAAAAAAGTATGGATGAAGCTCTCTCCATTAAATTAATTGAGGAAATAGGCTCATTTTCAATAGTGTAAAAATCGGCCTTGCGTATTTTATCTACGGAGAATATTTTCATTATCTATCACCATACATGTTTTCGTAATATTTTTGGTAATTACCCGATGTAACATTATCTAACCATTGTTGATTTTCCAAATACCAGTCTATTGTTAAAGCTATTCCTTCTTCAAACTGTAATGAAGGTTTCCATCCCAGTTCATTTTGAAGTTTCGATGAATCGATGGCATAACGAAGGTCATGACCGGCTCTGTCTTTTACATAAGTAATTAATTTCTCCGATGTTCCTAGTTCACGACCTAGTTTCTCATCCATGATTTTACAAAAAAGTTTTATTAAATCAATATTTGTCCACTCGTTATGACCGCCAATATTAAATGTTTCTCCATTAGCACCACCATGATAAATTACATCAATAGCTGCTGCATGATCTATTACATAAAGCCAATCACGTATATTTTCGCCTTTTCCATAAACAGGAAGTGGTTTATTATTACGTATATTATTTAAAAATAACGGAACTAGTTTTTCTGGAAATTGATTTGGTCCGTAGTTATTTGAACAATTTGAAATAATAATAGGTAAACCATAGGTATCGCTATAAGCTCTAACAAGATGGTCGGAACTGGCTTTTGATGCTGAATATGGACTATGCGGATCGTAGGGTGTATCTTCGTAAAAGAAACCTTCGGCACCAAGTGATCCATAAACTTCATCTGTAGAAACATGATAAAAGCGTTTACCTTCATAGTTACCATCCCAAATATGTCGAGCAGCATTGAGTAAATTTACTGTTCCTACAATATTTGACATAATAAACTCCATTGGATTCTCAATGGATCTATCAACATGTGATTCGGCAGCAAGGTGAATAACTCCGTCAAACTGATGCTTTTTAAATATCTCCATTATAAAGTCACCATCTACAATATCTCCAAGAATAAATTTATAATTTGGTTTTTTATCAATATCCTTTAGATTTTCGAGATTACCTGCGTAAGTTAACTTATCGAGGTTATAAATTTGATAATCAGGATATTTATTAACAAATAATCGTGCTACATGTGAGCCTATGAAGCCTGCTGCTCCGGTGATAAGTATTTTTTTCATATTTTATTATTTATTTTCTTTACAAGCCAGCTCCCATTTCCATGCCGACATGTTCATTTCATCTATTCCTTTTTCTGCTTTCCAACCAAGTTCGTCATTTGAGAAATCGGGGTTAGCCCAAACTTGAGTAATATCACCTTCGCGGCGGTCTACAATTTTATAGTTTAATTTAACACCTGTAACCTTTTCGAATGAGTTAATAACTTCCAGTACAGAATATCCATTTCCGGTTCCCAAGTTAAAAACTTCAAAAGTACTTTTCATTTTATCATTAATCATCCTGTCAACAGCAATTACGTGTGCTTTTGCAAGGTCAACAACGTGAATATAATCACGAATGGCTGTACCGTCAGGAGTATCGTAGGTATCCCCAAAAACACTTAGCTGCTCGCGTAAACCAATTGCAGTTTGTGTTATAAATGGGACAAGATTGTTTGGAACACCAAGAGGAAGCTCACCAATTAATGCTGTTTCATGAGCACCAATTGGATTAAAGTAACGAAGAGCAATTGCGTGTAGATCAGTTACTTTAATTGTATCTTTAAGAATTTCTTCGGCAATTTGTTTTGTGTTACCATAGGGTGATTCGGCAACCTTTATGGGTGCTTTTTCCGAAACTGGCAGTTCGTCAGGTTGACCATAAACAGTACACGACGATGAAAATACAATATTAGAAATTCCATTATCCTTCATTCCTTGCAACACATTTATAAGTGATTCGAGATTATTACGATAATACATAAGTGGCTCTTGAACTGATTCACCAACTGCTTTAAAAGCTGCAAAATGTATAATTCCGGCAATATCTTTATTCTGTTTGAAAAAATCTACTGTAAGCTGTCTATCAGATAAATCAAATACTTCAAGCTTAGGTGTTACACCTGTAATTTGTCCAATTTTATCGGCAATTTCAGCATTTGAATTACTTAAATTATCAATAATAACAACTTCGTATCCTTTATTCTGAAGTTCGACAACAGTATGCGAACCGATATATCCTGTGCCTCCGGTAACTAATATTTTCATGTGTTTTTAAGTTTTTAATATGGACTCTAAAAATAGAGAAAATATCAATTCAGGAAACATAAATTTTAAATAAATGAAAATTCCAATTATTGTTTACTAACAACTCCTTCGTTCAATTTATATTCTTCATTACTCTCAGGACAAATTGCTTTTCCCTCGTCATTAAAGTTTAAGCGATGACCAAATTCACTCATCCATCCAATATGACGTGCCGGATTTCCAACCACTAAAGCGTAGGCTGGTACTTCTTTTGTAACCACAGCACCTGCTCCAATAAAAGCATATTCACCAATATCATGCCCACATACAATTGTTGCATTGGCACCAATACTTGTCCCTTTTTTAACCAGAGTGCGGGTATATTGGCCTTTACGGTTTACACCACTTCTTGGATTTGTAACATTTGTAAATACCATTGATGGACCTAAAAAAACATCATCTTCACAAGTTACACCTGTATATATTGATACATTGTTTTGAACTTTCACATTTTTGCCAAGAACAACCTCAGGGGAAACAACAACATTTTGTCCGATATTACAATTTTCGCCCAATGTACAACCAGTCATTATGTGTGAAAAATGCCAAATTTTAGTTCCTTTGGCTATGTTACAGCCTTCGTCAATTATTGCTGTTTCGTGTGCGAAATAATTTTCTTTCATATTCCTTTTTGTTTCTTGCAGATTACTTTTTTTGTTTCCCGCAGATCTATTTGATTTACAGTGATTACTTTTTTTTGTTTCCCGCAGATATCGCTGATTTACGCAGATTTATTTATAGTTTTTTTTCTGCGCCAATCTGCGCTATCTGCGGGACAACATTTTTCCTGTTTTTTGTTTGCCGCCGATTACTCCAAATTATTGCAGGTTTGATTTATGTACATTGTGCAAAGATGCAAAAAAAATCACCGTATGCTCGAATGGCAAACGGTGATTTTTTGCGGCAGTAATTGCAGCGGTAGATTGTTGAAGTAGCAACAGATTTTTTTGTTATTAAACGCAGGCTGACAGAGGAAGCTCGCGGATTAATTATAAAAAAACTGTTGACACTAAACAACTACAAGCGTAAAGTACGCCCGGCCGCCCTAATAAACATACTATTTATTCACAAATTCCAATACAGCATCAGTAATTTCTTTCTGAATTTCGGGAGTTAACTCCGTGTGAATTGGCAACGACATGACCGTATTGCTCAACATCTCGGTAACCGGGAAATCGCCCTTTTTATAACGTGGGTTAAGGTATGCCTTTTGCATATGCAATGGTACCGGGTAATAAACTGCCGATGCAATTCCTTTATCAGCAAGGTGTTTCATCAAACCTTCCCTATCAACATTGTTAAGCACCATTGTGTATTGGTGATAAACATGAGTTGTAAAATTTGCAGTTACCGGAGGTGTGATTTTAGGGTGATTTGCAAACGCATTATTGTAATATGTGCCAGCAGATTGGCGGGCTTTGGTATACTCGTCAAGATGCTGCAACTTGATGTTTAGCACAGCTGCCTGCATACTATCGAGTCGCGAATTAACACCAATTTCATCATGATAATACCTCACCGTCATACCATGATTCACAACAACTCTCATTTTTTTGGCAAGATCGTCGCTATTGGTAAAAATTGCTCCACCATCACCAAAAGCACCAAGGTTTTTTGATGGAAAAAAAGAGGTACAACCGATATCGCCAAACGTGCCAATCTTTTTAGTGTTACCACTTTCGGGACAAGTAAAATCGGCTCCAATTGCTTGGGCATTATCCTCTACAATATAAAGATTATGTTTTTCGGCAATTTTTAATAATGCGTGAATATCAGCACTTTGCCCAAATAAATGGACTGGGATTATAGCTTTTGTTTTTGGAGTTATGGCTTTTTCAACAGCTTCTGGGTCTATATTATATGTATCAGGAAGCACATCAACTAACACTGGTGTTAGATTTAATAAAGCAATTACCTCAGCTGTGGCAATAAAAGTAAAAGATGTTGTAATTATCTCATCACCAGACTTTAAGCCAAGAGCCATTAAAGCAACTTGCAAAGCATCGGTGCCATTTGCACATGGAATCACGTGCTTTACTCCTAAGTATTCTTCAAGATTTTTTTGAAATTTTTGAACTTCGGGTCCGTTTACAAATGATGCGGTATTCATTACTTCAGTTACAGCACTGTCAACTTCTGTTTTAATTTTTTTATACTGACCAACAAGGTCAACCATATTATGTTTCATATTATTTGTGTTTTGAGGTACGAGTCAGGATGCAAAAACCAAGAGCCATGATACTGGACGGATTACTTCATTTATTTACGTAATATAACTTATATCTTCCTTTATTTATTGTAATGTTAATATTTTAACAAGAGGCTGCAAATATACTTGCAAATTATTTAAGATTTGTTAAATACTTATAAAAGTTGTCTTTACTCACAATTTGAAATTCGGGGGAATATGTATCTTTAAAATAGTTGGGTATTTTAGTCTTCTTTTTGGAGGAATATTTTATTTCGGTTGCAAATATTTTCCCATCACGCTCTTCTACAAAGTCTATTTCTTGCCATTGTTTGGTTCGCCAAAAATAAATATTAGCAAGTATTCTATTGTTTTGTAAGTATTTAACCCGTTCACTAATTATGAAATTTTCCCATAATATTCCAACATCTTGTCGCATACTCAATGGGTTAAAATTGGAAATTAATGTATTACGTATACCATTATCGTAAAAATAAATTTTTCGCTTTGTTGTTATTTCTTTCCGTGGATTTTTCCCAAAGGGCTGTAAACGAAAAACAATAAATGCTTTTTCCAATAGCTGAATATAAGAATCAACCGTTTTTTTATCTAGCTGTAATCTATTGGATAATTCATTGTACGAAACTTCACTGCCAACTTGAAAAGCTAATAATTTTAGAAGTTTATCTAGCACTTCGGGCTTTCTGATGCCACCAAATTTTAGCATATCCTTATATAAATAACTGGATGTTAGTTGTTTTAACAATTCTTCTTCATCACCTTGATGTGTTACTACTTCGGGGTAGCTTCCGTAAATTAAACGAGTTTCTAGTTGTTGCATCATAGTTAAGTGTCCAAAATGAACTACAAGTTCATTCCAACTTAATGAAAACATATTATATTCCCATTTTCTTCCTGTAAGTGGTTCATTAACAATACTAGCAATATCTAAAGCTGAAGACCCCGAAATAAAAACCTTTACATTTTTAATTCGGTCAATTATTATTTTAATTAATAAGCCAATATTTTTAATTCTTTGAGCTTCATCAAAAAAAACTATTTTGTATGAACCAATAATATGCTTTAGAGTTTCGGTATTAGCATTTTCCAAAATCTCAATATTTAACGGATCATCACAATCTACCAACAAATACTTTTTTTTATTAAGTAAATCTTCAATAAATGTTGTTTTACCTACTTGTCTGGCACCAAGAATTACTATCGCTTTGTTATCCCCAAAACGACCAGACACAATTTGGTTTAAGTCTCTTTTTATCATAAGAACATGTTGTAATCCCCAAAAGTAATATATTTTAGGGAATATAATCCCCAAAAGTAATATATTTTAGGGAATACAATCCCAAAAAGAAGATATTATTTACTATAATAGTAAGTTGTCCATCTTCTAAAATATTTACTATTCTAACTTAAGGGGGGTTCTATTAATTTCAACTATCTTTGCACTAAATAGAAAACAAGGTTCATATGTTAAAAAAGTTATTGCTAATTTTATTAGTTTTTTTTACTGTTGTCTCGGTAAATGCTCAAATTAGTGTACGAGATTCGATAATTGCTGCATTTGTTCCCCATATTTCATATTCTTATCAATTTACTGCCGGCGATATTGCAAAAAGATATGGCAACAACTCAACTATTGGAACTGGCATAAGATATAAAACTTCAAAGAATTTTATTTTCACAGTTGATGCAAATTTTATTTTTGGAAGTAATATTAAAAATGCTGATTCCATTTTATGGATGGTTGAAACCGAAGGTGGATATATTATAGATGGGAATGGAACTTATGCCCTTTATGCATTATACGAAAGAGGTTATAATATTAACATAAGTTTTGGGAAGATTTTTCCTGTATTAGACCCGAATCCAAATTCAGGATTAATGATTACTGCAGGGGTAGGATATACCTTACACCGAATGAAAATTGATAACCAACATCGTACGGCTCCTCAAATATCAGGAGATTATGCCCTAGGTTATGACATGCTTACAGGCGGTTTATCGCTAAATCAGTTTATTGGATGGTTCTTCATGGGTAATTCAAAGGTAGCTAATTTTTATGGTGGATTTGAATTTCACCAGGCATTTACTCATAGCTTACGCGATTGGGATTTTAGCACCATGCAAAAAGATGATAACAGAAATGTTGATTTATTTTTTGGAATAAAAATTGGATGGATGTTACCAATTTATCAGAGAGCACCTGACAAGTATTATTATAATTAGTGGCTATAATAAAACGCCAATCTCATCGTTAGACTTGAACTGATATTAAGTCATTTACCTCAGTAAACTCCTGAATATCAGTTTTGCGTCTGCCTCGACCTTGATGGTTTTTATTAGCCACTAAAAAAAGGTAGTTTTCTTAGAAATTAGCCAATTTATAGAAGCCCTTTTAATTTTTTAATCATTATAGCTTATAATCCTTATCGAATCTATGAAATTTGACTTACAATAATGAAACTACTATATATTATCTTCATTTTTTTATATTCGACCGCCATTCATATTGCCTCATTATTTAATAATAAAGCAAAACAATGGGTCGATGGAAGAAAGGATGTTTTCTCACAATTAAACAATGAGCAACTATCTGACAAACAAATTATTTGGGTTCATTGTGCAAGCTTGGGCGAGTTTGAGCAAGGGCGACCAATAATTGAGAAATTGCGCACTACCTACCCTAATTACAGTATATTTCTAACTTTTTTTTCTCCATCAGGATATGAAATTCGTAAAGATTATAAATTTGCTGATTATGTATACTACCTCCCCATTGATACGCCCAAAAATGCAAAACGTTTTATTGAAAAAGTTAATCCAAAATTGGTAATTTTTGTTAAATACGAATTTTGGTACAATTATATTGATGAACTTTACAGAAAAAAGATCCCCTTGATTTTTGTTTCCGTTATTTTTCGTCCTTCACAACATTTTTTCAAAGCATGGGGTAAATGGTATGCAAGGCAATTAAATAAGGTTACATATTTATTTGTTCAAAATGAAGAATCTATAAAGCTACTCGACAGTATAAATATTCACCATGCTGAAGTTAGTGGAGATACTCGTTTTGACAGAGTAGTTCAGCTAGCCAAAGAAGAAGTGCCTTTTCCGATTATGGTTGATTTTAAAGGAAAGTTAAAACTATTAATGGCAGGAAGTACATGGCAGCCCGATGAAAAAGTATTACTTGAATTACTTAACAACTCTAAAGCAGATTTTAAATTAGTGATAGCACCTCATTTAATAAATAATGAGCACATAACTGAGATTATTAAACTATTTAAAAAATACAATCCAATTCTATATTCGGATGTTTCATCAGCAGATTTTATCAAGAGCAAGGTATTAATTATTGATAGCATCGGAATGTTATCACAATTATATCGGTATGCCAATATTGCATACATAGGAGGAGGGTTTGGTGTTGGAATACATAATTTACTCGAAGCATCAACCTACGGTATTCCTGTAATATATGGGCCAAACTATCAGCGTTTTCGCGAGGCTATTGAATTACGAGATAATGGGGGAGGCTTTCCAATTTCTAATATAGAAGAATCTTTGAATATTTTTGAAAAGTTAATGTTTGATGATAAATATTATGAA
>Ga0307991_1001822_pt1 | contig 14706 bp, 16 predicted proteins | sample EllFjometagen131_FD_203146 | JGI IMG/M metagenome (GOLD analysis project Ga0307991, IMG submission 203146) | Marine microbial communities from Ellis Fjord, Antarctic Ocean - #131 | ecosystem: Environmental > Aquatic > Marine > Unclassified | place: Southern Ocean | collected 2014-10-08
TCTGCGTGGTCACAGGTTAGTGGCAGATGATGTGGTTAGAGTACGTACCAAGCTGCCAGCAGTCTTGTTCGGTGAGGGTAGCGATCTGTTGAATTATCATATGGAAATCCGTGGTCTGGGTATTATCAATATTAAACACTTGTTTGGCGTTTCAGCTATTCGTGAGCGCAAAAAAATAGATTTGACCATAGAACTGGTACAGTGGGAAGATGGTGCAAGTTATGATCGTCTAGGTCTTGATGAGCAATATTATGAGTTATTAGGCTTGAAAATTCCTTTTCTTAAAATACCTGTTTGCCCGGGGCGTAATATATCTTCTATCTTAGAAGTTGCGGCGCGGAACCAACTGCTCAAAGAAATGGGATACAACAGCGCGCGAGAATTTCAAGATCGACTAGAGGAACGTATGGCAGAAACCGCACAGTTGCGCGCGCATGTTATTATTGGTGATAATCTGGAGTAGTTGATGCATTTTGTTATCATTACCGGTCTTTCTGGTTCTGGGAAATCTACGGCAGCACGTGTTCTAGAAGATGAGGGATATTATGTAGTCGATAATTTCCCTATGGCGTTAATTAGCCAGTTTTTAGAGCAAGGTGATCTGGATAAAGTTGCACGGCGTGGAGTAGCCATTGTTATGGATGCACGTAACCCTAGTTTTCTTGCTGAGGGTAATGTTGCTTTTGAAAAAGTTAGAAATGCTGGACATACGCTTCATGTTTATTTTTTTGATGCCACTGATGATGAATTGATCCGCCGTTTTTCTGCAACCCGTCGCCGTCACCCCTTGATGGCACACAGTAATATAGCCACTGCTATATCTGATGAGCGCAGCATGTTACAGCCATTGCGCGCACTAGCAACAGTTGTCTTTGATACAACTGAGCTTTCCGTGCATCAGCTCAAGGCCAGTGTGTTGCTCCAGCTGTATGGCGAGGTCGATAATGTGGTGCCGATGGTGATTCGTCTACAGTCTTTTGGTTTTCGTTATGGTATTCCGCTGGAGTCAGATCTGGTAATTGATGTGCGTTTTTTGCCCAATCCACACTATGTGGAAGACTTGCGCTTCTTGACTGGCTTGGATAAGTCGGTACGAGATTATGTTTTTGCTTATCCCCAAAGTCAGGAGTTTATTCAGCGTACATCTGATTGGTTAGATTTTTTGTTGCCGCAGTATCGTCAGGAAGGTAAGAGTTATCTTACAGTATCTGTTGGTTGTACTGGTGGGCACCATCGCAGTGTTGCTATAGTTGAAGCATTACATTCACGGATGAAAGAAACTCAGAATGTAAAGGTGTTTCATCGCGATCTGATTAAGGGGGAAGAATGATAGGGCTTGTAATTGCGACCCATGCTTCTCTTGCTGCTGAGTTACTCCACGCAGCAGAATCTATAGTTGGTCCAATAAAACATGTACGTTGTCATTCGGTTAATTCAGGCGCAGATCTTGAGGATATGCAGAAGAAATTCCAGGAATCTATCGCAGAAGTTGACTGCTGCGGCGATGGTGTTCTGATTATGACAGATTTATTTGGCGGTACGCCAGCTAATATAGCTGCGCGTTTTCTTCAGAAGAATCGTGTGGAAATAGTTAATGGGGTAAATTTGCCTATGTTGCTGAAATTCTCCAGCAGCCGTGATTCTATGGTATTGACGAAATTGGCAGCTTTTATGAGAAATTATGGTCAAAAGAGCATCGTATTGACTAGCGATATTATGTGTGGTGTGGAGAATTAATGTCTATAGTTTTGGCGCGCGTTGATAATCGATTGATTCATGGTCAGGTGCTTGAGTCATGGATTCCATATGTGCTAGCAAATTACATTATTGTCATTGACGATATTGTTGCTAACGATACTTTTCGTAGCCAGTTAATGATGGCAGTAGTCCCCTCAACCCTCAAGTTACAGATCTGTTCTCATGCCCAGATAGCTGAACTATGCAACAACCCAGAACTGGACAAAGCAAATGTTATGGTGTTGTTTGCCAATCCATGTAGCGCGTTGCAGGCATATCTTAAGGGGTTTGTTTTTAAAGCGTTAAATTTGGGCAATATGCACGTCGGTGAGCACAAATGCTGTATATCAAAGACATTATATATGGATACTGACGATTTGCAGGCTCTGGAGCAGCTCGCGCGACGTGGAGTTGACATAAGTGCGCAGTGTATACCTACTGACAGGGTGTTGCATTGGGACTGCAACTGTTGTTCTTTAAGGTAGCATATGAATTTAGCAAGTTGGCTGATGGTTGTTGCTGTGTCTACTTTAGCAGGTTTAGATCGTACGGCAGTGGCCTCTATTATGCTGGCGCGTCCTTTAGTCTGCGCTGCACTTATGGGTTATCTGCTCGGTGTTTTTACTCCGGCACTACAATTAGGGATAATGCTCGAACTTCTATGGCTGATGCGTTTACCTGTGGGTGCTGCTGTTGCTCCAGATGATACGCAAGCAGCTATCGGCGCTGTTGTTCTGATTAAATTATTTGCCATCCACTTGTCTGAACATCACTGGGAACTGGTTGTGCTTGTCGGTTTATTGGTTGTTGTTTTTGCCGAGGTTGGAAAATGTTTTGATGTCTGGGCACGCCACGTCAACGAACATCTGTTTCTTCGCGCACAACGTAATTTGGAATGTGGTCGCTGGCGTTCTCTGGTAGCAAACCACTACCTTGGTCTGTCTGTTTTTGCCGTGGCTTCTTTAGCCTCATGTAGCTTTATTGTCGCTAGTGGCAGTGTGATTTTATGGATGGGTTTGGATTATATTGACGAGGTGGCTTTTATCTTTCCTGTGGATGGCCGAATGCTGGCGGCAATTTTCCCCCTTACTGGTATAGCTGCAATTTTGGCGGTGCTGCGGGGGAGACACAGTGTTGGTTTGTTCATTTGTGGCTATGCTATCACTTATGTGTTGTTGGAGGTTTTGTGATGCCGGAATCTCAGCCACAGCTAGTTTCCAAGTGGCGCTTGTTGCGTATGGCGTTGCGCTGTTTATTTGTCCAGTCCAGTTGGAATTACCGCCAGTTTCAAGGTTTGGGTTGGAGTGTGGTTTTGCTGCCGGAACTGCGCGTTTTATATGGTTCAGATCAGATAGCTGCTGTAATGAGGAAATATTTAAAGTATTTCAATACGAATACTTTTTTAGTTTCAAGCGTAGCTGGTGCGACTATCGCCATTGAAGCTGAGCAGAGTCGAGGAAGAGAGGTGCCTATAGCGGCACATCAATATGCCGAAGCAGTAATGGCACCAGTTGCTGCTGTTGGTGATGCGCTGTTCTGGGGGGGGTATCGTTCTTTTATCTGCTGTCTGACCGTCGCCTTGGCTGCATATGGTTTTTGGTGGGCACCAATATTGTTGGTTGTGTTGTTCAATGTGCCAGTAGGTGCCTTGCGTATTGTTGGCGTGTGGATAGGCTATCATCATGGTGCGGCTGTGGTGGCTATAGTGCAGCGTGGGCATCTTGCCGATCTGGCTCTGGTGCTGAAGCGGTGCACCATCGTAGTGATCGGTGGTTTGTGTGCGGTGCTGGTTCATAGTGTGCACCTTTGCTTGGGTTGGGCGATGGTTACTAACGCTATTGTTGTAATGGTTGTATTAGGAGCTGTTTTTTGTTTACGCAAGGGGGTACCAACCGCCATTGTGTTGTGTGCTGTTATTGCCAGTGTGACAACAGTTAGCAAGTTGCTTATGTAGAAATTTAACTACATATTTTTGTAAGATAGATAAAGGTTAGTATGGCAGAAAAAGAGTTTGAAATTATAAATCGTTTAGGGCTGCACGCGCGTGCAGCCGCACAATTTGTGCAGCTAGCCAGTAAATTTGTAGCTGAAGTTTTTGTCGAAAAAGATGATTTTGAAGTAAATGGCAAAAGTATTATGGGGATATTGATGTTGGCCGCACCCAAGGGCTCATTGATTAAGGTGCGTACTGAAGGGGCTGATGCTGAAGAAGCACTGGCGGCGATTGGACAACTTATTAATGACAAATTTGGCGAAGAGTGATCAGGTAAACTTGCGTGTCTCCGGGGTAGCAGCATCACCCGGGATAGCTATAGGAGAACTTTATCTCCTAGATAGACGCCGCGTGTCAGTCCTAGAATATCATATCCAACCAACTGCGGTAGAGAGTGAGATCAAGACCTTTATCGATGCACTGTTATGTGCGAAGCAACAATTGTGCGTTATAAAGGATGGTCTATCCCATAAATCACAGACGGAACACTTCTATATTATCGATACCCAACTGATGATTTTAGATGATCCTATGCTATGCGATGCAACTACTGAAATCATTAAAAATAAAAACATTAATGCTTCCGGTGCCTTAAAGAGGGTGTTGCAGCAGTTTCGCAAAACCTTTGATAGCATTGATGATGAATATCTGCGTGAGCGTGGTTCTGATATAGAATTAGTTGGTGAACGGGTTCTGCGTAATATTCGCGGTGCGGTGCAGCAGAGTATAAGTAATCTGGAGCATAAGTCGGTTATAGTAGCGCACGACCTGTCTCCAGCTGATACCTTGCAGTTAGATAAGAAAAAAACTGTAGCTTTTGTTACAGATATGGGTGGACGAACATCACATACCGCTATTTTGGCGAGGTCATTAGAAATTCCTGCGGTAGTAGGTACGGAAAATGTTACCAGTCAAGTCGTAGCCGGAGCTGTTATTATTGTTGATGGTTGTAGCGGGTGTGTAATAATCAACCCCTGCACCGCAACCATCGACCAATATCTGGCTAAGCAAAAACGCTACGAGTTGTATCGGCAGAAATTGCAGGAATACTGTGAATTGCCTGCCCAGACTAGCGACGGTATAAAAATTGAGCTCAAAGCCAATATTGAGTTTCCTGACGAAGCTGAATTGGCAATTCACAATGGTGCAACCGGTATTGGGCTGTTACGTACTGAGTTTATGTATATTGCCCGTCAGCAACCGCCGAGCGAAGAAGACCAATTTTTAGAATATCGCCGCATTATTCAGCAAGTCGCGCCATATTCGGTAACAATCCGTACCCTAGACGTCGGTGGAGACAAATTTGTCCCTGATATCTGCCTTGATGATGAGGCTAATCCAGCTATGGGGTTGCGTTCAATCCGCCTGTCGTTGCGCGAGCTGAAGCTGTTTAAAATTCAGATCAGGGCAATTTTGCGCGCCTCAGCGCTAGGCAAGATACGCATACTGTTTCCCATGGTCTCTGGTGTTGCAGAAGTGCGGGCCTGCCGACAGATTGTAACGGAGATGATGGCGGAGCTACAGTCTTCAGGAACTGCCTTCGATAAAGAGATCCAAGTCGGTATTATGATCGAAACTCCTTCGGCGGTTCTCATTGCTGATCTATTAGCGATTGAAGTGGACTTTTTTTCAGTTGGCAGCAACGACCTAATCCAGTATTGTCTGGCGGTTGATCGTGGCAATGAGCATGTTGCCTATCTGTATGAGCCGTTTCATCCGGCGATATTACGTGCGCTAGCGCGTGTTGCCCAAGCGGCACAGATTGCCGGTATCCCTGCTTGCATATGTGGGGAGTTGGCTTCAGAACCAATTTACAGTGCGCTGCTTATTTCTATGGGCTACAGCGAACTGTCTATGAATAGTAGTGGGATTTCAAGAGTGAAGCAATTATTGCGGCAGTGGCACAGTGCGGATGGTAAAAAGTTGCTAGAATCATTGTTGAAATTTGTTACCGCAGCAGAGGTTGCTGCCGCTATCAATATAGCGCTGAAGGAGTATGCTCACGAGTTTGAAGTTGAAGATAATATCGAACATCACATGATGTAAAATTTATGGGATGTTGTTTTACATGTCTATGTTGCTTGTTGAATATAGAGTAATTTTTCAGGTGTGAAAGGGATACCGTAATGCCAATGACCAATTTTATGTTTACTTCTGAATCTGTTAGTGAGGGTCATCCAGATAAAATGGCAGATCAGATTTCAGATGCAATCCTTGATGCTATTTTGACTGAGGATAAGTATGCTCGAGTTGCTTGTGAGACACTGGTAACGACCGGAATGGCAATGTTAGCCGGTGAAATCACCACGCATGCGAAGATTGATTATGTAGATGTAGTACGCCAGACTATTCGCGATATAGGTTACGTCGGTTCTGATGTTGGTTACGATGCCAACACCTGTGCTGTTATTACCTCATTGGATCGGCAGTCTCCGGATATTTCACAAGGAGTTACTGCCGGTGAGGGGTTATTTAAGGATCAGGGTGCTGGAGATCAGGGGTTGATGTTTGGTTATGCTTGTAATGACACCGCACAACTGATGCCCATGCCGATAGTTTTTGCCCACAAGCTTACCCAGCAACTAGCGGCTATTCGCAAGGCGGGTGTGGTTGATTTTCTGCGTCCCGATAGTAAGTCCCAAGTATCTATTCAGTATGTAGATGATAAGCCCGTGCGTATTGAAGCAATTGTGCTGTCGACTCAACATGATCCAGATGCTACCCATCGCCAGATTGAAGAGGCGCTGATGGAGGAAGTAATTAAAAAGGTGTTGCCAAGTAATCTGATCGATGCTGCCACTAAATTTTTTATTAATCCGACCGGACGCTTTGTTATTGGTGGACCAGTTGGAGACTGTGGTTTGACTGGGCGTAAGATTATTGTAGATACCTACGGCGGGCAAGGCTCACATGGTGGTGGTGCTTTCTCCGGTAAGGATCCCTCCAAAGTGGATCGCAGTGCCTCTTACATGGGGCGTTACGTAGCGAAAAATATTGTCGCTGCCGGTCTGGCTAATAAGTGTGAGGTGCAGGTTGCTTATGCTATTGGGGTGGCAGAACCTGTTTCTGTGATGGTTAATGCTTTTGGTACCGGCAAGATTGCTTCTGATCAGATTGCCCGTATTGTTCGTGATGAGTTTGACCTGCGTCCTGCGGCTATCATTGAAACACTTGATTTGTTACGTCCAATTTATCGTCAAACTGCAGCGTATGGTCATTTCGGGCGTGAATTGCCTGATTTCACCTGGGAAAAAACTGACCGCGTCGAGTCTCTGCGCAGCAGAGCCGGTCTCTAGCTAAATTTAAAAAAATTAGCGAAGCAAGGCAGTCAATGGATGCCTTGCTTTTTTGTTTTTCCACATGTCTTATTCAGAATATCTTATGTCTTTATTTACACCAGATCTTTCTATAATAATTCCAGTTTTAAATGAAGCCGCAACCCTTCATGATCTGTTCGCCACCTTGGAACGACAGCGTGGTTTAGCTTTGGAAATTATCTTTAGTGTTGGTTCTAGCTGTGATGGTTCCGCAGCGTTAATTGCGCAGTACTCAGCCTGTACTAAACATGAGATCATTGTAGTGCCAAGCGTTACAGGACGGGCAGTGCAGATGAATTGTGGAGCGGACGTTGCAACTGGCGATTTGTTGTTTTTTTTGCATGCCGATTGTAGCTGGCAAGAGCCATATTTGCTCAGAGATGCGGTCACTTGTTTTAATCAGGAGATAAACCACAGGCAACCAGCTCAGGTTGCCGGTCATTTTTGTTTGAACTTCCGGCATTATGGCAGCAAAAATCGCTTTTATCGCTATTTGGGTGAGAAGGCGACGCTTAACCGGCGTGGTACCATCTATGGTGATCAGGGGATGCTGCTGAAACGTAATCTGTGGCAGGATGTCGGGCGCTTCCGTGAAGATGTCTCTGCCCTTGAAGATGTTTTTTTTGCCGATGCCGTTGCGGCGAAGGCAGCGTGGATATTGTTGCCTCAGTTGATTACCACGTCAACACGCCGTTATCTTAGCGATGGAATTGGACCCAGAATAATCATTAATGCGTTGCTGCTGATTGTCGGTGGTGCTGGGTTACAGAATTTTTCGCCAACATATACATCGGAACAATCGGTAGTTGATAAGGATGGGAGCCAATCTGTTTGCTTGTTATTGCGGTACATTAAGCGGTGCTTGCACCGTTCGTCTATGCGACAATCTTGCGCTTTCTGGTATACTTGTGCCCAAGTAATAATAGGATATTCATGGTTCCCGTGTTATGCCTGTGGGTGGTTGTTGCCTTTCATTGATAGCAAACGTAGATCTGCTATGCTGTTGTGCCATGAACGCTATGTGTTGCCGCTGCTTGTTAAGCCGTTGTGTTGTGGGGTGCTTGCGCTCAGCAGCTGGTTGGCGTTTTATCTGGTTTATCTGTGTGTTATATACCCTGGTCCATGCTATGCGCGGGCTGAAAATCCATAAATATAAATGAGGAGAGTTGTATGACTTGTAACAATATTGGCAATGTTAATGCGGAAACTATCGTTAAGGATATGTCTTTAGCCGACTGGGGTCGCAAGGAGATAACTATTGCCGAAACCGAAATGCCGGGACTGATGGCAGTACGTGCGGAATTTAGTGAGCGTCAACCATTGGCCGGAGCACGTATCTCTGGTTCATTGCACATGACTATTCAGACTGCTGTGCTAATTGAAACATTGGTAGCTTTAGGTGCTGATGTGCGTTGGGCAAGTTGCAATATCTACTCAACCCAAGATCATGCAGCCTCAGCTATTGCTGCTATAGGAGTACCAGTTTTTGCCATCAAGGGGGAAACCTTAGAGGAGTATTGGCAGTACACTAAAAAGGCTCTATCCTTTCCCCAAGGTCCAACCATGATACTTGATGATGGTGGTGACGCTACGTTATTGGTGCATCGCGGAGTCAAACGTGAGTTGGAGTTTGAAAAAACAGGTCAAATTCCAGCAGTGTGTAATGATCATGAAGAAATTCGTACTGTTGATAGTTTACTGAACAGAACACTGGAAGAGGATGCCAGTTATTGGCGTAAATTATCCAAGCATCTGATCGGTGTCAGTGAAGAGACCACCACTGGTGTCCACCGTCTATATCAAATGGCACGGGATAAGACTCTGATGTTTCCCGCTTTTAATGTCAACGATTCGGTAACGAAAAGTAAATTTGACAACTTATATGGTTGCCGTGAGTCGCTGCTTGATGGCATTAAGCGCGCGACCGATGTCATGATTGCTGGCAAGCAGTGTGTGGTGTTGGGATATGGCGACGTAGGTAAGGGGTGTGCTCAAGCTTTTCGCGGCATGGGGGCTATTGTCTCTATTACTGAGATTGATCCTATATGTGCCCTGCAGGCCTGCATGGAGGGGGTTAATGTTGTAAGTATGGATGATGCTTGTGCGTGGGGTGATATTTTTGTTACCACTACCGGTAATGTCGATGTAATTACCCGTGGTCATATGAATCAGATGAAGCATGAATCTATTGTCTGTAATATTGGTCATTTTGATTCAGAAATACAGGTGGATTCTCTGTTTAATGATCCAACTCTGACGGTGCATGAAATTAAACCACAGGTAGACCAAATAGAGTGGCCGGATGGTAAGCGGGTAACTTTGCTGGCTCGTGGTCGTCTGGTCAATCTCGGTTGTGCTACCGGACATCCCAGCTTTGTTATGAGTAACAGCTTTTCTAACCAGGTGTTGGCGCAATTGGAATTGTGGCAGAACAATGCTAAATATGAGAAAAGCGTCTATGTGTTGCCAAAAACACTTGATGAAAAGGTGGCCAAACTGCATCTTGGTAAACTCGGTGCAAAGCTGACCACGTTGACACAAAAACAAGCAGATTACTTAGACCTAGATATTGCTGGACCATATAAGCCAGATCATTACCGTTATTGATTTATAGTTGATAAAGAAGCACAAATACAAAAAGGGAACTGGCTAGCCAGTTCCCTTTTTGTTGATTTTTGTCACGCACAATAAAGATTGAATTATCAGCCTGATTAGCCTTTAATCACAGCGCCCGCGCGAATGCAGCGGGTGCAAACTTTCATTGATTTAATCACACCGTTTTGTACAGCCCGAACCTTTTGCAGGTTGGGATACCATACCTTGCGGGTTTTATTATGTGCGTGGCTAACGTTGTTGCCAGTTACCGGTTTTTTGCCACAAATTTCGCATGTTCTGGACATATCTCTATAGACCTCCTAAGTTTTTTGAACACAGATAACTAGCATAATCATGAATTTGAAGCAAGGGTTAATTGTCGTAAAGCTAATTATCGTTAGCCTCTAGATCTTCCTCGCTTATTATAGTTATGCCGTGCTGTGCAAGTAACGCTGTTGTTACACCTTGACCAGCAATTATTTGCTTGCCTTGATAAATAAAATCAACCCCGCAAGATGGGCTGCGTTGTTTTAATATAGCCGAAGTGCAACCTGTTAGCTGGGCAATTTGTAAACTTTGTTGCGCTCCAGACAGAAAGTTGGCTGTGACGATTTTTCCATCCTCGGTGCATAGTTCACCCGTACCATTTATTACTTGCACGCCATCGCCGCAGCTGAATGAGCTGGCGCAGCGCGGGGTAGTTAATCCGCCTAGTTGTTCTGGGCAGATTGGTATGGGTAACAGTTGCTGTTTTTTCAGATATTCATTTACCGCAGTACATTGTTTTGTTTGCCCATCATATCGAGTGTTAAGTCCCAGTAAACAAGCGCTAACCAATACCGGTTTCAGTTGTTTCATTGTGTTAGCGGGGGATTGATAAGGAGCGCAGCCTGATCCTTAATCTGATCCTTAATCTGATCGGCAATGATAACCTTGCGTCCCTGCAGTGTTATTTTCCCTTGGGCAAACCATTGAATGGCTTGCGGGTATATACGATGCTCCTGAGCTAAAATACGCGCAGCTAGTTCCTGTTCTGTGTCATGGTTCAGAATCGGTACCACCGCCTGAATTATTATTGGTCCAGTGTCAACGCCACCATCCACAAAATGCACTGTGCAGCCGGAGAAACGGGCACCGTAATCTATCGCCTGTTGCTGAACATGCAAACCTGGAAAAGATGGTAAGAGCGCTGGATGAATGTTCATTATCCGGTTGGGAAAAGCCGCTATAAATTGTTTACCGATGATACGCATAAACCCAGCCAGTACTACTAAGTCAATCTTATTGTCTACCAAGGTAGCTACGACCGCCTTGTCGAAATACTCGCGCTGGGTGAATTCACGATGATTGATGCACTTGGTGGTTAAACCAGCTTTGCTGGCTCTGGATAAAGCACCAGCATCTGGGTTGTTGGATATAACTATCACAATTTCAGCGTTGATCGAGCCTACCGCACAACCATCAATGATTGATTGTAAATTAGTGCCGCCACCTGATGCCAGAACACCGATGCGTAGTTTATTTGCCACGTTTAACTCCAGTGCTCTTGTTGTTACACCAACTTAACGCTTGGTAGTTCGGCGGAATTTTTCTCAATAACGCCGATTTCCCAAGCGGTTTCATGTAATCCTGACAATCGGATCAATATCTCTTCGCACTGCTTGCTGGGGACAATCAAAACCATGCCCAAGCCATTGTTGAAAGTGCGGTGCATCTCCGTGTCATCGATGTTGCCACCGGCTTGCAGAGCAGCAAAAATTGCTGGTTTTTCCCAGCTGCCCTTGGTGATAGTAGCCTGACAATGTTTGGGCAGTACCCGCGGTATGTTTTCCAGCAATCCACCGCCGGTAATATGTGCCATCCCTTTAATGTTAAAATCGCGAATAAGATTAAGGATGGTCTTTACATAAATGCGTGTAGGGGTAAGTAACTCCATGCCGATTGATTGACTGAACCCTTCTAGGGTGTCAGTCGGTTGCAGCCCCATTATTTCAAAAAATACCTGGCGCGCTAAGGAAAAACCGTTGGAGTGTAAGCCGCTGGAAGCGATGCCGATAACCTTGTCGCCAACAGTTATTGACGAGCCATCGATAATGTTATCGTTATCTACCGCGCCAACCGTGAAGCCCGCTACATCATATTCTCCGGCAGCATAAAACCCTGGCATTTCTGCCGTTTCACCGCCAATTAAGGCGCAGCCAGCCTGTTTGCACCCTTCGGCTATGCCTTTAATCACTTCAGTTGCTTTTTCTGGAGACAGTTTGCCGGTGGCCATATAGTCCAAAAAGAACAATGGCTCAGCACCTTGCACGATGATATCGTTTACGCACATGGCAACAAGGTCTATGCCGACGGTGTCGTGCTTATCCATCATGCAAGCGATTTTAAGCTTGGTACCAACACCATCAGTTGATGAAACTAAAGTAGGTTTTTTATATTTTTCACTGTGAAACGAAAACAGACCACCAAAACCACCAATGTCAGTCAATACTTCAGGACGAGATGTTGACTTAACGAGGGGCTTGATCATGTCGACGAATCTGTTGCCAGCATCAATATCGACGCCAGCGTCTTTATAAGTTGCTTTTTTATTTTCCAAGGCTTGACTCCTAGTGCTAAAAAGTGGCGTCAGTAATAAAACATGGACTATGTGTTGTCAATGTCAAATTCGCTCTATTGTACCTGTATTGTTATCATAGTGAATTTCTTTTACTATCTTTACACTCGGAGAGCGGTAGCTTAGAATGACCAACCTGAATAAGATTTTGCAGTAATTTAATTGCTTATCTGCTGATTATACCAAATTTTAACGCTGTCAGTGGCTCTAAATGAATAAATGTGAACAAAAAATTGCGTCAGGACCATTCTCTTTTCTACCATGCTATCATGAATCCACCTTGCCATGTAAGTTGCGAGCAATGACAGCTGGCGATTTATCTGAGATTACAGCAATTGAGCAGGCTTGTTATAGTCAGCCTTGGTGTGTAGAGCTGTTTCAGCGCGAACTGGATAATCCTCTTGCGTATGCCATAGTGTGCTTGGTGGAAGATGAAATTGCTGGGTATATATGCTTTTGGGATATTGCCGCAGAGATTGAAATTCATAACGTTGCCACCAAGCCAGTACTGCGTGGTAAGGGAGTGGGGAGGGCGCTAATGGATTGCGTTTTCAGCTATATTGATTCCCACGGAATTGACAGTGCCTTCTTAGAAGTGCGCAGTAGTAATACAACTGCAATAAAGCTGTATGAAAAATTTGCGTTCCTGACTATTGATAAGCGTAGACATTACTATTCTGATGGGGAAGATGCATTATTGATGGAGTGGCGGCGTCACTGTCAGCCGAGATAAAAGACTACCGCAGGTGAAAGGTTTATTGAAATAATGAAAAATTTGAAAACCGTTGTACTGCACAATAGTGAAGTAGCTGCCGGTTATTACCGCATGAAAATACTCGCTCCTGGTTATACGAGTCATGCTGCACCGGGGCAGTTTGTTATGCTGCGTATCCAGCAGCATAACCAGCCATTATTGCGCCGCCCTTTCGGTATATTTCGTACTGGAACCATGCCAGCTGAGTGCAACGAACTCCCGCAGCGGGAATTCGTTGAGTTGATCTATAAAATTGTCGGTAGTGGTACCACTTTGATGTCGACTTTGCACAGCGGGGACAGTGTTGAATTGCTTGGACCATTAGGCTCAGGTTTCAGTATTGTGCCCCAGATAGAAAATCACCTCCTGGTTGGTGGTGGTATTGGTTTGGTGCCGTTATATATGCTGGCCGAGCAGTTGTGCAAAAATGGCGCAAAGGTAAGGTTGTTGATGGGTGGGCGTACGCGCGATGATATCCTGTGTATCACAGAGTTTGAACGCCTCGGTGTGGAAACTTATGTGGCTACTGACGATGGCAGCCTCGGTGAGGTCGGTTTAGTTACCAGCGTGTTACAGCGTAAGTTGGCGCGTTTCCCCGAGGCGGCAGTTTATGCTTGTGGGCCTAATGCTATGTTGGCTGCCGTGCGCACTATCTGTCACGCAGCCGGCGCGCCGTTGCAAGTGTCACTGGAGGCACTGATGGCCTGTGGGGTTGGTGCATGTTTGGGCTGTGTGGTTCCCGGCAGCGAGCATAGCGAAGCGAAGCCAGAATATTTGTGTACGTGTAGTCAGGGACCGGTTTTTTCTGCCGATGATCTGTTGTGGCCGACACCGGGTGGGCAACATGGAGAATAACGCTATGCATATTATGCCTGCATTGGCAGTTGATCTGGCTGGACTGCACTTAGCCAATCCCGTCATGCCAGCCTCAGGTACTTTTGGTTACGGTGCCGAGTTCAGCAATTATCTGGAATTGAACAAATTGGGGGCATTGGTCACTAAGGGTTTATCCTTGAATCCCAAAGCGGGTAATCCTACTCCGCGCATTGCTGAAACAGCAGCGGGTATGCTGAATGCGATTGGTTTGCAAAATGTTGGTATTGATGCTTTTGTGCGCGATAAAGTTCCATTTTTACAGCAGTTATCCACTCCGGTAATCGCGAATTTTTTTGGTAACACCTTGGAGGAATATATTCAAGTGGCGGATAAACTGGAGCATATTGATGTAGTCACGGCAGTTGAGCTGAATATATCCTGCCCTAATGTGAAACAGGGGGGGATTGTTTTTGGCACCGATCCAGCGGCGGCAGCACAGGTCGTTTCGGAGGTGCGTAGCTGCTTGACCAAGCCGCTGATTGTCAAATTGACCCCCAATGTAACTGATATCACGGTGGTGGCGCGGGCAGTGGAGCAGGCTGGTGCAGATATAATCTGTTGCATCAATACTTTGACCGGCATGTCTGTGGACATCCGTTCACGACGTTTGCGCTTGGCTAATGGTACAGGTGGACTGTCTGGACCGGCAATCAAGCCGGTAGCGTTGCGTATGGTGCATCAGGTAGTAAATGCAGTCTCTATACCGGTTATTGGTGTTGGTGGGATTATGTGTGCCGAGGATGCTCTGGAGTTTCTATTGCTCGGTGCTAAGGCGGTGCAGGTGGGTACCGCAAATCTGGTAAATCCAGGTTCTATG
>Ga0307991_1001824_pt1 | contig 14700 bp, 17 predicted proteins | sample EllFjometagen131_FD_203146 | JGI IMG/M metagenome (GOLD analysis project Ga0307991, IMG submission 203146) | Marine microbial communities from Ellis Fjord, Antarctic Ocean - #131 | ecosystem: Environmental > Aquatic > Marine > Unclassified | place: Southern Ocean | collected 2014-10-08
GGAACGTCAAAAACTTGTTTTTGTAAGTGACAGTAAATAAAAAAACGGTTTGAGCGAAGCGAAAACAGGTTTTTCGGTGTTAAGCACCCTCAACAAGTCCGCGAATCCCGATCCAATCGGGATGAGCTGTATATACCGGTTGAAAACCATACCAAAATTCAGTTGAAAACCATACCACTTGTCGATGCTTATCTTCACTCATTTTTTACAAATGAGAGGAGAATAAAAAATGATAGGTATGAGTACAAAACAGAAAATCATTCTTTTCAGATACCGGGATTGTCATTCAGAACGTAGAATAGCCCGAGAATTGAGAATAAACCGGGAGACGGTTCGTCGTTACCTGGCTGATTATGAGAAAGCTCGCCAGAAGTTATCCGAAGCTGAGAAAGAAGATGAAGTTTTAATCGAGGAACTTGTAAAGGTCCCTAAATACGATAGCAGCAATAGGGATAGCAAGAAGTTCACCGAAGAGATCAGTAAAGAGGTTGATCGCCTGTTGCAGCTTAATGAGGAAAAGCGTAACCGGGGGATTCATAAGCAGGTAATGAAAAAGATCGATATCCTTGAGCATCTTCAAGAGTTGGGATATGATATTGGTTATACATCGGTATGTCATCACATTAACAAGAAGCTTACTGCCAGGAAAGAAGCATTTATCCGGCAGGTATATTCCCCTGGTGATGTCTGCGAGTTTGACTGGGGAGAAGTAAAGCTTGAGATAGGAGGACAGTTACGGACGCTTTGCATGGCTGTATTCACTCCGGCGATGAGCAACTACCGCTATGCGGTGCTATTTCACCGCCAGGATACTGCTGCGTTCCTGCAGGCCCACGTACTTTTCTTTGAACATATCGGAGGTGTTTTTCATACCATGGTTTATGATAATATGCGAGTTGCCATCCGAAAGTTTGTCGGGACATTGGAGAAGGAACCCACCGAAGCATTGCTGAAACTGTCCACGTATTATCAATTTCATTTTCGTTTTTGCAATGTAGCCAGTGGCAATGAAAAAGGTCACGTTGAACGTAATGTTGAGTTTATCCGCCGGAAGGCATTTTGCAAAAGAGATCGCTTTCCAACTCTTGATGGATCGAATGTCTGGTTATTAGGTACCTGTAACCGACTAAACACTCGTTATAACCGAGATAATCAGGGTAAAAGACCCATTGACATGCTTGAAGTTGAGAAAATAACGCTATATCCGGCACCACCCAGATTTGATTGTGGTCAGATGGAACAGTGCAAAGTTGATAAATATTCAGTGATTACTTATGCTACAAACCGATATAGCGTACCGGATCATTTGGTGGGTAAGATGGTAGATGTGAAGGTGTATCCTGAAAATATGCATTGTTATCATGAGAACCAGAAGATATGCGAACATGAACGACAATACAGCCGGCATGGATGGTATATCAATCTGGATCATTACTTGTATACCTTGAATAGGAAGCCTGGTGCCCTGGCCGGATCACAAGCCCTTGTATCAGCACCTGAGCAAGTGAAACATATCTTCGAGAAGTATTTTGTGCATGTCCCGAAGGATTTTGTTGAACTGCTGATATTCCTACAGGATCACGACTTCTCTTTCGACAAGGTAAACGGGGCCATTGAGACGCTCAAGGGTACCTGTCCTCATGATATATCACTAGACTTTTAACGAGGTACTAAACTGACCCCACCTACCGGCGAAAAACGTTACCACCCACTATCTTCATTCTAATTTTTTGTACACTTTATGCCGGAATGGCATATTCCCGATCAAGTTTGGCAACAACAGTACACAGTTGCTAACTGAAAAACTGGACACTTTTGGATTGAAATATCAAGAATTTGATCAGATATAGCTGATTTTCAGCAATTTTGCGGTAAAGAAAGAACTAAGCCTTATGTCCAGAACCTTTACCTGTCTTGAATGTGGTAAAACTCTGCCACGTAATCCCCGCCTTAAGAAACAGAAGTATTGCTCCTCTTTAGCCTGTCAAAATGCTCGTCGTTATACAACAAACAAAACAAGAGTAAAAAAGAGCCCAGATAGCCGAAGATTGCGTCAGGCAAGAAATAAACGTTGGCGAGATGCTTATCCAGTGCACGAGTATCAGAAAGGATACCGTTTGGATCACCCGGGATATGTTAAACGCAATCGTGATTTGCAGAGAGGACGTAATAGAAAGTATAAAAAAGATCAGGTTCCAATAATTGTAAAGACGTACGCGTTATCTCCACAGCCCTTACGGGATGGGGCGTACACGGGTTTTGAGGTAAAAAGCGGAAAGATTGTAAAGACGTACGCGTTAATGGCTCAACATCAGGCTCTGTCTGATCATGGAGCTCTTTATCCACCAAATCCGATTTAATTGTAAAGACGTACACGTTCGTTTAGGAAAAACCCACTATTTACATTTACCGGGAACAAAAACAGTTCCTGTGAGCATCCAAATCGAAGACATAGCATTAGGTGATTTTGACCTGTCCCTGTCAGAGATCCGTATTATGAACATGGCACGGATTCTTCAGGTGGAAAAATCCATGCGTATTCATGGTCAGTTGCAAGCAGTGGTTGCCAGGGTTCATAATGGCGGTTATCAACTGATTGATGGGTTCAAGCGATATTATGCCGCAGAAAATCTTCTGATGGAGACCTTGCAGTGCAGGTTATTACAGATCGATCTCTCTCAAGCCAAAGTATTATTGTTGAGTTACAACCGTGTTCACCAGTCGATGGAAGCCTTGGAGGAGGCGTTAGTGTTGCAGGATCTCCAAACTACCCATTCTTTGGATCAAAGGAGTTTAGCAGAGCTGACCGGCTACAGTCGTTCGTGGGTAAGCCGCCGGTTGTCATTGACAGATAAGATAGATGAAGCTGTTTGTTCAGAAATTATGATGGGAGTGCTCACCAGCAGCCATGCACGAGCGCTTATAAAGTTGCCACGTGGCAATCAGGGTAAAGTTGCCCGTGTGGTTGCTAATCGGGGACTTAGCAGTCGTCAAAGCGATGCTTTGGTGGAAGCATTTTTAAAGGCAAAAGATGAGGATCAGCAGTGCTATATCCTTGCTCACCCCGAAAAAGTACTAGACAAGGATCAACAGAACCAAGAGCAGGAGGTCTATGACGCGCGGCTATCTTCTTATGGCAACGATGTGATGCAATCGATGGTGTATGTACAACAGGGTCTTCAGATCCTGCTCTCAAGGTTGGATGACCATCGCTTGGGGATGTTCAATGAAACAGAGAAAGTGATCATCACTCCGATTGTGAGAAAGGTGTCCGCTTATGCCGAAAAACTAACAGAGGTCATTAAGCATTTACAAATCCATAAAACGAAACAACAAGATGAAAGATGAAAACATGGAAAATACGATAATCACCCTTCATGGTCAGGGGTGGTCTATCCGTAAGATCTCTCGAGAGCTTGGAGTCTCGCGCAAACGTATCCACCGGTTGCTGGTATCAAACTCAGTTTTGCGTGATACTACCCAAAAGGATACCACAAAAGAGAAAAAGAAGCGTTCGGGCAAGCTGGATCCCTACAAGGAATTTATAGTTGAACTTTTGGATAAATACAATGATATAACGGGTCAGCGCGTGTATGAGCACTTGAAGGAGAAGGGCTTTGATGGAGAGATTACCATTGTTCGGGATTACCTGAAAAGCATTCGCCGGGTGGTATCAAAAACACCGGTTAGGATGGTAGAAACGGACCCGGGCCAGCGAGCTGCCCACGACTGGAGTGATTACAATATCGCATTTACTTTGTCGGGCAAAACAGAGCAGCTTACCTTCTTTAGTTACATCCTGTGTTACTCCCGCAGGCAATACATTGAGATAGTGGATGACAAAAAGCAGAAGACCTTACTTCGGGTACTTATCAATGCTTTTATTTACCTGGATGGAGTACCACGGGAGATCAAGAGCGATAACCAAAAGGCGTGTGTGGATCGCTGGGAAATGGGTCGGGCAGTGTTTAATCGCAAATATCTTGAGTTTGCAAGCTACTACCGGTTCCGCCCTTTAACGATCCATCCAGGCAAACCCACTGAGAATTTGAAAGTCGAGCGTCCGTTCTACTATCTGGAAAGAAGCTTCTTGAATGGCCGGGAGTTCAGAAATATCGATGATCTTAAAGGACAGTTACAGAGGTGGCTAACCGATATCAATGATCTTCGCAAGCATGGTACCACAAAGAAAAGGCCCATTGATATGTACATCGATGAGCATCCCTTTTTACAGGTTCTTCCATCCAAGCACTTTGACACCTCGCAGGTGGCCCACCTGGTGATTAACCAGGAATCGTGTGTTCAGTGGAAAGGATATCAGTATGTGGTGCCGGATAAGTATATGTACGAGGTATGTCCTGTTCGTATTACCGAAGATCACTTAGTAGTTTACTCAACCACAGGTGAGCAGCTTGCCAGTCATCCCCTGGCCGAGAAGGGTCGTAAGGAGCGTTATGTGGGAGTTCATCAGAAGCCCAAAAAGAAGCCTGATCTGGTCATGGCCGATGTAGTTGATCGCCTGGAGGGGTTCGGGAGTGAGATGAGTGAGTACATCAAACAGATCAAGCGGCATAAGCCAGGATCATGGCGCCATCATCTAAGAAGCCTGCTGGCCATGAAGGTGAACTACCGCGAGGAAGATATCCTGGTAGCAGTTCGCAGAGCACAACAGTATAAGGTCTTTGAATCGGGTGCCATTGAGAGGTTCCTTAACACTAACTCAGAGCCGCGCTTCAGTGTTAAACTATCCTTTAAACCCAAGAATAACAACGATTATGAGCAATAAAAAAACATCAACACAACAACAGATAGAGCGGTTCACCGGGAACTGCCGTTACCTGGGACTGAAGGTTCTCAGCGAAGAGTACCAGCAGATAGTTGACAAGGCTGGAAAGGATGCCATAGGATATTATGAGTTTATCTATGATGTAGTACAAGCAGAGGCTTTGGCTAAACAGCAAAGGCGCATTGAATACCTGGTGAAAAACAGCAGGCTGCCACAGCCTCTGAAGATACTTGCGGACTTTGATTTTGATTTCCAACCCAAGCTGGACCGTAAGCTGGTTATGGACCTGGCTTCACTAGGGTTCATCGAAAGAAATGAATCCATCCTTTTCCTTGGCAGAAGCGGAACAGGTAAATCTCACCTGGCACAGAGCCTTGCCTTAATGGCCTGCCAGGGTGGATACAAGACCTGTTATACTACATGTAGCGAACTGATCAATGATCTTAATGCCGGAATGTATGAAAAGACCCTGGACAAGAGAATGAGAAAGTATATCAATCCCGATTTGCTGCTAATTGATGAGATGGGCCATGATCGCCTGGAGTTACAGATAGTAAAGGAAGCACACCTGCTCTTTAAGGTGATCGATCAGCGATACAAGGATAACAAATCCCTTATCTTTACAAGCAATATCAATGAGCCAGACTGGCCTGAGTTCCTCGGAGACCCAATCTCAACTATGGCTATCCTGGATCGCATCTTCCACCACTCGGTAATCGTCCGAATTAATGGCCCAAGCTATCGAGAGCATCAAGGTAAACTGCTTCAGAGAAAGTATGCTGAAAAGCAATCAAGCAATGAAGGAACTGGATAACATGAATAGACTATCTTCACATAGTGAACAAGGCACTGACTTAGGTTGGTGCCTTTTTTCTTTAACCACAAAAATGTTCGCTTTACGCAAAAATAGAGATCCAGCATAATGGAACAATCTCATAATCAATAAATAAAGGGGGGCAATATGCTCCGAGTCATTACTCTAAATCACTGTCCTGTTAACTTGAAATACCATCCTTTGAAAGTCTTGCTGCGTCTGGCTTGTAGAACTTTTTTAGTGTGTGTTGATTTGAATTTAAAATCGAACATGAAAATCTCCATCGGAATACATCTAAAATTAAGGCCTGGAATCCCGCACCAGATCAACAACTTAGAAGGGTGGTATCAAAATGTTCTGTTTGGTGGTAATGTTCCTAAGCCCCGTTATAAACTAGACAAGATACAAGCTCTGTGCATGCAGAAAAACATCACGTATACACACCAGGAAAATCCCGATGACCAGATATTACAACAATCACTTGCACAGCTTGAGGAGTTGAACTTATTACTGAACTATTAGAAATGAATTATATCTGTAAAAACTGAATACAATGATACCAACCAATACAAAAGAAAAAATAGTTGCTTATACAAAAGAACTGCGGCTTCCTGCCATCCGGAATAACTACACTGCCTTTGCCCGGCAAGCTATAAAAGAGAAGACCGGCTATGAAGATTACCTGCTGACATTGTTGGAAGATGAATTTGAAAACAGGGTAAAGAACCGGAAAACGGCCCGAATCCGCCAGGCAAACTTTCCCTATAAAAAGTATTTACAGGACCTTCAGAGGGAGGAACTCCCGAAGAATGCCCAAACGAAGATAGATGTTCTGGAGAGTCTTGAGTTTATCAAAGATGGTCGGAATGTGATACTGGCGGGCAATCCTGGAACCGGGAAAACGCATTTGTCGATAGGACTGGGCATTAAAGCCTGCATGGAAGATTACAGGGTGTTCTTTACCAGTGTTCCCCGGCTAATCACTCAGATACGTGAGAGTCGGTCCCAGAAAACCTTGCGCACCCTGGAAGGTCGGTTTGAAAAATTTGATCTGGTGATATGTGATGAGTTTGGATACATATCCTTTGATAAAGAGGGGGCAGAGATGCTTTTCAGCCATCTCTCGCTACGTGCCGGGAGAAAATCGACAATTATCACAACCAACCTATCTTTCGACCGGTGGAGCGAAATCTTTGGTGATCCTGTACTGACAGCTGCAATGGTTGATCGCTTAACCCATAAAGCTCATATTATTAATATGAATGGTATGTCCTACCGTGTAAAAGAAACAAAAAAATGGCTAAACAACTGATTTGTTTTATGATAGAGGTGTTACAGAGGCAACGTGCACCAACTTTCCCTGCACAGAGGAGCGCGCTCCTCTGTGCAGGGAAAAACAATACTTTTTTAACAATGAAAAAAATATATTAACCTTGCATTAAAGTGGTATACTTTTGAAGTGAAATAGTGGTATGGTTTTCAAGTGAAGGAAACAATGAGCAATCTTGCCCCCGCTACAAAGAAAAAGTCTTACCAATAAAATTGGTCGGGCTTTTTTTATTAGACAGCTTCAAGCTTGCTTGAAAAGCTGGATAATGAAGAAAGACCGTTCCATACGCAGTATGGTAAGACTTTTTCGATGTTAAGCACCCACTAACAAGTCCGCGAATCCCGATTCAAACTGGATGCCGCAGGCGAGCATAAGCAATCCCGTGAAGGTTGTGATTTTGTTTGCAAACCAAATAGAGCAACCTGAACACCTTATAACCTGTGATGTTGCTATAGGATGCTATTCTGTCAATTATTACAGGATAACCATACACTTTCAACCATATGCAAACAGTATTTAGCCGTGGTAGTTTATTTTCAAAATTAGGAAATAGGGAATTAGCTATTCTTAATCTATTTAAAGTGGTTATATGGATTAACGACTAGACTAAAATGTCGTTTTAATGCATTTTAGCTATTGTTATGCACTTGAGCTGTCCGTTAATAAACAACTATAAATAATACTCTCTCCCTTAAGAAAAATCAACTTTGACAGGATTAAACAATGCTAGAAAGTCAAAGAATAATATTATATTTATATTACTTTTACATTTATTGCGTTTAATCCTTTTTGACCTTCCTCTACATCAAAGCTTACTTTATCTCCTTCAGCTATCTTATCGGTTAATCCATTTTTATGCACAAATACATCTTTACTACCATCATCAGGGGCGATGAATCCAAATCCTTTAAATTCATTGAAAAATTTTACGGTTCCTTTACTCATGATTAATAATTTAAGTTTATGTAAAATGCAAATTTAGCATTATATCTTTTCATTTGATTGTTTTATGCGACTTTAATTTTATTATTGTGCATAACGATTGTATAACGAAATTGTCGCTATTTTTCATATAGGTTCAATGGTTATTTGAGTAAAATTACAATAATCAAATAACAAATCCAATAACTTATATAAAGTCATAGTCCTTTTAACCTGGTTATTTCAACTACGTATTCACCTCCACGCATAGATGGACTGTTTTCATCTGCAGAATAATTAGAGAATGTTACCCCAATAAATACAGGTATTGCCCTAGCTTCATCAGCAAGCTTTATTAGTGTTGAGTAGTTTTCTTTTGGCAATGGTTCAGGTATATTTGGGTGAATTCCTGCTTTAACAATTAAATAGTATAGTTTTTCAGTGTCTTTATTCCTCATTACAATATGTGGCTATTCAATACCAGAGTTTACATTTCTCTTTTTGATATCACCATTTTGATAATGGTAATAGACTAACACTAATTCAACACCAAAAACATGTAATTCTTCATCTGTCATGGGTTGACCTATTCGTTCAGGATCACCCTTATGAGTTATAGGGTACAGGTTATTATTCTTATCTATACCATTGATTGTAAATAAACCGTTCTTATATACCTCTTCTACACTTTTCTTTTCTTTGACCATAATGGTTTTTTCTTTTATTACTTTTTTGACTTCTATGTGTTTGACTCTAATTTCTCCTTGTGTTTCAAATGTCATAGTACTTCCACATTTTGGACATTGCCCTATAGATGGATCCCACTTTTTCGTATTATAACTACTGCAAAACAGACATTGAATAGATTTAACATCCTCATGATCAATCTTAGGTTCTGTGATTGTCCCAAAGTCTTGAAGTTCTGTAGTTATCCCTTCAAATAACCTTTTACACTCTAAACAAACGAATGTTTCCATGAAATTTAGGCATCCATGATCGAAGTACCTTTCACCATAGACTTGAACATTATAGTTACACTTATTACAACGAAAAGTTCTTTTGTCAATTTTGCTTGGTCCTTTATTCATATCTTTAAAGTTAAGTATTGTTTTAAATAATAAAAAAAAAGCTTACCTGTGATAGGTAAACCCTTTTATCAATTCCCGGAATCGATTCATTTTGCTACGTTTTTTCAGTGGTTTTTTTATGAGAAACCATCTCAAAAAACAATGCCTAAAAAATACAGCATAACTCAACTATCATTTAATAACCGGTGTTCGGGTCTGTGCGATCTAATAACCTGAAATTATAATGATAGTAAGCCTTTGATTCAATGATATATACATCAATTAATTCTAAGCTCATTTTAACCGCTTTAACGGCCTTTACAGAGCCTTTCTTAAGTATATGGACATCCACTATAACACGTACATAGAAAGGGCAATTAAGATGCTCTAAACGCCCTATATGATTGATTATCAGTATGCTGTCAGTCTTGCAGTGTTTAAAGATGTCACTTATATACTTTTTCTTCTCTTCATGTGTCATTTGTATTAGCATTCTGTTGGTAGCATAGCAACTCCATCAACTAGCCATATAGTTATTTCATCTATAAGAAAATCACTGAATTCGATACGTTGTATTACAAGGATATTCTTATTGCCATCCTCACATATTAATGACCAGGTATCATCCTCTTGCTTCTTTAATCGCCATACTTGGAATGGCTGTTTGTTTACTGTGCTTGTTAACTGATGTGAGAGTATTGCATCAAATAACCAATACGCTTTTGCTTCATTACGTACATAATCACAACCATCTGTAAGGTTCATGCTGAGTTTAAATAATTGGTGAAAGTGATACTTAAATGTCCCTATGAAACTAGGAAGTGTTGACTGGAATTCTGCTGGTGATATTGTTTTTGTAGTCATGATTTTAAGTTTTTGTTGAATAAATAAAGGGGTGCAACATTTGTCACACCCCTTATTAATTTACATCTACTAACAGTTTAAATGATTAACTCATTACTGTATCTTCAATGCCTGCAGGTTCTTGATTATACACATAGGTGTATGCAAGCTTGATTTTCTTACCAGTAGATGGTATTGTGAATTCATATTCTTCACAATCCTGTCTTAAAATTTCCCCTGGCAGATCCTTACCGACCATAGTTTTTGCCATGATATCATCAAAAGTACATGGGATTGATGTTTTCCTGGCAGTTAAATATGGTTTACCGGTGTCTTTAGAAATGATAGTTTCAACATCTCCTTGAAGGATCATAACATTGAATTCATCCTTCTTCTTGTTTTCACGTTTTTCAAAACCAATAATTGTTACCATAAGTATTAATTTAAATTAATAAATAATTTTACCCGCCAGGGATTTTCCCCAGCCAACTTGGTAGGGGGTATTTGATTGAGACCTTCACGTGTTTGTATATATGAAGTCCACACAAACAAAACAAAAAAAATTATGGGGGTTGTTGAAAGAATCTATAACTATTGGGTTCTTTTTATAACGATGACTCAAAAGAGCTGTAATAAATAATTGTTTTTGTTGGCTTTGAGTTAATTATCTTGTAAATTTATAAGCATAAAATATTGAATATTATCTGGAATATCGCAGTATAATAATATGTTAGGTAGCTGAAAAAACTAAAAACAAGACGGAAAATCCAAATGGTCAATAATGTTCAACAACACTCACTTAAACAATCGATAATTTTTCATTTGATGCCTGGAATATTTATCCTGGGTTTTTTCGCTGTGTTAGCACCCGTATTGGATCGGCTTGGGTGGCCCCCGGCAATGGCATTATTCATAATTATCGGTTTGGTATTAGTTACGGTGGAACTTGGCATTCTTCTTTATCAAGGTAAGAAATTATCGGGCAAAATAACTTTAAAGGATGTGGTGCTTTTTAGAGAGCCATTACCTAAAAAACAATACTTTTGGTTTGGTCTGATTTTGTTTGCCTGGCTTATGCTAATATTGATAGTAGTGTTCACACCGATCGACAACTTTATCTCTGAGCGTCTGTTCTTCTGGTTACCAGATTGGTTCTTTACGGCAAAATTTATTGAGAATATTGGACAATATCCTCAATCTGTAATATTGGTTACTGCGATTCTAGGAACTCTGTTTAATGGGATAGCAGGACCCGTGGTGGAAGAACTATATTTTCGTGGTTTTCTATTGCCTAGAATATCACGATACGGAAAGTGAACACCATTGTTGAATGCCACTTTATTTGCCGTATACCACTTATTTTCGCCTTGGCGAATACCATTATTGTGGCAATGATCCCCTTTGTGTATCTGGCCTGGTGGAAACGCAACATCTACATAGGTATGATTGTCCACTGCGCAGCGAATACCCTTAGTTCTTTGGCGTTGTTTGCTCTGTTATTACGTCCTGTATAAAACTTTCAGCATCCTAACCCCCGCTACAAAGAAAAAGCCTTACCAATGAAATTGGTATAGGGCTTTTTTTATTAGACAACCTCAAGCTTGCTTGAAAAGCTGGATAATGAAGAAAGACCGTTCCATACGCAGTATGGTAAGACTTTTTCGGTGTTAAGCACCCAAAAACAAGTCCGCGAATCCCGATGCAAAAGGTTTAGTGCATGTGGGCTTTTTTATAAAATCTCAATCCTCAACCAGTACACCAAACTACTATAATTCCCGAATTTTGATATTCTTGAACCAGACCGGATATCCATGATCCTGCAGCCCGATATAACCCTCCTTAGAAATACCTTCATTCCAACCCGGGAATCTACTGAATTTGCTATTGGCAACCATCTCATCCCACGCAGGAATCCACATTTCATACTCAACAACCTTTACTCCGTTCTGTGTGTGAGTGACCTTACCATCCAGTACACGAACCACAATTGTATTCCATTCTCCTGTAGGGCGAACAGTCTTTGGATCTGCTGCAATAATATCATACAGTGAACCGGCAAGGTGGGTGGGATTTTTGTTGTCAGTTGCATCAATATTGTCGAGAACCTGAATCTCAGGTGCAGCAAAGTAGATTGCCTTACCAGGCACTTCTCTTATATTAAAGAAGATACCGGAGTTTGCCATTTTACTTGCTTTCCAATCTATTGATAATTCAAAATTTTTGAATTTCTTATCACTAAATATAATATCTCCGTTTGCACCTGAACCGGGCCTTTTCCCTTCACCAGTAAAGACCTTCATAGCGTTTTCCTCAATAGTCCAATTTATGGGCATTTCAGTTCCATTGCATTGCCTCCAACCTTTGAAATCTTTGCCATTGAATAATAGAAACCATCCTTCTTTCTTCTCTTTGGCAGTGATTCTGTTTACATCCTGACCAAAGGATGGGAACACGAATAACATTGCAACTAAGCATGATAATGATAAAATAATGTTTCTTTTCATAATCTGATTTTTAAAATAAATATCTGTTGCAAATTAGTAAAAAAAATCAACTTTCAAGAAGTATTTTATCAAAATAAGGGAATCATCTGCAGAATAATTAGAGAATGTTACCCCAATAAATACAGGTATTGCCCTAGCTTCTTCAGCAAGCTTTATTAGCGTTGAGTAGTTTTCTTTTGGCAATAGTTCAGGTATATTTGGGTAAATTCCTGCTTTAACAATTAAATAGTATAGTTTTTCAGTGTCTTTATTCCTCATTACAATATGTGGCTATTCAATACCAGAGTTTACATCTACACGATCAATAAGAGGTATCATGTTTGGTGATTACACTATCCATTATTTCAATAATTTTCTCTCTTAAACTTATTAAATTAAGTGTACTATCATCCTTTTTTCTAATCAGTTTAACAAAGCGGATTTTTGCCAGAACTTTTTTAATCCGTATAAAATACTTTAATGCATAATAACCTGTTAATGGTAAGCCAATAATATATATCAATGTGAATGCCAACTTAGCTGATAATAAAAATAACAGAACAAAAATTAGCAGATAATATATGGGGAAAAAGAACATCGAGATACTTATCCTCACTCCCGGAAGAAACTGCTTATCAACTATTACACGAGTAAAAATCGCGTGAAACAAATAAGGAATTATATTGTTTAAAAATCCAAATAAAAACAAAGGGAAACCTACAATTTCAAGAGAAAGTTCAAGCATAGTTTTTGGAAACGGGAATTCTTTCTTTTTAATTAACCAATCACGCAGATTCTGTTTCTGCAACCCATTATCGTAACCGGTAACCAGCTTGTTTAATTCGTCCAAAGTTTCATGATCAACTTCATCAATCAATTCAAGAACCTGAATTAACTTCTTATCCACATCAAACTCATCTCCAAGCTCTTTTAGGTTAATATTAAGAAAATTAGCATAGTCTTCACGGAATATTTCTCTTATTAATTCTATCGTTTTGTAATATTCATCAGATTTAATATCAATCATTAATGGCTGGATAGATTTTGCAACTTTTTCTTTTAGTTTCAGCATTCCTTTTTGTGGATGCTCTCTGTATAATTGAACATACTTCTTAACCTCAATGGGAAATCCATAGTTTAAAAATAACTTACTGTTGAAATTATATTGGTTGCTAAAATTTATTCCAACAGGAACAATTATAGAGTTCAGTTTAAATCCTTTTGATTCTTCAGCATTAAAGGCAAGCCTTGAAACCCCTTTCGTTAAAAGCCTTAAGCGCCTGTCTGCATGGTGATTGGCTTCCGGGAAAATTGTAACCGCTTCATTATTTGAAAGCAACTTATTACATCTTTTAAAAATTTCTTCATTTTTTTGAAGCGATTTTACGCCATCACGTATTCTGTAAATTGGCATCAGTTTCAGAACCGATAGAATCTTTGCCAAAATCAGAGAATTGAAAATAAAGGCACTGGTTAAAGTACTGGGTTGTTTCTTACTAGTACATACAATTAATAAAGCGTCGAGAATAGCAAGCTGATGATTCCCTGCAAAAATTACCGGCTTGTTTTTGGGGATGTTTTCCAGACCTCTAACTTCAATTTTTCTGTAAAATATATGCATGCAAAAGCAGAAGTATGATTTTATTATTTGCCTTATTAAATGTTTTAATTTCCGCATTAAATCTATTTGTTTATTTTAACCTCTAGTACAATATCAAACTTACCGTGTCGCAAACTTTAAATTGGCAGTTAGCAAAAAGCAGTTGGCAATATTAAGTTGACAGGACGCTGGTAAAACAACGTCTTTAAGAAAATGTGTAATTTATAATATATATATGCCTGTTTTATAATTTTCTGCGTGTTAATATAATTAATTTTCTGCCATTTCTAAATACCAATTTTTAAATAAGCACCAATTGCAAAATTAATATTAATAAAGATGCATGGTGATTTTTTTAACTTCACACAAGATTTTACAGTAAAAAGAGAATAATTTATTTACGTTTGTTCTTACTACATTTATCATGAATTTCAGCATATTATGAGGTACTCTATTCGAATAATAGCACTATTATTATTACTTACTCCAGCTGTTATTGCTAACAATAATAACAGGTTTGTTTCTGAAGAGGGAATACTCGATCTGCGGGAACTTGAGTTTGATCAGAGCACCGTTGTCAATCTGAATGGTGAGTGGGAATTTTACTGGAATAAATTTCTTTATCCAGTTGATTTTGATTCTGACAAACGACTAACACCTGATTGTTACGGGAAAGTTCCATCTTACTGGACAAGTTATGATTCCGATAATTTTGATATTGAGAGTCAAGGATACGCTACATACAGACTAAAAATTCTGCTGCCCCCCAGCTTCAGGGAAGAAATTATGTTTGATGTCCCTGTGTTTGATGCTGCTTTTGATCTGTACCTGGATTATTTTTATGCCGGGGGCAATG
>Ga0307991_1001825_pt1 | contig 14696 bp, 16 predicted proteins | sample EllFjometagen131_FD_203146 | JGI IMG/M metagenome (GOLD analysis project Ga0307991, IMG submission 203146) | Marine microbial communities from Ellis Fjord, Antarctic Ocean - #131 | ecosystem: Environmental > Aquatic > Marine > Unclassified | place: Southern Ocean | collected 2014-10-08
TAGAATGGCAACAGAATTAGGAGAAGTAACCAGTTATAAGAGACTGTATATGCAGTTTAGAGATAGTACTGCAAAGACTATCAACATCACTTTGAATAATCCTAAGAATTTGGATGACGGGGATTATGTTGATTTAGCGGCACAAGATGCAGCAATAGAAGGAGTTATGGATACGATCATCGCTAAGAACATCTTCCATAATAATGGTAATGACCTGGTGGCAAAAGTTAATGCCCGCATACTTGATTATAGTTCTACTGATGTTGTGGATGTGTAATACAAATACTAATACTAATTTAATATAAAAGTCTCCTTGGAAGGCTCCGCGGACCTTCCCTGGAGCATTGGGAAGGGGAATAAAAAATGATAGAAGGATTTATCACAAAATACCTTTTAGATTTCGCCATTGTCTTTATCGTAGGTATGGTAAGTAAATTGATGATCAGTAAATTTGGGGAAGACCGGGCAAGCAAGATAAAAGATGCCATACTTGCAGCCATGCTTTGGGCAGAAGAAGAACTGGGCATAGGTAACGGTGAAGAAAAATGGAAAATAGCCTGGGTTAAATTAATCGAAATATTAAGGAATCAGAAAGTCACCTTAAAAGAGGGTGAAATTTCCTATGTAAAGGATCTCATGAAAGCTACCGTTCCGGAGGTGAATGAAATTATCTATAAGGCTATGCCGGATACAGTAAGAAACGGAAGGACATTAAGATATAAATAAGTTATGGCAATAATTAATGATATAGAATTAACTGAATATTTTTCTTTATTTGAGTTTGAATGTCCCTGCTGCAGGCAGGTTATGCTCTCTCCGGACCTTTTGGTAAGGTTAAACCATTTAAGGATGGTGATCAATAAGCCGATATCCGTCAATTCCGGTTACCGGTGTAAAGAAGAAAACCATAGGATAGGGGGAGTTACCGGTTCTTATCATCTCCTTGGTATGGCGGTAGATATTCACGTAAAGGACTTCTTACTTTTTGATCTTCTCCTTTTTGCCCAGGAAATAGGTTTTAACGGTATAGGATATTATGAAAAGGAAAATTTCCTGCATTTAGATATTAGGCCCGGACAAAAGAAGGTCTGGAAAGGAAGTCAATTAATTGGATATTGAATATATACTGAAATTAATAGCAAATAATGGTTTTCCTCTGGTACTTTCCGTCTACCTGGTGTGGAAATTAGAGTTCTTTATTAATGAGATCATCAAGAATCAGAAGGAATTCTCCCAGTCTGTTACCGTTGAAATCAAGGAAATCAAGAAAACCATCAATGATCTACGGGTTGATTTTGCTAAAAATCAATGAAACCCTTGATAAATAAGGGTTATAGCGTTTTTCTGCATGAAGCTCTAATACAGCGTATATGAGCTTTATTTTTTTTATTTGATGATTTATACTAAAAGACTTAAAATAAGCGCTTAAAATGCCCTTAAATTGAACCTGTTTTTTCGTAGTTTCTTAAAATACCCGCTTTTAGCCATTTATCCATCATTATTCCCCTTATTTCACCCGTTTACTCCATATTTATCCACATTATCAGGCCTTTTTGGGTATAAGCTGTTAGCAAGTAAAGGATTTTCGAGGTTGCGATAAACCTTAGTTCAAAAATATTTCAAGTGAATATTAGAATTTTTAAAATATTTTTATAAAAAAGAAGGATTGTTTAGATATTGTGTTGTATATAACATCAGTATGTTTGCGTGATTTAAAATATACCAAACTATTAGACAATAATTTCATATTTAGTAACTTGAAATATAACTTTAATCTATATAGCGTGACTGTATGAAGGTAACAGGAGAGATTTTTTCTTTTTACAAAAAGAGAAGGGGAGCCGAAGGAGCAAGATACCAAAAGTATCCAAACTTTCAGGCAAAAGGACTGTTACCGGACAGAACTCTGGAGAGCTTTATACGAAAAGGCACCGAAGGGGCAATTCCTAACAAATAGGAATAACCTAACAGAGGCTTTTAAAAGTATTTCCTAATTTTATAGGAAGAATCTTTCAGGTAAAAGGACAGAGAAAGAGAGTAATATTTTTATTTTCTCACTCTGTCTTTTTTTCTTGTAATTGCTAAAATCATTCTAATGATATGTATTGCAAAAGAAATATTTTTTGTGAACTTATAAAGCATGCCCCAGGACTTCAAGAAATTTGAATAAATCCAGAACACTATATGGGTGGCAAAAAATAATTATTTGGATTATAGGAATACTTACTTTTGTTGGCAATGCCCTTAATAGTCTAGGAAGAGGATTCAATGTTGGATCTTTGATCGATTTAGTTGTTAGTGTTGGCATAAATGTCTTAATTTTGTGGTTATTATTTAAAGTTTGTAACTGGATCTATTAATCTATTAGTAGGGTGAAGACAAAATAAAAAAGGAGGCAAAACAAATGGATAGTAATAATATGGATGATGGCGTTATCAAAATTAAAGAACCACCATCACTTTGGAAGTGGTATTTTGGGTTGCATCTACGAATGTTTTTAAGTATACCGATTTTTTTGTTATTTGTTTATCAAGGTCTTTGGTTTATTTGGGCAGAGTTCCGCGATATTGTATTTTTCTTTAATCATACTGAAATAACCTGGGGATCAATATTTTTAGTTTTGATTTTCGGAAGTATTTTGATATGGTTTTTTCTATTACCTATTTATATCTGCTTTTGTTCTATTGATTGGCTTTATCAGGTAAATATTGGAAATTATTCTGCATGGAAAAAATTCTTTTATTCAATAGGAATCATTTTACTGGTAGTTTTTGGGGCAGATATTATACGTTTATTTACAGCTTGGGTACTTGGTATTTTAAGGTAAAATATTTTCAATAAATATTTGCGATATAGTAATTTATTGTAGTGATAACTTAAAAGGTTATTTTTCTGAATTTTTCTGTATACCGGTTTAATATAAATTAAAGGTTGCAAATAAAATGACTAATCGAAAAGATGAAACAGATTTTATGAAATACTTTATTATTTTAGCTATTTTAATGTTATTTGGCGCAATAGCTGAATGGCCTTATGGTTATTATACTTTCTTAAGATGGATTACTTGTATAAGTTCAATTCTAGTAGCTTTTCAAGCTTTTGAGAAAAATATAGATTGGGCAAAAGTAGTATTTATAGTAATTGCGATACTTTTTAATCCCTTAGCCCCGATTTATTTATCTCGAAATACCTGGGTACCTATAGATATTATAACTGCAATACTTTTTATATTTGCAATAAGAATAATATAAATATGTTTTCGAAAAATACAATCAGTACAATTTAGAAAATCGAGAAGAGCAACGAAGAAAATATACCTGAAGTAGAAAAGATATAATAAATAATATTTGTTCTAAAAAATAATCTAGCGAATTAGTTAAGAAGAAGGAGAATTTCGGATGCTTCGCTATCAAAATAATGCATTTAGAATTTTAGGTCTAAAACCAAATGTTTCTATGCGCGATATAATGAAACGAGTAAATGAGATTAAAGTAAAAATATCTCTTGGTATGGAAATTGTATATGAATATGATTTCCCATGGATGGGAGCATTAGATAGGAACGAACATAGTATAATTAAAGCTTTACAGCGCCTAGAAAACCCCATTTCGCGATTAAAAGAGGAGATTTTTTGGTTTTGGTTTGAAACTGATTGTGATAAAAAAGCTATAAATTATCTTAAAAAAAATAATTATCTAGCTGCACATAAAACATGGAACAAGTTAATATCATCTGAAAATTCTACTAAAGAATCAATGTCTGCATTCATGAATCAGATTATATTAGCACATAGCAGTGTTATTAGGGAAGAATGTGTAGAAAAGGAAAAAAATCAGAAGAAAAAGAGCACTACTCTAAGGGAAAAGCACTGGGAAAATTGGAAATTTGTTATTAACCGATTTACTTTAATTGCTTCAGATAAAATATATTGGGAAATGGTAAAAGAAAAAGCTGAAAAAATTGACGATCCAAGATTATCCTCATCTAAAGTTGATGAAATATACAACAATTTTCTTCAAGATATTGCTAAACCCAATTTTACATTTATGCGTGACGCGCTTATCTTGAAAGATTACGAAAGAGTAAAACAGCATTCAAACTTATTAAGCAAAGGCTGGATTCCTAATAAGTCACCATTCCCATTAGAAGTTTTAAGAAAAGGATTCAATAGGATACTTTCATCTCAGACGGATTTATTGAAGAGATATGCTCAGAATGCGGTAAAAGAACTTAATAGAGTCGAAAAAGGAGAAAAGGATGCGGATAAAACAATAATAAGTATTTATTCCAAGCTTATTGATAATGTTAGAACTATAATTTATGAAGGAAATCTGATTGATTCAAACTCTATCTCTGATTTTGCATTAGCAAAAAATGAATTAGCAAAAGTTATAAGAAATTGCGCAATAGCATTAAATAATATTCTAGTAGCAGACGCTAACCTTCCCCAAGAAGAAAAAGAAAATGAAGCTTTTCAGGCATTTGAAATGATAAGGAAAGCGCTTGAATGTGCGACCACAACATACGTTAGGCAAAAATATGAAAAAGATGAAGAGTTGCTAAAAAATAATCTATTAATGGTACAAGCAAATACAAAATACAAAAAACAAATTTCCTCAAAAGCTAAAAGGAAATCTATTTTTGCTTTCCTTTTTTGGGGAGCTATTATCTTTTATATTTTCATTTTTCCTATGTTTAATAATGATAATTCAACAAGCGATAAAACCTCAATAAACATACCATCATATAACAGTAATACAGATAACGATAAGGCACACTATGCTCTTGATCAATTAGAAATCAGGATAGAAAATTTAGAAGAAGAAATCGAGAAAAAAGAAATAAGAATATCAGAAAAAGAGATACAGCTGGAGGCGGAAATTGAGAAGAAAGAAATTTTAGAATCTGAGATAAAAAGGCTAGATTATCAGATAGAAAATACTATAGTCGGCAAGAATGAATTAATAGACGAGTACAACAAAAAAAGCGAACAATATAATATTCTTTTTAACACCTATGAAAATATTTATTCAGAATATGAAAAATTGTTCAAAGAATATGAAGAAGACATGATAACACATGACAGTTTAGTAGAAGCTTATAATGCTGGTATTGTTCCTCCAGAAATACGAAACGATTTATCCGAGGAGGAAATTACTGGTAAAATATATGTCATAGAAGCTGGCGATAATTTATGGAAAATTGCTGAAAAATTCGGTACGACTACTGAAAAAATTATTGATCTTAATAAATTATCCGACCCAAGACTTATTAAACCAGGTCAGAAGCTAATTATACCCACAGAATAACTATTAGAAGATAAAGAAAGATAAGAAGAGGTTGATATAATTAATAAATTTCGAGAATTAAATAAAAAGGAGGGGTTTTATGTTTCCAAAACCAAGGACTAAAGTCTCCGAAGACAGAAGCAATAAAGGACTCTGGTATTTTTTTCAAGATCGAGCGCAATTTGATAGATGTATTGCCAGTGGATGTAAACTCATATCACAGGATAATGCATTTGAAGAATCTGAATTAACATTTTTTATGGATTTTATTTCTTCATTGGCGATTGAAATTTGGAGACTTGAAAAAAGGTTCGAAAAAACAAAAAACGATATGGTAAAAGGTGAAAAACTCAAGAATACTTCAATTGTTGACCAAATACAGCGCATAAAGGATGTTTTCATGAAACATGAAATAGAAATATGTGAACATAGTGGGGCAGCTTATAATGATGGATTGTCCTTGAAAGTGCTGCACATTGAAGAGATTGACGGACTTTCTAAAGGGAAAATGAAGATAATTGAGACCATAAAACCGTCAGTTTATTTAAAAGGAAAAGTAATATTTATAGGGGAAGTTATAGTGGGTAAATATAAGGGAAATAAAAGGAGTAAATTATGAAAAGAAATACAATAGATTTTGGGATCGATTTAGGTACGACAAATTCAGAGATAGCATGTAGAAATAATGGAGATGTCATAGTTTTTAAGAATTACTTACAAAGTGAATTTACTCCCTCTGTAGTGCGGATAGACGAAAAGGGGACTGTAATGGTTGGAAGAAAAGCATATGAGAGACTTTTGGATGACCCTAATAATACTGTTGGAGGATTTAAAAGGTGGATGGGTACGCAGCAAATTAAAGAATTTGTGTCATGTAATAAAAAACTTAAACCAGAAGAGTTGTCAGCCGAAGTATTAAAAGATCTCAAAGTCACGGCAAAATCAAAGCTTTCCCAAGATGAAGAAGTAAATTGTGCTGTTATTACAGTACCCTGTAATTTTGAAACAGTTCAATGCGAAGCAACACAAAGAGCGGCCATTCTCGCCGGTATTAAATATGCACCACTTTTACAAGAACCGATAGCTGCATCAGTTGCATATGGTTTTCTCGAAAAAATGCCAAAAGGATATTGGGTTGTATTTGATTTAGGTGGCGGGACTTTCGATGTTGCAGTTATGTCTGCTAAAGAGGGTAGATTGAGTGTGGTTGATCATTGCGGTGACAATTACCTAGGGGGCAAAGATTTTGATTGGAAAATTGTTGAGAAAATAATTCATCCTGTACTGATAAAGGAATATAATCTTCCAAATTTAGGGAGATCAAAAGAATATCAAATGTTAAATGCTGTATTAAAAAACGCTGCAGAGGAAGCAAAAATTGAACTATCTGTAAGAGATGATGCGAGCATTATTGTCCATCCTCGTGAAATAATAAAAGATAAGGACGGAAAAGTTGTTGATATTGTTATTCCGATAAAGCGAAGTCAATTCGAGCTTTTAATTAAAAAATATATTGAAAAAGCAATTAACTTATTTGAGCAAGTTTTAAAAAGACAAGGATTGTCCCCCAATGATATTGACCAACTTATCTTAGTAGGTGGCTCAACTCAAATACCGTATTTACGGAATAGAATAAAAGATAAGTTTAATATTCCGATAGATCATAAAATTGACCCCATAACAGTAGTTGCACAGGGCGCGGCTATTTTTGCAGCAGCTCAATTTGTACCAGATGAGTTGATGAAAAGAAATTATTCTAAAGCATTTATCAAGCTTGCATATAGCCCCATGACAACAGAAATAGATGCTGCAGTTGGAGGCAAAATACTTCCATCTGAAGAAGATAAAACTTTACCAAAAGATATACGTATTCAAATTGTTAGTGAAGGTGGTGATTGGGATAGCGGATTAATTGAAACAAAAGACAACGCTTTCTTTACCAATATCACTCTTCGTGAGAAAAAACTAAATACATTTAAAATTTCTCTTTTTGATAAGTTTGGGAATAAAATACCTATTGAACCAGATTCTTTTACAATTACACAGGGTATATCTGTTGCTGAACCACCACTTATACGTTCAATTGGGGTAGAATTGGAAGACGGATCATTTAGCAAGCATTTGGGTAAAGGAATATCGTTGCCAGCAAGAAGCGAGCGAATTGTATATCACACTACACAAACAGTAAATCCCGGAGAAAATGAAAATGTGATTAATATTCATGTATGGGAAGGTGAAAGTACCATTGCAGATAGAAATAGACATCTTGGGACATTAGAAATAACAGGGAGCGAGATCAAAAGAACTTTTCTCGAAAATAGTGAGATAGAAATAATCGTGAGTGTGGATCAGTCAAGAATTGTTACTGCGGAAGCTTTTAGTCCCTTACTGGATAAGAAATTTAGTAAGATATTGGTTAATGTAATATCACCGAAATTAGAGCCGGAGCATATTGCCAAAGACCTCGAGGGAGAAGAGAGTAGACTTAAGAAACTTAAACATGAAGTGTATCTCGTAAATGATAAAAATATTGAGCAAGAGTTTTCAAATGGAGAAGCGAATGAAGAAATAGATGAAATAAAAAATGATATTCAAGCAGCAAAAGGCGGTGACCCTGATGCTGTAGAAAAAGCTGATAGAGGTCTTAAGGAATTAAAACAAAGATTGGATTCTATAGAATCTCTATTGAATTGGCCTATTACATTAAAAGAACATAACGAAATTATTAGTAATTGCAAAAATATTGTTGATAAATATGGAAATGACGAGGATAAAGATCAATTAGAAACACTTGAAAAAGAAGCAAAAAAAGCGATTAATAGTAAAGATCTTAACCGTCTTAAGACAATTACTGAAGAAATACTCGGCATTAGATGGACTGTATTATTCAGACAACCCGGTTTCTGGGTTTCTGCATTCCAGGAAATAAAGAACGATCCAGGTAGATTTACAAATCCAAGAAGAGCAGAAGAATTAATAGAGGAAGGAAGCATTGCTTTGCAGCGTCAAGATATGGATTCTTTGAAGAGTATAATGTTAGAATTATGGAGCTTAATGCCATCTACGGAGCAGGAAAAAGTGGGTGATAGAGTAAGTGATGCAGGTATAAGAAAAATATGATCGCGAAACATATCTTATTTCCTAAACATACAAAAATAAGAGATACATATACTATTGATAGCTTCTTGGGAAAAGGAACTTTTGGTAGTGTATATATGGTTAGGCATAAATATTTAGGCATACAAGTTCTAAAAATATTCCATCCAGGAATTATCCCCAAAGAACAAGAGCCAGAATTGTTTAATGAAGCATATATATTATCCAAGATTACTCATGAAAACGTAGTTAGAGTTTATGAAGCAAATACCTTTGAGCATAATGGAAACAGATACTGTTATATTGCAATGGAATACGTGAAAGGGGGTACACTTTCAAGTTTTATTGAAAAGCTTGTTAAGTTGCCTATTGATATGGCGATAGAGATACAGAGAGGGATATGTTGCGGATTGGCCCAACTGCATAAATCAAAACCACCACTCGTACATAGGGATGTTAAACCACAAAACGTAATGCTCAGTACGACTAACAGAATTATTGCCAAGGTTTCTGACTTTGGCCTAGCAAAGCATGTTGATCCCATAACACGAATGACAGAAGCAGCTGGAACTCTAGCATATTTACCTCCAGAAGGTTTTTGGGGTTATGAAACACCAGCCAGTGATGTCTTTTCTGCAGGCATTATTTTTTATATTATTTTAACAGGTGTAGCACCTTTTAAAATACCTGCAGCACATAAGTGTATAAAAGAGGATGAACTAAAAAACACTATTATTGCTTCAAGAAATAAAAAACCGGAACCGCTATCGAAATTTAATGTAGATATAGACAATGAAATAAACGATATTGTTCTTAAGGCTTTAGAGTCTAATGTTAAGGAAAGATATCAGGATGCAGAAGATTTCTTAAATGCTATTGATAAGTATCAGTTAAAATATTTTGATTTGCCAGGCGAAAAAGTAAAAAAAGCTTTAGAAATAGGTAAACAATACGCTAACTTGAAAAAAGCCATAGAATTATTAGAAAACGCGATAGATCAATACCCCAGAGACAAACAACGTGAACTGAAAAAGAAATACAAAAAGACTTTAGATAATTGGAAGAGAGGAATTATAATGTGACTAAACTTATTTTCGTTCTTGTAGTATCTGGACCATTAGAAGGGCATAATTATTTCGTTAAATCTGATACCCCAATTTTAATAGGTAGAAGCAATAAAGCAATTATAAAAATTACCTATGATAATTTTTGTTCTAGAAGGCATGCTTTATTATATTGGGAAAACAAAAAGGGTTTTATTAAAGATCTTAATAGTACAAACGGAACACTTATCAATAATAAATGTATATCCAAACCAACTGAATTACATAATGGGGATATTATTGGTTTAGGAAACACTAAACTTGTTGTATCAGTAAAGGACATTAGTGAGGACAATAAATCTCCAGCAGGAAATGATATTTTTTGTGAAAATTAAATGTTAAGGGAACCGATTCGAAGCTTTTATGGTTGATGTAAAATTTATTAAGAGGTTATATAATCAGTGGGAAAATTAAAAATGACACCTGAGCAATTCGGTAATAATTTAGCCCTAAGTTTTCAAAAAAATAACATTGTTCCACTTTTTGATTAATATATTAAAACAGTTGAGGAAAATGATAAATCTTGGGAATTTACTAAGGTAAATTGGAAATTTAACTTAGGCGTTAAAAAAGATAAAGAAGTTATACTAAAGGAATGGATTGTTTTTGAAATGTTTTTACTAGGACAACAAATATTACAATTTTTTAAAGGAAATCAAACTGGAAATAACATTGTGAGGGCCTTTAACCGTTTTTGTGCGGATAGTTTAATTGAATATAATATTTTCAATGTAAATGATGATTTTGAAGATTTAATATCTTCAAGATATACTTATTATTTACACAGATATAAAGTTTTAGAAAAAATAACAGGAAGAAATAAATGTCGACAAACCAAGATTTTGCTTAATAAACTTTAAAAAAATTGTCAGTAGATTGTTTATACATAAGAGCTTATGATTTTAAAGCCAAAGGAGATTGCTATCTATGAAAAAAATAATAGGTATTGATCTGGGAACAACGAAATGTTCTGCGGCAGTCATGATGCATGGAGAACCTATAATTATTCCAAACGCCCGCGGAAATACAGTTACTCCTTCTGTCGTGGCTTCTGCCAAAGACAGCAACATAATTGTTGGCGAAGATGCTCTGTCTCAAGCCGTTCTCAATGTCAGGAATACTTTCTTTAATGTAAAGCGAGCGATAGGTAGCTCTCAAAAATTCGGTGGAGCGAAACAATCTCTTACTTCCCAACAGATAGTTACCCATCTATTAGCCGCCATGAAGCGTAACGCTGAGGCATATTTAGGTGAAACTGTAAGCGACGCAGTCATTTCCGTCCCAGCCTACTTTACCGATACTCAGCAACGTCTTATTTATGATGCTGGACACAACGCAGGCCTCAATGTGCTGTGGCTTATAGGCGAGGCCAATGCTGCTAGTTTATATTACATTTATAGCCAAAACCAACGTAAATCGCTTAAAACGGAGAATGTTGTTGTCTACGCCTTAGGTGGCGGTGGCTTTGATGTGTCTGTAGGTATTGGAAGTGGGAGCGATGGTATTTTTGAGGTCCGTGCTGTAAACGGAGATCCCCATTTGGGAGGTATTGACTTTGATAAAAGAATAGCCAATAGATTAATGGATGAATTTACTAAAGATTACCCTGCTATCGATCTCCGAGATGACACTATCGCACTTGAAAGAATAATGGAGGCATCAGAGAGAGCAAAAATAGACCTTTCATTAACAAACCAAATCGAAATTAGCATACCCTACCTTACGATGGCAGCAGGCCACATGATAGATCTAAAAACTATTCTTACTAGAGAAAAATACGAAGCAATGGTATCTGATTTGATTAAACGAACAATCGAGATATGTGTGTCAGCATTATCAGATGCTGAACTCAACCGACAGAATATTGAAAAGATTATTCTCGTCGGTGGGCAAACAAGAATGCCTGCTATTTATCGGGCAATTACCGATTTTTTTGGTAAAGAACCTTCTCGAAATGTGAACCCGAATGGAGCAGTTGTCTTAGGAGCGGCAGTCCAGGCAGGTAATCTATCGGGAGAAACAAAAGGAATTCTTTTTCTTGATGTTATCCCTCTCTCTTTAGGAATTGAGGTTCCGAGGGGATTTTTTACCAAACTCATTGAAAGAAATACCATTATTCCTACCAGTAAAAGTAAAATTTTTAACATTACTACTTATAGCCAAACAGATGTATTGCTTCCTATTTTTCAAGGGGAAGATAAGATGGCTACAGTTATAGGCATATTAAAACTAACAGATATTCCAAAGGGAATTTCTCAAATAGAAGTGACCTTTGATATAGATGCTTCCGGTATTCTCTGCGTAAAAGCAAAATACTTAAAAACTGGGAAAATAGTGGAAACAAAGATAAAAGACAGAGGAATTCTTATAAAGCCGACATCTGGGATTATCTGTCCATATGGTCGCTGGCTCGGCTAAATATTCTACCTATAAAGTATTAAGAAAAAGGATTTATATATGCAAATAATCGCATTAATATACCAAAAAGGTGGAGTAGGCAAAACCATTTGTACTATCAATATAGAAACAGGCATAAACAGACTAAGGAAATGCGTCAGGTTGTTAGATTTGGAGCCGCAAATATATTTTTAACCTACAGTTTGAATAAATTGACATCCCATTTTCTCTGATAGAAAAGACGTTCCATGCCAATAGTCCAGTTAGTTTTGGGGTTTCCTGTAAAGAAAATAAGAGAGATAATAAAAGATGGATTAATTTCGAAAAGATTAAAGTATAACAAAGAACCATCACTTATCATGCGAATGGTGTTATCAGGCCAAAAAATAAGGATTTTCTATTGAGCAGATCTCGGAAAAGTTAGGGCATAAGAGCGTAACGGTAACAAATAGATATCTCGGAATTAACCAGGAAGAAATAAATAACATAGAAAAAGAGGTTTGTATTTAGAAAAAATATTAAAAATAAGAAAACAAAAGGAGTTCAAAGAAAATGAATAGTAAAACACTTGCAATTTTTGGAATCATATCATACATCTTATCTGTTATATCGACAGCAACAGATTTAGAAGGAAATTATAAAATGCCGCTTGTTTTAAGTATGATAACAGTAATACTACTGACAATATACATAATTATGACAGTAGTCCGTTTATGGAAAAAAGCAAAATTAGTATCGATACTACTTGTATTCTCAACCATTATTACTAATACATTACTTTTACCGATATTATGGATAAATATATTCAAAATAATAAGCTTTATAACGTATATTTGGTCTATAAATTTACTGTGGGCAATGCCGAGAAATAAAGGAACAAATAACAAAGATATTGTGAAGTAAATAAAATAATCAAACTACAATTGACTATTCGTAATTAAAAGTAAAGGTAATTCATAAGACCTATAAAAACGAGAAACCTTAAAATCAATTCTGGAGCGTTTTATTTTAGCCATATTAACGGAAATAGCCTTATTTTATAAAGCTTTTAGCTAATATACTGTAAATAGGTAAAAATGAGGTATATCATAAATGGATATAAAAAAGCCTGACACGCCGTAGAAGTGAAATTAAGGGGGGTTTAGAAATGAAACTATTAAAGATTATTTTAGTAATTGCTTTACTTCTAATGGTAACAATTTCGGTAAGTGCCAATAAAATAGTATTTGCGTTTGTTTCCGGAAATGATTATATAAAATATTCGGCACAAAATAAAATTGATTTTGTGGAGGGCTTAATGGATATGACTACTACTCTAACCCAACACTATAACCCGGAATTATACCTAAAAATATTAGAGGTAATGAAGGATATGACAAGTGGTCAAATAGTTAAAATATTGGATAAATACCTGGAAGAAAATCCGGAAGAATTACATACTGCTGCTGCAGTATGTTTTCTTATTGCTATTTCTGAAATTGTCTATCAGGAATAAATAACCAGGGGGGTATAAAATGGTATGTTAGCCGAGATAATTTAAAAGCATATTTAAGCGGTGATAATAGTCAATAACATTGAAAAAGAGGTTTGTATTTAATAAAAAATAATAAGGATATCAAAAATGAATAATAATCGGGAATTCCCGGAAGATTTCGGGGATATATGTGAAAAAGTAATAGATAATATAGAAAAAGATAAAATAAAAGAAAAGGCAAAATTAAAAAAGGCATTAATAGAGGGAAATACCACTATTCATAAATTTATAATCCCTGCCTTGATTATTTTTGCGTTATTTCTTTTTATTGGATTTATAAGACAATAGGAATAGGAAAAGGGATATTAAAACTTTTAAGCGATGTATTTTAAAAGGTCAAGTAAATTATTATGCAGAGCTATAAAAAGCGACGGGTATTTTAGAGCGGGTTATTAATAAAATATAAGGGGGTTTTTAGAAATGAAAAAATTAACCGTATTGATGATTTTTGTTTTATTATTTTCAATAACCACACTGGCCGGGGATTTATCAAAAGAAGAAATTATTAATGAATTAGAAAAAATTACCGTTGTTGCTAATAAAGATAACAGATTAGAAATGTATGATATTTTAGCCGAAAAACTGGGGTTGAAAATTGCAGATGGCTCTATTATAAAGTCTTATTCGGGGAACGGAACGCAAACTACAAGACCATTTGTTGTTAAAACTTCTTGGGAAATGCAATGGGATACAAAAGCTGAAGATTTTATGCTATTCCAGGTTTATCTATATGATGGAGATGGAAATTTAGTTAATATAGTGGCCAACCAAACAAAACCAGGTAAAGGAAGTTGTTATAGCCCTAAAGGAGGAACATTTTATCTAAATATTAATGCAGTAGCGGATTGGGAAATTAAAATTGTTGAAGTTAAATGATATAGAACACAAATGACTTTTAACCAATTTGAAGATAAAGGGGAAATAATTTGCAGAAAAGTGATCTAAACTTAAAAGAAGTTTGTGAAATATTAGGAAAGAGTAGAAGGACCATTAGCCGGTATATTAGCAATGGAATATAAATCCTACAAAGGAAAGAAGTGATTGGGGAACTTTGGAGTATAAGGTTTGAGAGAAAAGAAGTAGAAAAGATAAAAATATACTTAAAGAGTAGCTCTATACTTTAATTCTTAGGAGATACTAATTACTTCTTCTAACTCCCGATACACTTTTTCAGTCTCATCACTCATACAAAAGTTGCGAAAGTCGTCCTGTCTGAGGAATCGGCTAGGATTCGAACCTACTGAATTATATTTTTGTTACTAGGGTTTGAGTGATATA
>Ga0307991_1001826_pt1 | contig 14687 bp, 10 predicted proteins | sample EllFjometagen131_FD_203146 | JGI IMG/M metagenome (GOLD analysis project Ga0307991, IMG submission 203146) | Marine microbial communities from Ellis Fjord, Antarctic Ocean - #131 | ecosystem: Environmental > Aquatic > Marine > Unclassified | place: Southern Ocean | collected 2014-10-08
CACCCCAAACCACCTTGCCACTTGCTAATACTTCCAGGCGTTACCCCAGTGCATAAGAGACTTTCACTCTCCGGACTTTCTTTTATTCAAAGAACTTTTATAAATTTACCATTCAAGGCACACACATGCGTTAAAATTAATTGCCGGTTTGAAGGTATATGAAAGTTAATTATCTTTGTTTAAACATGTTAGTAAATGGAAAGGAAACTGCAAATAAAACGGCAACTAAATTTTAGCGCAGAACCGTTAGCAACAATAAAAGGGAAAAAATAATCTGTTGACACATTCTTATATGATTTTTGAAAAACTAAAATTGCGGAAAGGTCAGTTCTTCGTGGACAGGTTAGTACATAATAATAACGAATTAGAAAAAGTTTTTTTGCCCACCCGCTTTAATTTGGCCTACACAGACAAGCACATTTCAATTTTGCTTTGTGCATCTTCTATTTTCAAAGGTTAAAGCAAAATTGAAAAGAGCTTGCTCGCCCTCGCACAAGAAGAAAAGAGTTACAATTTAACACTTTCATAATTATTGAAAGTCATGTATTGGGTAGGCAAAGAATAAAATTGAACATGTAACTGTTCATGTTACATATGTGTTATATTTTGGGATGTATGTGTTAAACATTAAGGTTCTTTTATCATAACTTTACATAGAATTTAAATAATATTTAATTAACCTTTAAAAAGACAGTTTGGGGACGCATAAAGCTGGAGCCTTATATGATACATATGAACCAGAAAAGGCAAACAGATATGGAACAGTTTTGATTTTGTATATGCGCCAAAACATGGAAGTTGTTTGAATATGGCTGAATATTGAACTGAATGTACTCATGGGGTAATGTCTAAATAGAAGGATAGATTGTATTAACAAGGTTAAGAAAGAAATTCGGGCGTGGGAAACGGCGAGGAACAACAAGGAGGCTAAAATTAATTGGCAATTTAAAACCCATGATGCAAGGGTAAAGCTAAAGAAGCTCTATCCGACAATATCGTCTTGACATGACACTAGTGATTTATTATAAGGGCATCTCTAAAAACCCATTGTTGATATAATCGTTTGAATGTTAATAACATAATTATAATATTATAGATATATTTGCTTAGTTTTACAGTATAAAAATAAGCAAAATGAAAAACATAAACCCACTTGGACTATTTGACGATCATTTTTTATTGGAAAAACTTACCAAACTTGACGATCCGCTAAAAAAACTGAATGAATTTATTAACTGGAAAATATTTGAATCTCCTATAAATGAAGCGTTTAAAAATGAAGATAGGAATTTATCGAAAGGTGGGCGCCCCCCATTCAACCGATTGATTTTGTTCAAAGCCCTTGTCATTCAAAGTTTGTATAACCTATCTGATGATCAGCTGGAATATCAAATTATTGACAGGGCTAGTTTTAAACGTTTTTTGGAATTAAAGAAAAGCGACAAAGTGCCTGACAGTAAAACATTTTGGCTGTTCCGTGAACAACTGATAGAAAAGAATATCATCATGGGTTTATTCAAAACTTTTAACAAAACCCTTGATGCAGCCGGGGTTTTTGCCAATGAAGGCAAAATGGTGGATGCCAGTTTTGTTAAAGTGCCACGTCAGCGCAATACTCGCGAAGAAAACAAGCACATAAAAGAAACAGGGACAGTGCCACACGAATGGAAAGTGAAGCCCCATAAATTAGCACAGAAGGATGTGGATGCCCGATGGACAAAGAAAAACAACGCAACCTTCTATGGATATAAAAATCATGTAAAAGCTGATACCAGGACAAAACTGATTGAGGAATATATAGTTACTGATGCTTCTGTACATGATTCACAAGCTATGGAACAGTTGCTTATAGAGAAAGACGAGGGACAACCGCTTTATGCGGATAGTGCTTATACCGGTGAAGATCAGGAAAAAGTTTACAAAAAGAAAAAAGTCATCAACAAAATAAATGAGAAAGGATACCGCAACAACCCTTTAACCGAAGAACAAAAGGCCAACAATAAGGAGAAATCCAAAACACGTGCAAGAGTCGAGCACTTGTTTGGATTTGTAGAAAACAGCATGAACGGTTCATTTATACGTACTATTGGAATTGCAAGGGCTAAAGCGAAGATTGGTATGATGAACTTAACATACAATATTTGTCGCTGTGTTCAGTTGAAAATAGTAGTTGCCATGGGATAGGTATGCCCAAGTGTAAAAGCCATCATGTTATAATGTGTTGAATATTAGATATATATAAAATGGGGGGGGGCGAAAATTAGGTTTTTAGAAAACCATTGTATAATTTTATCGTATTATTAACCGGGCAAAAATCTGTTTTTAGAGGTGCCCATAAGTAATCAAGAGTATGAGAAATTCGATTTAATTAAACTTTCAAAGCTATGAGAAAGACAACTTTTCACATTTGTTTATCAATACTACTTGCACTCATCAACATCAGCATTTTATATGCCCAACAAACTGAAAATGTTTGGAACTTTCCTATTAGGCCGGGCACTGAAGAATGGGGACAATTAGACTCTTATGAAGCTAAGTTAGATGCATATAATATTCCACCAGATATTTTAAATTCAATAAGCACAAAAGCATTGACGGAATCATGCTTATCATATCCCGAATGGCGTTTAATTTTCACAAGAAACTCTTATTGTGCAGGATTAGCTTATGTAGGTTCTATATTTAATGGTTTTGGCGAATTACTTGATAGAACTGAGGCAGCAGATATTCTTTTAGCTAAATATAAATCAACAGATCCTACTAACATTGATAAAAATTGGAGCCCTGCCGAACGGGGACGTTACACTTTCAATATCACTTATATTGAATTACTCTTATCTCATAATCAATTCATTAAAAATTTAAGTCGTGACCAAGAAATCGAGCTAATTACCTTAGCTGTTGAGAAGTATCATTCAAAAAAATCATTACCGGAAAATTATTCTTTATACGGGACATCTCCAACCGCACTTATTTGTGCCAGGATAATTGATAAAAATGGATTCATCAAAGATCTGGATTCAGAGAAATTCAATTTTTTCACCCATACCGGAATGATCAATGATAGTGATTTCCTTGACCAGATTGTAGATCAAGCTGAAAAATTCCTTAACAATTAGTGATCAGTAAGACAGATGAGAAATAACATACAAAAATTTATTCAACCATTTAATATTCTACTACTATTTTTAATACTGGCTATAAGTAATACCTGTACTCAAGACAACGATGAGATACCAGATGAGGAACAAGTTAAATCTGATGTTTTATTCGATAGCATAGATGAACTCATGAAAAACCCCAGATGGAAATTTGATAATTTGGCATATGATAGCATTGGTGCACAACTGCTTTTTCAGGATTCAATAGCAACATTAGAATTATACCAAAACCTCCTACATAAGGATGGGTTTGTTGAAAGTATAATTTTTAAATATGATTCATTATCTGATGATGGATATGTTCCAGGATTTTTCTCCCTACCGGATTATGTTGAAAAAATGCATTTTAGATATGAATTGCTTTTAGGTCAAGAAGAAATTCTAACTAAATCTGGTGACAAAATAATCAAACTACTGAGAATTGTAACTCGAAAATTTGAATGTAAATATGGTGAATATATTCAACCAACCAAGGCAAGAGTTACTGGAGCATATCTTACATCTCGAATTTTGAATAGCTTAAATTATCAACCATTCATTAATGAGCTTGATAAAAACTACAAATTACAATTGATCTGTAGTTTACACGATCCGTTTATTAAAATCTTTGAAAATGAGGGAGATACAATGGTATTTGAGACGATAAATGAATTCGCACTTGACTATCTGCAAAGTCTGGAATAAAATATATATTAAAATGAAAAAAACAATAATATTTTGTATCGTATTCAATTGTTGCACAATTGGAGTATATGCACAAGTTTGTACACCAATAGGTACAAGTGTTGATTATCATAATGATCCTGTTGGCTTACCTGATGATATTGCCGGATGGGAAGCTGACGCAGCAGCTTGGATATCAGTAAATATTAATCCCCAAGAACAATATGTTAGTAGAATAGATCCCGCCGATGGATCTTATAATTGCCATGGATATGCTTGGCATGTAGAACATAATGGAAATAATGATGTTGTATATGCCTATCTTGATGACGATTTAGATGAATTTGATCGAGAAGATGAATATGACACACCGCCACCACCTGATAATATAAAAAAATACTGGGATGATGGCAGTTATGTTTTAACTACACAGAGTCTGGCACAAAAAGTATGGTATGGATCCTGTTGGGAATGGGATCCAGGTGCAGGTAAGCATCTAGATTGGTGTAATCATTCTGCTGTTATATATAATGGCCCATCTGGAATATATGAATCAAAATGGGGGAAATGGCCATTGTACAGACATGATTACGATGCTTGCCCTTATGATTACTCCGAAAGACAATATTACAAACTAGATTTGTCGGTCTCTGGTGATTTTCTGTTATGCACATCCAATAAGGAATATACATTGAATGACGATCCTGATGGAACGATTACCTGGTCTGTTAGCCCTTCAAATAAAACTACTCCAAGCAGTGGTTCAGGTAATCCTGCCATCATAAAGGCCTCTTCAGGAAGTGTTTATGGATATTGTTATATCACATACAATTTAACAACGTGTGGGAATGCATCTTATCAAATAACCAGCGATTCTTTCTGGGTCGGAAAATTTCATACTACTGTTGTAACAGGTCAGGCAGCAGTATGTCCTGATGAACTTTACACATATACAGCCCACCCTCCAGGCGGACACGATCCAGTTTATGAATATGACTGGACTTATCCAGGTAATTGGATATGGCAATGGGAAATGGAAAATTGGATTCGACTGAAAACTGCAAAGTATGATCCGGATTACGGAACGGTAAGAGTAGAAATAACAAATGAATGTGGTGAATCGAACCCTTCGGGGATCACTGTTTATCCAGGATATTGCGGTGGGTATTATATGGCATTTCCGAATCCTAGCTCAAGCTATGTTGATATTGATGTTAATCCCAAAATGTCAACATTAATAGAAGAGATCTATAACAATGATATCTCTCTCAGTGTCTATAATAAGATGGGAATAGTAGTACTTAATTCGAACGTGGAGAGTTTACCATATAGAATAGATACAAGTGGATTACCAAATGGAGAATATGTTGTTAAAATTATCACTGGAAAGAAAGACGGGACAGAGAAGGATCAGAGGTTTGAATCACTCAAGATAACAGTAAATCATTAAAATATCCCATTTCTCTTTAGTTAAGACAAGCCCGCAAATTCCTTGTGGGTTTGTTTTTACGATATAGCTACGATCAAAATCAGCAGAATAAACCAAATCCTTTTAAGACATATCAACTTTTTCTCTTAATTCTTTGACCGATTTGAAATCGAATATCTTCCATAAGATAAAAATCAATATTTGTTGACTAAAAATCAAAGACTATAAGTAACATCATAAAAAAAATCAAACAGATTCATAAAGCATTAATTACTAACTGCTGCAGCCATACACATTTGCAATTTTGCGCAATGCCTCCTCACAATCCGAAAAATTGCAAAAGAGTATGTCTGCCCCACCCCAAAACCCTCCAAAAAAACTTTTTCTAATTTGGAGTTCTAATATAAGTTTGTAGTTACGCAATTTTAATCTTATCCCTAAACTGTTGACATAGACGAAGAATTTTCCCTTTTACAGTTGCTAACAGGCGTTAAAATTAATTGCCGGTTTGATGCTATTTGAGAGTTTTGTATATTTGGTAAAATGTATTAATAAATTGAAAGGACAATGCTAAAAAACGGCAACTAAATTTTAGCGCCGGTCCGTTACCTGCAAGGGTACAACAAAACAAAATGCGGAGATTAAATCATTTAATACAAGCATAAAATGCGGAGAATATTTGTTAGTGCGGAGAATAAACTATATATTTGCCGCAAATCATACGGAGAATAAGAATGTATATATACGAACAATCTGACTGGCCACAATTCAAGTGGAATTCTGAAAAATTACTGACTTTGCTGACTGAAGTTAGAAATTTGCAAGGATATGTAGTTGGAAAAATGGGAGCATTAGGGTTTGATCTAAAGAATCAAGCAAATCTTGAGATTCTTACTCAGGATGTTTTAAAATCAACAGAAATAGAAGGTGAATTATTAAATCCTGAACAAGTACGATCATCAGTAGCACGTCGATTAGGGTTAGATGTTTCTGGACTTGTGCATTCTGACAAAAATATAGATGGCGTAGTTGAGATGATGATTGATGCAACAGAAAACTTTAACAAACCATTAAATAAAGATCGACTTTTTGCTTGGCATAATGAATTATTTCCAACAGGCTATAGCGGAATTTACAAAGTACTTGTAGGGCAATGGAGAGATGACTCAACAGGACCAATGCAAGTTGTTTCAGGTCCAATGGGAAAAGAGAAAGTTCATTATCAAGCTCCTCCTGCAAGCTCTCTTGATACAGAAATGGAAAAAATCATCAATTGGATAAACGATAGGCAAAACATAGATTTAGTTATTAAAGCTGCTTTATCTCATTTATGGTTTGTTACACTTCACCCGTTTGAAGATGGTAATGGCAGAATAGCTCGAGCAATAACTGACATGAATTTAGCTCAATCTGACAATCAATCTTATCGCTTCTATAGCATGTCTTCTCAAATAAGAATTGAGAGGAAGAAGTATTATGAGATATTGGAGAAAACACAAAAAGGAAATCTCGACATCACTGATTGGTTGGAATGGTTCTTAAATTGTTTGTTACATGCCTTGAGGTCTTCGGAAACGATTCTTGAAAAAGTGATTTTTAAACATAACTTTTGGATGAACAACTCTTCAGTAATCAAGAATGAAAGACAAAGAAAGTTACTTAACCGACTACTTGATGGATTTGACGGAAAACTAACCACCTCAAAATGGGCAAAGATTGGAAAGTGCTCACAGGATACTGCAACAAGGGATATTCAAGACTTAATTGAAAAAATAATATTATATAAACTTCCAGGAGGAGGACGAAGTACTGGATATGATTTAATAAACGAATAACAAAACCCCAGCAGGTAACAATGAACTGTGCTAAAATCCAAATCTTTTTTACCCAATGTTTACATAAACACTTTTAAAATTTTCATCATATAATAATCCCGATTTAGCTATCGCCAATGATTGCTTAAGCAGTTTATTGGCTACAGCAATCAGGGCCAGTTTCTTAGACTTACCTTTTGCAATAATTCGTTGGTATATTTCCCTGCATGATTTATTATGCTCACATGCTGTAAATGAACACATAAACAATAAATTCCTTATATGCTTATTACCTGTTTTACTTATTCTGCTGCTACCCCGTATACTCGATCCGGATTGATGGATTGTTGGGTTCAGACCAAAATATGAGATCAATTGCCGGCTGTTTTCAAATCTCTCAAATCCCCGGGTTAATACTATTAAGAAAATAGCAGTCCTTTTCCCAATACCCGGAATAGAGCATAATCTGGTCAATAAATCTGCATGGCATTCTTTTATAAGATTCTCCAGCTTTACTTCCAATGAGGAGACCTCCTTATCCAGGTTCCGGATCTGTCGACGCACTGAAGTTACTACTGCAGATGTCGAGATCCCCTTCGACTTGAGACCATGCAGCTTATTCTTAAGGGCTGTACGCTGCCTTAGTAGCAACTCTATAAGCTTATGCAATTCGCTTGCTTCAATGATATATTGTGAGGGTGGTTGCCATAATTCAGGATTCTCATATTCACCATATATACGAATCATACGAGCATCTGACTTGTCTGTTTTTGATGTCTTTAACCTCATTTGTATAAAGCGCTTAACAGATAGTGGATTAACCACGGATACACTAATGGATTTGGAGAACAACCAGGTGGCTAATTTTTGATAATAGCTGCCTGTTACCTCCATTACACAGTGCGAATGCTCAGTGAGTATCTTGCCGAACTTCCTGAAGCCAGAGAGATCATTTTTAAACTGATAATGATTATCAGCGTGATCCACCACATCAAATACATCTTTAGAAATGTCAATACCAAAAAATTGCTTATTTTTATTCATACAAATTGTGTTAGGAAAGAACAATCTACTGTTTTTCTTACAACCTTGAAACAGGCTTTAATGCCTAATGAACTGTTCAGAATTGTAGTAGAAAAGAGAGGGGATTACCATTGTTGACGAGCTTAAGACTCAATGTATAACATTACCTTAATCCTCTCTTTTGTTCTTTCTGATTAAAAACACTAAAATAATTAAATGTAAACTTAGGTTGTTGACGAGCTTAAGACTCAATGTATAACATTACCTTAATCCTCTCTTTTGTTCTTTCTGATTAAAAACACTAAAATAATTAAATGTAAACTTAGGATGTATAAAAATAATAGCCGAGATAGTAGTAAATTCAAAGGTTATAGCTCGCTTCAACTTTGTGGAAAACTTAAAGTGACTTGCCACGTAGTCGGCTACTATTCTTATACTTACCGTCAGACTGTCTAAAAACCTCTTGATGTTGTTAATAACTTTATGATAAAACCTCAAGTTAATATACTGGTTATTAGTATCTTTAAGTATGAAATTCATAAAAGGAGACAATCGAACACAAATCAATCTTTTCCCGGTTTCCCTTGAACATGCTATTAATGAAAATAATGAAGTACGTATCATCGATCTGTTTGTTGATAGTGTGTCATTGGAAGACTATGGGTTTAAGATAGAATATGTTGAAAATGGCCGTCCGGCATATCATCCGTCCGATTTGCTTAAGCTATACATCTACGGATATTTGAACAAAACTCGTTCATCCCGAGATCTGGAAAAAGAATGCAAACGCAATATTGAAGTAATGTGGTTGCTTAAAAATCTAAAGCCAGATCATAACACCATTTCAAACTTTCGCCAGGATAATCCAAAGGCCATTAATAAGGTTTTTAGGGCAACCGTTCAGATTGCAAAGAACTTCAATCTTATAGGAGGTAAACTCATTGCCGGCGACAGCACAAAATTCAGGGCACAGAACAGCAAGAAAAACAATTTTAATCAAAAAAAGATAGACCGCCATATTGCATATATTGATAACAAGCTGGATGAATATAACAAGCAATTGTCAGAAGCAGATGAAGATAAAAAAGAACAGATAAGAAAAGAAATAGATAATCAAAACCAGCGTAAGGACAAATATAACCAACTGGAAAAACAACTGAAAAAAAGTGGAGAGTCGCAGGTTTCTACTTCCGATCCGGAAAGTCGCCAGATGATAGTTAGAAATAACATAACAGAGGTGGCTTACAATGTTCAAACCACAGTTGATGCCGAAAACAATATCCCCATAGATTATAAAGTAACCAATAACAACGATTCAAAAGCCATGGGCAATATGCTCCAAAGGGCTAAAAGTATTTTGAATACCAATGAATTTACAGCGCTGTATGATAAAGGCTATCATACAGGTAGTGAATTTGAAACGGCTGACAATTTAGATATTGATGTTTTAGTAGCCATTCCAACAGTAGCGGCACAAGCTCCTAATCCTGATTATAATGTAGAGCATTTTACTTATAACCATAAGGATGATTACTATATCTGTCCTCAAGGCAATAAACTAACTACACCAGGTACATGGCATAAAGCAAGAACATACCGTTTTAAGCGATACACTACTAAGGCTTGTATGGAATGTCCGGTAAAAGAAGAGTGTTCAAAAGCCAAATATGGCAAGGGTGTTCAGCGAAGTGAATATCAAGAATATATAAACCGCAACAAAGAAAGAATTGAAAATAACAAAGATTATTACAGGAAACGACAGGCTATCGTAGAGCATCCTTATGGCACCATTAAACGACAATGGGGGTTTAGTTATATATCAACAAAGAAAGGTAAACAACGGGCAAGCGCCGATGTTGGTTTTATGTTCATCGCTTACAATCTCAGACGGATTATGAACATTGTTGGAAAAAATGCTCTAAAGAAGTACCTGGAGGTGCTTGTTTTATTAGTTTCGGGGAAATATCGTCCGATAAGGCTCAAAATAAGCCTGTTAAAAGCAATCAAATATTTATACAAAATCTTAACCTCTTATTTTGAGGGTTGCTTAAATAGACTTAAATTTGATCAAAACTTACTGAGTACCGGAGGTTTTTAGACGAACTGCCGTTACCGCCAAGTGTAAGAAGATAGAAACGACAGATATGAATTGAAAAGTAAACCATTGTGAAAGGACAAAAAAACGAAATATTGACAAGACAAGAAAGCCGACACTTAAGCCGACCCAATGTTTTTTATTTTTTGCCCACCGCACATTTTTTAAACAATTGACCACCCACAATGGCACATTTGCTTTTGCCCCGACACACGAAGCCAACCATTCGGCAAAATCAAAAGAGCCATTTTTCCAGCCATCAAAGATGAATTAATATTTTTTTCGACAAAATACTTGACAAATTCACTTTAAATGATTTATCTTTGTGGGCGAATATTCACTCTCTTGTTAATATTATTAATATGAATACTGAATTCACAGACAGACAGACAGAAATAATAAACGCTTCGCTTGAAATAATAGCAGAAAGCGGGATACAAAGTTTAACAATCAAGAATATTTCTAAGAAAATTGGACTTGTAGAATCTGCAATTTACAGACACTATGAAAGTAAAACTCAAATTCTAATTGCAGTACTCGATTCTATCAGTGAACAACCCAAATCAAATGAAATTAAGGAAACTGATAGTGTATTTGGAATACTTGAAAAAAAGCTAGGACATCATTTCAGGACTTTCAACGAAAAATCCGTCTTGGTTTCTGTTGTGTTTGCCGAAGATTTATTTCAGAATGAACCCACATTGGTTGAGAAAACCCGTTTAAAGGTTGAAAAAAGTATTTCCGATTTGTCGGCTCTAATACAAAAGGGTCAGCAAAGTGGTGAAATAAGAAGTGATATAAACCCTGAAACTGTTTCTGTAATGATTAATGGCAGTGTAAGAATGTTGGTGAAACAATGGAAAATGGCTGAATATTCATTTGATTTAATTCAAAGAGGAAAGGACTTGATTAGTTCGTTTAAAGTAATATTAAAAAAGTGAAACTATGACCATTAAAAGCATATCTATAGTAATAATTATATCGTTAACATGGCTTTTGCCTTTTCAAACAGCAGGAGCACAAACTGAATTAAGATTTAGTAGCCTTGATTCGCTGTTAAATTATGCTGAACAAAACAGTATAACTATAAAAACAACAGAACAACAGGCTTTATTGGCAAAATGGCAAAAGGTTTCGGCTCAGGCAGGACTGGTAAATTTCAGGATGCCAACCAATCTTAACCTGACCAATAATATTGAACTTCCTGTTTCTTTTATGCCGGGCGAAGCATTTGGCGGTGCACCGGGAACATTTAAAGAAGTAACAATGGGACAGCAATACATCGGAAACCTGAACATTGCACCGCAAATCGACATTATTAACCCTGCCGCATGGGCGAAACTACAAAGTGCCAGCAAAAATTCAGAACTGACAACGGTCAACAACTTACTTGCAAAGAAATTGCTCTTTGAATCCATATCAGCCACTTATCATAACATTGTTTCACTACAGGAGCAAATTGAACTTACAAAGAAAAGCTTGCTTATTGCTGACACCCTGCTTATAAATATGGAAAATAAGTATTCCGAAGGCATTGTGAGGCAACAGGATTTGAACGATGCAAAAATCAATAAACTGATACTTGTCGACAAGCTTAAACAGTTGGAGGTATCATTACAACAACAGTATCTCAGTCTTAAAATCTTGTGCGATATCCCCAAGAATATCACAATTCTAATTGTTGAGCCAGTTGATTATAATCAAATCATAGCTGTTGGTTTAGAGGTTGATAATCAGCTTGTGTATAAATCGTCTTTATTAAAATATGATATAGCCAAAGCCGATTTAAAAGCCAATCATTTGATGCAGCTTCCCACCCTTTCGTTTGTATATTACGATGTATGGCAACAAAACAGTAACAATATGTTTTTTGACAAAGATGCTCAATGGTTAAATTCTCAATACATTGGATTAAAATTGAGCCTGCCTTTTCCTGATGTCAACAGATTTACTCAAACCAAAATATCGAAAGTAAATAGCACTATCGCATTACAAAATACCGAACACACTAAATTACAGAATGATAATAACAACCGTCAGCTTGTTTTGGATTACGAAAAGGCATTTTCACAGTTTACAACGGCAAAACAGATTTATGAACTCAAAGAGCAAAACTATCATCTGGCAATGAATCAGTTTAATATGGATATTCTTTCGTCAGATAAATTGTTAATTGCCTTTAATGATATGATTACAAGTCGTTTAAACTACAGCAGTGCTTTGGCAAATTTGCTTTACCTAAAATCGAAAATTGACATTAATAATACAGTAAAATGAGAACAATAAAATTTATAATTCCAATAGTTGCAGGGTTGGTTCTGCTTAATTCGTGCGGTAAAAATGGCGAAACCACAAAACCGGTGAGAAAAAACATTACCGAAACAGTATTTGCATCGGGAGAGTTAGTTCCTGAGAATTTGTATAATCTTACCGCGCAAAGCGATGGCTATTTGATAAGCCTGAATTTTGAAGAAGGGGACATTGTGAAAACGAACGATTTATTGGCGGTAATCGAGAATAAAACTTATGATATTAATTCGCAAAGTGCCGATATGCTGTTGAATATTGCAAAAACCAATACTTTGCCTGACGCTCCTGCTTTAAAACAAATTGAAACCAATATGCAGGCGGCAGAACTCAAGTTGAATCAAGACAAGCAACAAGCAGAGCGTTATAAAAAACTGTATGAGAGCAACAGCGTATCGAAACTCGAATACGAAAACATGCTTATGGCTTATGAAAATTCAAAAGCCAATTATTTATCATTGAAAGAAAACTACAATCAGCAAAAACAATTGGCCGAACAGCAACTGATTGCACAAAAATCGCAAAGCGAAGTGAATAAAGTATTGCAAAGCAATAATGAGTTGCGTGCTGTGGTTGGCGGAAAAGTTTATACCAGGAACAAAGAATTAGGCGATTTTGTAAGAAGAGGTGAGATTATCGCAACTATCGGGAATCCAAAAGACATCTATGCTAAATTGAGCATTGACGAATCGAGCATGTCAAAAATAAACCTGAATCAGAAAGTGCAAATTGAATTAAATACACACAAAGGAGATGTTTCACATGCAAGGATAACAGAAATATATCCATCTTTCGACAAACAAACCCAATCGTTTTATTGCAAAGCGGTTTTTACCGATTCATTGCCTTTATTGATTTCAGGCACTCAATTACAAGCAAATATCCTAACGGAAGAAAAAGAGAATGTTTTGGTAATACCGAGAAGTTACCTTGATTATGGAAATTTGGTAAATGTGAAAGGCGAAGGTAAAGTAAAAATTGAAACGGGAATAATATCGACTGATTGGGTTGAAATTAAAGGAGGGATAGATGAAAATACAATATTGATTTTAGACAAAAGATAGATATGAAAATAATTCCAAAAATTAAACTTAACGTTGATTTAGAGATAGCCTTCACGCATATCTTAGCTAAGAAAAAACAAACCGTAATTGTTTCGTTTGCGGCAGCCATTGGTATCGCGGCTTTCATCTTCCTAAATTCGCTGGTGCTTGGTTTTAACCGCGACTCAGACGAAGCTCTTTTTAAATCAACGCCTCATATCCGTATTTATGTTGATGACAAAATTAGTGAACCATTGATGGACGATACTGCAAATAACAGCATTACCGTTATATCGAATCCTAAAATTATAAATGAGAGCAAAAAATTGCTAAACCCCAACAGGATATTAAGCGAAGTAAAGCAAATTGAAGATGTTACCACAGTTACAGCGTGGCTAAGTATCAATGTTTTTTACAACAATGGCAGTGCGCAGGTAAACGGAAGCAGTTCGGGGGTAAATATCAATGAAGCCAATGAAATGTTTGACATTCAATCGTCAATGGTCGAAGGCAATTTGCAAGATTTAATCAGCACGCCCAATGGTATTATTTTAGGTGTTGGCATTGCTAAGAATCTCAGCATTAGGATAAACGATAATATCAGTGTGGTTTCCCCCATTGGAATTGTAAAAGTTATGAAGGTTGTGGGTTTGTTCAAAACAAGCAATTCGGTAGTGGATAAATCAAAATCATATATGAACTTGTCGATGGCACAACAACTAATGGCTGAAGGACCTGACTATATTACGGACATTTATGTAAATGTAAAAGACCCTGACAAGGCAGCTTCGTATCTGCCAATGATTATTGAGCGTGCAGGATACAAGGCCGAGGATTGGAAAGCCGCCAACGAATCGGCAGAAGCAAGCAAGAAAACACGTGGAATTATGATGGGTTCTATTTCTATAATTGTTTTGATTGTGGCTGCTTTCACCATTTACAACATCGTAAATATGACAGTGAAACAAAAGTTACAGGATATTGCGATATTAAAGGCACAAGGCTTTGCAGGTAAAAGCGTTGTGAAAATATTCATAAGTGAAGCACTGATAATTGGAATACTTGGTACAATTATGGGCTTGTTTATTGGTGCTGCATTAGTAAAAGCCCTGAGTAAAGTGTATATCGGGGGCGACCGTGGATATTTTCCCA
>Ga0307991_1001828_pt1 | contig 14675 bp, 11 predicted proteins | sample EllFjometagen131_FD_203146 | JGI IMG/M metagenome (GOLD analysis project Ga0307991, IMG submission 203146) | Marine microbial communities from Ellis Fjord, Antarctic Ocean - #131 | ecosystem: Environmental > Aquatic > Marine > Unclassified | place: Southern Ocean | collected 2014-10-08
TTTTAGTATACTTTGCCCGGTGCCACGTAAAACCACTATTAATTCGCTCGTAGCCGTACTACTTCGCTTGGCCGCATGACGCTTTATAGGAAACTTAAGATGTTTAGGATACGCTTGTTTTATTTTTATTTTCAAACCAATCAGATCTGGTCCCCCAATAAAACAATCTAAATCACTGGCACTTAGATTGAATTTCCGGAAATATTTATCTTACGCTGATTTTTAACAACAATATCTTGTACCATCATGGAAATGGGAGAAATGCAGAATGGATCTGACAATCCGAGCTTTTTTCTTAAATTTTCAGCGGCGCAAAGATAGACATAGTGCGGCATGGCATTGAGTTAATCCATGACGATGAATTTATCCAAATCGTATTCGATAGGGATTAATATATGATGCTGTCTATATACAGTCTAAACAAAAAAATATTTCCATCGAGACTAAGCTTCAGGCATTAAAGGAAATCTTGACGAAATCGATGAATCAAGCAGCCATGGAATTGGAAAAGATTGATCAAACAATCCTAAGGCTATTCGCATATCCCCTCAGTTTATCCGGATTGGGTCTTTTTGAAACAAAGGCTTCGGTTTTGGCAAAAGATGGCGTCGTTAAAATTCTTCTTGCAGCATAGAAAGGGTTTCATCAATCCATCGGAGGTTCATCTCTTCATAAAGTTCCCCGAACCGCCGGGTTGCCTCCCACAAACGAGCATCCTGTTTTAACTCCGGCATACGGGCCACGACCTCAGCAATGACACCTTTTGTCTCAGATTGATAGTGTCCCATCAGTTGTTCGTGAAGGGTTAGCTGGAAGTGCAACTGTGCCAGAAGGGACTGCTTTTCCATATTGGCTGAGAAAAACAGTTTTAAGAGTAGCGTGTGCTTAGCCGATACAGGGTCAGTCACGGGTTTTTCCAGCCATTTTTGTAATTCGGTTTTTCCGGATTCAGTAATAGTATAAACCCGCCGATCAGGGCGACTCTCCTGGTGTTCAAGGTGAGAGGAGACCATGCCATTTTCTTCTATTTTTTTAAGCGGTGTATAAATCTGGCTCAATTTTGCATTCCAGAAATGATTGGTGGATGTCTCCATTGTTTGTTTGAGTTCATAGCCGGTTTGAGCTGTATAGTTAAGAAATCCAAGCATAGCGTATTTAAGCATTTGAAACCCTGTCTTTTAAATATTTTTATGAAAAAATAATTATAATATGGATTAATCCGATTTTATACTCCTATGCTCGGAAAATACAGCAGTCTCATTTTTCTTTGACAACTTTCAGGTGATGGCTCACCATTCCTGTTTTCAGTTCTTTTCTTATGGCTTCACGCATTTCAGGATTTTCAGTCAATTCCATCATAGTTTGGTTGGTTTTTTTTGCTCTTTCATCGTTTTGAGGAAAATCATAAAGCCCATTTTCTTCATAAAATTTGTGGTCAGCCTGGAAGACAAACCTGTGTTTGCCCCAAGTATCATCACGAAAAATCTTATGCCCTCCGATACCAAGAAATGTGGCAGGCTTAATATATTTTTTTTCGTGATACCGGACCAGACGCTCTCCTAAACTTTGGATTGATTTTTCTATTATAGAATTATCTTTTTCTTCATCAGATACAAATCCAGCAAAATTTGCTCTTTGAATTTCACTGTAGCTGTTAATAATTGTTTTTAAACTATGAAGCTGTGAGTATGGTCCGGATGTAATCAGGCCTATTTGTTTTCCGGCCAGGACAGGCGTATGGCTGTTAAAAAAAGTCCGGTCAAAATATTCTTTAAATTTTGCCGACAGGAAACGATCTTTTATTTCACCTGCAAAAATAAGGATATCTGATGCAAGTATTTTGCTTTTATAAAAATTTACAAAGTCATCCTTTTTTTCATAAACGCATTTATGATCAAAAGCACATTGGACACAACCAAGACACCCGCCTTTTATATCAATTTCAGTCAGGTTCACAGATTCCGGCTTTTTTTCAAACATGCCCTTAAAATTTTCTATCATATTGCCCAGATTAGTTCCAGAATAGTCCCTGTCTTGAATAAGACACATTTTTATTTTACGGTTATTAATTTTTTTTTGCGGTTTCCCTGATGCGGTAAAACTGTGGTCATATACAATAACAGGGTGAAATGCCCTTGGGGAAAAAGAATTTGAGAGCACATTATTAAAGACATCTTCGGCAAAGGACAGCAGTCTTGTCCTTTCTTTTTCAATTAGAAGGTCATCTGACTCAGCTGAAAACGAGCCTGCAAATTTCATATCCAGATCGTCGCAAATCCCTCTCATATATTCATGAGCAATATTATCAAAAAAATTAATAGAGGTTGTAATAACCGCTGAAAATTTCTTTTTGAAAATTTCTTTGCAGTCATTGTTAAAAATATATTCTATAAATCTTTTGTATTGTGAAGGAACAGTGAAATAATATACAGGTGTAACCCAAACAACAAGAGACGCTTTTTCAATTGAATTTATTATTCGATCCATTTTTTGTGTATCACTTTCCAGTTTTTGAATGGCCTGAGAAATATGAAAAATTTCATATTCATGATCGGGAAAGTATTTCTTTATATAATTGACTGACTGCAGGCTTACACTTAATTTACCCTTTGGGCTTCCGCTTAAAACAGCTATTTTCATAATTTTTCCGCCTTGTCTAATAATTCTATTTAACGTTACAATGCTTATTCAATATCTTATATTCTGTTTCGGATATCACTGGTTATCATTTTAAAATAGGCACAATTTTTACAAGTTCCTATCTAAGGTGGAGGGTCGTGATTGCGTATGTCCCAAAGCTCCAGATGGCATAAAATTTTTTCTAATTAGCTAAAGATTTTAACTTTAGGTGATAAGACAACCACTGCATAATCATAGGAATTTCTGCCCTGGAAACACAGTGACCTCCATATTCGTCATAGATCATAAGTTTTCCTTGGACTGAAGCATCTGTTACCAGCTGACTCTCTGAAAACGGTACTAATGGATCGCAATGTGTGTTGATCGTCAGCAGCGGTGTATTTGTCACATTCTTTTTTCCAAGTAAGCCTTGCTCAATAAGAGAAATTGGCAAGCTTTTCGCAAGAATACCCAACACATCGTTGCTATTAGCGCGAACACGATCAATAAAAACTTCACTTTGAAAATCGAGCAGCATCTCCTTTAAGGGGGGAGTCAACATGGCGTGATTGAATTCGTCAATTTCTTGCTTTGATAGAAGTCCTTTGTTATAGGATTCAATCATTTTATGTATGTCAAACTGTGGCGGAACGCCACCGGTCAAATCCATCGCATATAGGGCATGTATGGGCCCGCAGCTATTAACCGCAGCCGCAACGAAGTCCCGATAGTCACCAAGAGTTATTCTCACTGCGGTCAAACCCGCTAAGCTTTCGGACCAAACCCCAATGCGCTTAGGGTCAAAGCGAGCATCTTTAAGCACTCGCTTGAGAACGGCCACGTGGTGTTTATCGTATTGCACATCGACGATGCCATCGTTTCCAGTACCAGGAGAATCATAGACAATCATCGCTGCACCAGAATCATTAATCATCTCAGAAAGAGGATAAAATTCGGTACTCAAAACATCCATTCCTCCAGTCTTTAAAATAACAGGAAAAGGTTTTGAAGATTGCTTGGCAGGAAAATGAATAAATGCCTTGAAATGAGCGCCATCGACTTCTAAATCCCACTCCTCCATGGGGACTGTAAAATAACGACCAGCCCGGCCATACATTTCAAACGCTTTTGCCAAAGCCGCTCGAGAGTGCTTGTCTCTTAAGTGAGGGTAACTGGCTTGTGTGTAATAAATCGATGACTGCAAAAAAGACTTACGAGCCGCATGCTTGTTACCATTATTCTCATGTTTGAGTCCCTCTTTATAAGCCTCATCGCCAATAATGCTCCATTCATAAACCCAATGACCTGGCCCATAGTCGATGATTGTATCGAATTTGTTTTGGTATCGCCGTTTGCCAGTGGCACTTTCAATGCACGCCAAGGTATTTTTAACAGTGGGCCAGTCCGCACCCTCCCATTGCCACATGTCCTTCCGCACGGAGCGCCACCAGTTATCCTGATAGTCCTCAGCAGCAGCTTCTGATGAAGTCACTGCAGTCTCCTCTGCTAACCCCTTACTGATGTTACAAAGCGAGAATACTATAGTCAAAATACCGAGCAGAACGAGTGACTTATTTGACGAAAATGTCAATCTGGTTAATAACTTCATTCGGGTACTCCTTCACTTTTATCTTTCTATATTAAGATCTCAAGATCTTTCTATGGATAGGCCATACAGGGATAAATATATCCAAATGCCCGATCCGATTTCCTTAATTTAACACCGTTGGGATGAAAAACCTTGCCGGATAATAGTTTGGCCCGGCAAAGGCTGCTTTCGCCCGAACGACAATAGATCGTCAGGGTAACTTTAAATCTCTCCAGAGAGTTCATTAAGGGTTCACCTGCTTTAGCTTCCAGTGCACTTTCACAGATATAGACTCTAGTCGTCTTCCTCTTTCAGTTTCCGACGAATAATTTTTCCGACGATTGATTTCGGAAGATCTTCACGGAATTCGATTTCTTTCGGTCGCTTGTATCCGGCCAATGTATCCTTGCTGTATTCCATTATCTCCTCTTCAGTGGCTGTTTCTCCCGGTTTAAGCTGAATAAAAGCTTTGACCTTTTCGCCGCCTTTTTCACTAGGTACCCCGATCACCGCAGCCAGGGCAACTTTTGGATGTGAAACCAGCCCATTTTCTACTTCAGCCGGGTATACATTAAAGCCTCCAACTAAAATCATGTCTTTTTTACGGTCTGTAATGATAAGATAGCCATCCTCATCGAAACGACCGATATCTCCGGTTAGAAAAAAGCGCTGACCATTAAGGTTCCGAAAATCTTCTTCATTTGCTTCAGGACGATGCCAATACGCCTTCATTAACTGCGGTCCGCTTGCGGCAATCTCTCCTTCTTCACCATCGGATACCTCTTGGGTACCGGTTTCAATATCAACAATTTTAACCTCGGTGCCAATCGAAGGTAAACCTACTGAACCGATTCGGTTCTCCTCTATGTTGGTTGGGTTTATACTGATCGGTATAATCTCGCTCATACCATATCCTTCAAAAACAACTGCCCCGGTTTTTTTCTCGAAACGTGCCTTGGTTTCTGTTGGTAAAGGAGCAGCCCCGGAAGCGCACAAAATGATCGAGCTTAAATCAATGGTTTCGGTCAAGGAATGATTCGTCAATGCTGTAAGAATAGTAGGGACAGCCGGAATTATTGCAACCTTGTTATCCTCTATTGCATGAAGCGCATCGGAGAAAGGAGGATTTCCTGCCCGTGGATCAGGCATACAGACGACTTTGTTCCCTGTTATGCAAGGCCAAAACAAAGAGATCCATAATCCGAAAATATGATACCAGGGTAGAATTCCCAAAAAGCAGTGGGCACCGTTTTTGTGTAATCGTTTTGGTTCTTCGCCTGCTTTATGGGTTACTAAACACCAGTCATCCAGACAGCGGTTGGCATACACCAGGTTCGCATGGGTTAAACAGGCTCCCTTGGGACGTCCTGTTGTTCCGCTGCTATACAAGATCATAGCCAGGTCTTCAACAGGATCCAATTCCAATTTGTCTTTAAAGGGTATTGCTGTTTTGATAATGTCATCAAAAAACAGGTGTCCTTTTTCGTGGTGTTCTGCTTTTGGGATCTTCCCCAGTAGTCCTCCAAAAAAACCCTTAACACGGGGAAGATACGATCTGATATTGCAAATCACAACGGTATCGACCTCTGTATTGTCAACAGCTTTGACCGTCGTCGGATAAAAAGTGGGATGATCCATGCAGAATGCTACCCTGGCTCCACAATCTTTGAGCTGAAAATTGAGTTCTTCAGCGGTATAAAGAGGGTTGCATGTAACGCAAACCGCCCCTGCCTTTAATATACCAAAGTAAATTTCCGGGAACTGGGGAATATTGGGCAAAAACAGAGCCACAGGATCTCCCTTTTTCACTCCTTTGGAATTCAGGAATCCCGCTACTTTGTCGGCCGCATCTTTCACCTCTTTGAATGTTCTGTTTGCCCCCTGGTAGATGGTATAAATTTGATTTGGGTGTTTTTTAGCAGCATCATCCAACATTGAAAATAACGGGATTTGATATCCTGTAATTTCATGGGGAACGCCTTTAGGCCAGCTGGGTCGGGATCGGTTTTTTAAATTCATTGTTACTCCTTGTTAGTCTATTCAATACGACTTTTCAGGCTATTGATCCGTTCCTCAGCTCCGAGTATAAGCGCGGCGGCCATTGTCTTGCCATTGGCGCGATACCGCCGGTGGTGACCACCGGGATGGACAAGGATTCCACAATTCTCGGTGTAAGGACCATAGTGGTCACATCATCGTCCAGCGGATGTCCGCCTTCTTCGATTCCAGCTGCGTAAACACTGTCATATTTGATGTTGAACATTTTAGTGATAGCTGTTTGAATCACTTTATTCTCCTCTTTTTTACATGTATATAGACTTACGGTCTCATTAGTATTAGGAATTTATGATTCCTTTTTCTGTGATACTTATCATAAACGATCTGAAATCATTTACACTAATTCCTAAAGAATCTGATACGCCTATATTTTTCAACTGAAACATACCATCTGAAACAGCTGCAAGATAAAAAGCAGTCGTCTTTGGATCGATATTCCGGAATATCCCCATATCAATTCCTTCCTGAACAGCATCAACCATAATATTTAATACTTTTTTAAAACGCTCAACAACTTCGTCTGTACGAACAGGATCGCCTTCTATGTAATTACTCTGATATTCTTTAAAAAGGTTGTAGTGATTTTTGTATTCAGAATAGAATTTATAATAGGCGTCAAAAACAGAGATTAGTCTTTTCCCAGGCTCTTTTGATTTTACCTCGAGTTCCTCAATAATGCCGAGCAGAATATCAATCGCTTCAAGACAAATTGTTTCGTATATTTCTTTTTTATTTTTAAAATGGAAATATACGCCACCTGTTGTCATGCTGGCCAGTTTAGCAATTGATCGTATAGAAATTCCGTTATATCCGTACTTTAAAAACTGCTTTCTTGCCGTTGTTAAAATCTTCTCTCTATTGCTTTTCCTCATAATATCAATACTTTGCTTGCTAATTTTAAATTTTTTGGAGTTTACTTATAAGGCTGCATTTCATTTCAATGTTAAGATGACAGTCTATATACTTTTTCCGCCGAAATCCTGCACCCAGGTACCATCACCGCAGCATAGAACCACATCAAGGGGTTTATAATTTCTATCACCGTAATCGTCTCCTAAATAATTATGCCATAGTGCGCGTCACCGTAAACCATGCCGTTGGACAGGGTTTACGGAGACTCGTCTTTTTAATCACTTTGACCCCGTCACCCCAGGCAGGTTCAAAGCTCTGGAGGACTTTGCATTATAAAGGCACCGGGCTTATCATCTCGTTAATTTATTTTGCTGTCTTTTTTATTCCGCCGATACTCATCTCTTTGCGCCCTAACCAAGGAACCGGTATTCCATATGTCATACCGAATTCCGATTGTTCATCAAGATAGTCCCAGTTTGCCGTGTAATATGGCCCGATAAGTCCTAATTTTTCTAAATAGATGTATACAGGGCTATACCCTCTCCATAGCCGCCCCTTTTGATCAAAATTAAATATTGCAGTACACTGGAATGTCTCCTGATCGATGTATATCAATCGTTTTCCATAGACAAATGATGAATCTAATTGTTTCACCTCAATGACATAGCAAGGCCGTCGCTCGAGTCTAACATTGTGCCACTCTAACCCCTCCCTCTTCATATACTCAGCACCGTCGGAGGAATATGTTGGTACAAGGAATTCCCTTTCATCAATAAGCTTGTACTCGTAAGGAAATCGTATTGGCGACAATTTTTGGCCGAAATCTCTCCCGTCTTCAAAAATAACCGTAGACCCGGGCTTTGTATCCTGTGTGTCACCACCGGAAAGTTTTCTGAACTTCCGCATACTTTGTAGCCAGATATAATTATAGGTCAAATCTTCGGCGGCTTCACGAAAAATATCAAAATATACATCACCATATGAATCTCGTGGGGCGAGGAACTTCACTTTAGTCGCAACCTTTTCTCCGCGTTCCCTTGCACGTTCATCAAAATCCCCAATGGGAGGGGTCACTCTGTCTGAAAGTTTTAAAAAGGATATCTCCTGCATAAACCTGGAAATGACCTTAAACTTTCTGTCCCATGTTCTCCCCCTTGCGTATCCGTGGTATGAATCCCCTATTGTATTCGAATTCTGCAAATTGTATATAATCTGCTGTGCTTTAAATTTGCCGGAAGGTTTTGGAAAAGGGAGTCCCGGCTCTTGTGTTTCCACTAATATATATCCGCTATCATCAAGTTTTGCTTTCCCTTCATTCTTTAATGCGGCCTCGATAAGCGGTAGGGAGAATGCTACTTGTTTTGTCGGAACTATTTCAAACTCCGGAAAATTAAACCCAAGAGGAGGTACTCCTGGATTCCAACGCCTGTATTCGAGAGGGATCATCAATTTTTTAATACCCGGGTATTTATCTTTATCTTTATAGGAATATTTACCTGGTTTTATTTCAGGTGCGATTTTTCCTACTTTGTCTTGTGCTTTGAACCCTACAAGGTCTTCCATTTTATTTTTCATGGTGGGAACATCGTATGTCAAATCTGAATAGCTTTTTGGTGGAATTATAGCACTTGGTGGATATTCAGTTATGTAATGTCTTGGATCGTCAAAAAGTTTCTTCGATTCTTGCAGTTTCACAGCGTCCACCCTCCATGTTTCTTGTGCATTAAGAATTGTGACGCACCCGAACACTACCGAAAGTAGGGTTAGAATAGAGATAATTGTTTTTTTCCATTTATTCATTTTTTTTCTCCTTGTTAATATCTATACAACGTATTAGCAGTTAGTCATAGATCTCCAGCAAAGCCGGGGATTTACCTAATGGCAATGACAGAACTTTATCCCCATTGATACGTTATCTTAAAAAAAACATGATTTTTGTTTTGAAAGAAACCGAGAGACGATGAATCTTCTACTGTTGAAGGGCCGTCATATATTTTCACACCTCCGGAAATATTTATACTGTCACTATATAAATACTCCGTACTTAACGAATATAGTTCCTCGTGAGCCTCCATATCCCGAATCAATGTGAAAGAAGGTTTCAACCTGCCACTCAGGTACAACGTGTTGACAATAAATACAAGAAATGTGTCATCTTCAATGCTATCCAGGCGATGATCATAATCTTGGATACTGGATGTTACATAACTGGAATTAAAGGTCATTCCGTTACCTTGCGATGTAATATAAGGGATATCAATATTCCATTCTATGCCAGCTCCCCAGGTAAACACATCTTTTTCTATAAATGGGGGAGCACCTTCTCCCATCACATAATCCGAATTGACCTCAAATACCTTATTCAATTCGTAGGCACATTCGAATTTTAGAATCGGTGTCCTTTTTCCCGGCATAAATGTCCAGGATTGCATATCACGGGATATGTATCCACCAAAAAACTCCTGGTCCGGCCAGTGGACAGTAATTGGCAAATGCCCAAGTCCTAGGGAATCATATCGGAACGGATCAGGCCCCCGGCCTGCAGTTAAGTTATTCCCTATATTTGCACCCGCAGCCGCCATATCGATTTCAGACACATATTCGTTGGCTGTCCCGTTAAAGTAATTCAAATTTATAATTGATCCCTCTATAAAGGCCTGAAGTTGTACGCCATATTCAAAGTTTTCAGCATCCCATTCATCCGGTTTTATCTCGGTTTTGTCAAAAGAGCCAAAACCTTCTCCAACAGCAGGAGCGAAAATGCCATTCGTATCAGGGCCAGGCTCCAATTGCTGGGTAGGTATAAAATCAGCATTGGGATTAAATAGAAATTGTATATTCAAATCATTTAGGAAAGTGTTATAAACAGGCGGATTATATTCTGCTCGCATCATCCAGATCGGTATAACTGATGTCTCGAACTCAATTTCCGTTTCCCCTCTTCTACCATCCTCGGGATTAATCTGGTTCAGTATGTTTGGCCCGTCTATCAACCCCCATGTTACGGCCTGCTTTCCGACTCTGAATAAACAATCCCCCGGAGTCCATGTGGCATGCAATTCTTTTAAAACTTGCCAGGATTCATCATCAAAGTACATCCGGTCGCGAGACAAATTGAATCCTTTACGCTCCCATGAGTCATCGCCATGTTTGAAATCGTAGATCCAGTCTGCGGATAACCCTACTATCGTGTTTACATGCAATTCATCATTCAGAATTATTCCTCCATCAAAGAGTGCGTCAGTTAAAACAGTGTTGATGCCTTCTTCATAGTCATAAGTATTTTTAAAACCATAATTAACTGTTTGAGAAATTTGTCCCAATATGTGTACCTCTTTTCCTGCAACTTTGTAAATCTCTGCCTGGGTGATGTTTCCGTTGCAGATAGCCATGATTGCAAATAAAAACAAACTTAAAATCAGTTTCTTCATCACTTTTGATCCTCCCTTTTGTTTGTGTTAATTATTTATGTAAATCATTGGTTAGTTTTCGGGTTTCAACGTTACGACTGATAAATTTAGGCTTAATTAAAAAGATAAGTAACGGATGTACAGTTAACGCAACAAGAACGTTTGTTCCAAGAAGCATCGAAAGAAAAAATCCCATCTGAGCCTGGAATTTAAGTTCCGAGAAAATATACCATGGGATTATTACCAGAATCATCGCCAGTCCCGTTATAACAACGGTTTTTCCAGAAGTTAGCACTGCAGCCATAATGGCCGAATGCCATTCTTTTTTATCTGAATACTCTTCAATTATACGGCTATAAATATAGATTGAAAAATCAACCCCGACTCCTACACCTATTGCAGCCACCGGAAGGGTATTTATGGATAGTCCGATATTATTCAACGCCATATAGGCATAGGCTAAGGTGTTGCCAATCAACAACGGCAAGGTAATCATCAGCCCTGCGGTCATTGATCTGAAACAAAGAACGCACAGCAAGAATATCGACGCCAATACCATAAGATCGATTTTGGCATGAGACCTCACCATTTCTTGATTCACTGCCATTTCCAGGCCGACTCTTCCTCCCGCCAATTTAAACTCACCGTTTTTTATTTTCATCGGATATTTAGTAAAAAAATCAGAAGCGGCTTTACTGATTCGATGAAGATTATCTGATGTATGATCTGAGAAATACAGCGTCGCTTGCGCATACTTCATGTCATTGTCGACAAATTGGCTTATATAGCTGTGATCAGTATTTTTTTTTGCATACCCGGTAATGCCGGAAAAAAGTCTTTTGTTTCTTGGAACCTGATAGAAAGCACGATCTCCGTCGTTTAGAAAGTAATTCACCGTTTTCAATAAATGGTTAAACGAGTTAGAAGACTTATAAATGTCCGGCAACTCTTTTTGCATGTGCCGTGCGAAAGCTTCGAAGGTATTTTGAACCTCCGTTTCATATACCGAACCCTCTTCCCCCTCATAGAAAAGCATATAATTTTCTGAGGATGCGTTGAACGTTCTATTTATAAACTCTTGATCTTTGTTATATGTATGGTCTTCCCAAAAGAGCGGTGTCCCCGGATTCGGATCACCGATTTTCAGTTTCATCATATTCAATGATGAAAATATCAAGATCGCAAGTACACAAGCGCCTATCGTGTATTTTCCACGACCGATCGAAAATCTCGTAATACATGCCGTTGCGTTAGCAAGCCATCCGATTTTTTTATTTTCAAAAGCCTTTGCACCGGTTTCCTTAATGGGCAGGTAAACACATATGATGGGGGTTAAAATCGCCGCAAAACCAATACCCAACATCCACACGGTCATAATAAGAGCTATTTGCTGCAATAAAAGGATTTGCGCAAGAAGCAACACACAAAATCCAGCTGCATCAGTTACCACCCCGATGAGATTCGGGAGTACCATTGCCTCTATTGTTTTTTTGCAGGCTTTTATCTTATCGCGCCCGCTTTTAAAATATTCTTCCCTGAATCTGTGTGCAACTTGAAGTGAATGGCTCACTTTTCGCGCCCCGATTAAAAATCCCGCCACATACAGAAGGGGGCTAAAATTAATCCCGGCGTAACCAGCGAAACCCAACCCCACCGCAGCACTGATTAAACCGACACTTAGAGGTGCCACCATGGCGGATATGCTTTTTCCTTCAATTGCCAGGAATGCCAATAGGATAAAAATACTTACCAGAAAAACCATTTTCACATTATCTCTGGCATTATAAATCCAACCTGCAAGCGCGGGAAAACCGACAATATGCATCTCGGTCTTATCATCCGTATACTTATTCGCCAGATTTCTTAGCAATTGGTGCACACGCTCATACGATATGTTTTCTCTAAATTCCATAAAGATTAACGTAGCAGTGCCATCTGTGGAAACAAGCGTTCCATTGTATACCGGAGAAGTGTAGATATTTTTTTTCATCCGGTTTAGCTGTTCTTCTGTGCTTGGGACTTTCGGCCACATCAGAGATTCAATCGACACCACCCCACCGCCGAGCGCATTTACAACAATCGACGATTTGCTTGCAATGGATTTTGTCAGTGACCTGTAGACCTCATCCCACAGTTCTATCTCCTCTGTTATTTTTTTAATTTTATGCAGCGTCGGTGAATTGAAAATGTCACCGTCCTTGACTTTCATACAGATCACCACCGTTGAAGCACCGCTGCCGAACACATCTGCAAACCGTTCATGAAGCGCCAGGTATGGATGACTCTTCGGAAACATATCCCGCAATATTAAATCATTTTTCAATCCCATGGCCCCATATAAAAGTACAATTGTAATAATTATTGTTGCCAACAGGATGGCCATTCGGAATCGCGTGCAATTTGATGCAAGCCTGGACCAAAACGTATGCTTCTTATTATTACTCATTATCTGCCTCATGTTAGTATTGGATTATAAACAGTAACGGGATGGTAATCAGGCCTAGTTTATCGATAACTTAATCCAACTTTTATTTAATTCGACGTTTTCGTTTCTATAAATTGCGCCTTCCCACCCAACTGCTATGTATTTTTCGGCCGTAATATGATCAATGCTGTAAATCCAACCATATTTCATTGAAGGAACAAGCGTTTCCCGACACCACGTTGCCCCACCATCCCTCGACGCAATCAACTCCCCTTCGCCACCGATGATTAAAATATTTTTGTTATTCGAAGCGATCGTGAACAATTGCGTTCTAATCGCCCCGGTTTCAACGGTATGCCACGAGTCTCCACCATCCTCAGTCTTGGTTACAATCCCATCAATACCAACTGTCCAGGCTGTTTTCTCATTTACCGCCTCAATATCGAAAATAAAATTCCCCATTAATATCTCATCATATTCTGAAAATTCATAGTAACCGGCCTTTTTCAGCCATGAATTCCCACCATCATTTGTGCGATAGATAAAACCGTGCTCTCCGGCAGCCCAACCGATTGTTTCTGAATAAAATGATACTGAGTTTATTTTAAAGCGATCACCTTGGTATTGTGTCTTCCAATTCGTACCTCCATCTGTCGTATGAAGAATCTCACCCTTTTCCGTACAAATCCACGCGTTCAAAGGTGTAACAGCGCAAACATCCATTAGATAGCACGATGAAGGACTTTGTTGTTTAAACCAGCTTGCCCCGCCGGTAGTTGTATTGAGAATCACGCCTTCATCCCCTACCGCCCAACCATTTTTCGCATTCACAAAATGAATGGAAACGAGCGTGTAATCGGTGTTCGTTTTTTGTTTATGCCAATCATCTCCACCATTTTCTGAATGAAGTATTATCCCGGCTCTTCCGCAAGCCCATCCGTCTTTTTCATTCGGAAAACTCACCCCTAATAAGTCGTCAAAGATATTTTCCGCTGCTTGCATTTCAGTGTTATTCAACCATAGGAGACACGCTAAAAAAGTAAAAAATGTTATTGCCACCTTTTTTCCTGCAAACATCATGCATTGCTTCATTGCTTAAACTCCCAATTAGTAATCGCGTTAATCTTTTTTTTCGTGTCTGGTTAAGATTCACATAAATTCAGTTGGATATGTCCACTCGTAATTTTGGTTTTGTAATTTGTTTTTGAGAACGCCTGTAAAATATTATTGTAAATATTACACTGTTATTTTTGCAGAACACCGTTGCTCAAACATAACACCGTTATGTTTGTCCACGTTTAAGATAACACTGTTATGTTTGTCAAGAAAAAAATCCCCTATTGTAAAAAAAATTGCATTTATTTATATTTCAATGCTATTCAACCACGGCAGACACGCCACTGCTGATGTAGAGTCAGGTAGCCTGTTTTACTCGCTATCCCAGGTACTCATCAAACCGCTCAAAAACCTAATCGGTGGCTCTCTTATAGCCCCTTTATTTTAAGCGATTTTAAGAGATATTAACTTTTTTTAAAAAAGTTAATATCGAACATGATTCAAAAACAGGGTAGGGCATTGATTGTTTCTGCTCCTTTTCTCACGAACTGGTTTTTTTGGATCCTGATGACCGTCCAACAATGATGTTTTTTAATGAAACGCAAACAGGCAGAGACAAAAATGGTAAAAAAGCATTTATTTGATAAAGGCCATTATCGGACATATT
>Ga0307991_1001830_pt1 | contig 14669 bp, 10 predicted proteins | sample EllFjometagen131_FD_203146 | JGI IMG/M metagenome (GOLD analysis project Ga0307991, IMG submission 203146) | Marine microbial communities from Ellis Fjord, Antarctic Ocean - #131 | ecosystem: Environmental > Aquatic > Marine > Unclassified | place: Southern Ocean | collected 2014-10-08
TGCCAGGTGATAAGGTAACAATGGAGATAACACTGATAACACCTATAGCTATGGAGAAAGAGCTTCGTTTCGCTATAAGAGAAGGCGGCAGGACAGTAGGTGCCGGTGTTATAAGTGAGATAATCAAGTAGTTGCGTATACTTAGATTGCGCAATTCTGGTCGTGCGTTGTGTATATTGAGTATCGCGCAGAAAATTTAACGCAATACGCAATACGACATACGCAATACGAAGACACGAAAGCAAGGTAGAAGAATGCGGGAACAGATATTATTAGCATGCACAGAATGTAAGAATAGGTGGTATTCAACTACTAAGAACAAGAATAATACAACCGGAAAACTCGAGATAAGTAAATTCTGTAAATTTTGTCACCGCAGAACACCACATAAAGAAGTTAAATAGTACAAACGCTTATTATTCATAGTAAAAACCTGCCAACTTGTGCTGGCAGGTTTTTAACACGTTTTAGACAATGTATTTTAAAAAGGCCTGTAGCTCTAATTGGCTAGAGCAGTGGCCTCCAAAGCCACGTGATGGGGGTTCGAATCCCTCCAGGCCTGCCATGGTTTTGAAAGGTAAATTTTAGAAGGATGTTTGCGAAGATAAATAACTTTATAAGCGAAGTAACAGTTGAACTCAAGAAGGTGTCATGGCCTACGAGGAGTGAATTGATAGGCTCAACCATTATTGTTATTATAAGTGTGGCCGCGATGGCATTTTATATCGGTATCTGCGATTTTATTTTTTCGAAAGCGATACACCTGCTTATAAAATGATGTTTTAGCATGGATTGGTGAGATTATATGGGTAAACTTTGGTACGTTTTACATACGCTTACAGGCCAGGAAGAGAAAGTAAAAGCGAATTTATTGAGCCGTATTGAAAACAGCAAGATTAAGGAGCAGGTTACTCAGGTTCTAATACCTACTGAGGTGGTTTCAGAGGTCAAGTCAGGTAAGAAGAAGATATCTGAAAGAAAATTTTTTCCCGGGTATGTACTTATTGAGATGGAGCTTACTGATGCCGGTTGGTACCTTGTTAAGAATACACCGGGAGTTACAGGTTTTATTAGTTCAGGTTCTAAGCCCACACCGTTGCAGGATGAAGAAGTAAAAAGCATACTGAAGCAGACTGAAGAGAAGAAAGAAAAGCCCATGCCTAAGGTGACATTCAGCCAGGGCGAGAGCGTAAGAGTAAAAGATGGACCCTTTACTAATTTTAACGGTAATATAGAAGAGCTTAATCCCACGAAGGGCAAGCTTAAAGTTTCAGTAATGATATTTGGCAGATCCACTCCTGTTGAACTGGAATACTGGCAGGTCGAGAGGTTATAAGATGGCAAAAAAAATAAAGACGCAGATTAAATTATACTGTCCTGGTGGACAAGCAAACCCGGCTCCTCCGGTTGGGCCCGCGCTTGGCCAGCATGGTTTGAATATCATGGAGTTCTGTAAGGCATTTAATGAAAAAACCAAGGATCGCCAGGGGCTTACTCTGCCTGTTGTAATAAGCGTTTATGAAGACAGGTCATATACATTTATAATCAAGAGCCCGCCATGTTCGGTCCTTCTGAAAAAAGCGGCGAATATAGCAAAGGCATCCGGAGTTCCCAATAAAGAAAAAGTAGGTAAGATTACAAGAGAAGCAGCTATTGAGATCGCAAAGGTCAAGATGGAAGACCTTAATACGGATGATGTAGAACAGGCCCTTAAAGTTGTGGCAGGTACAGCGCGTAGTATGGGCATAGATATCGGATAAAAAATGAGCAAAAGACTTAAAGAAGCAAATAAGTTGGTAGATAAAGCAAAACTCTATAGCTTAAATGACGCGATAGCTATATTAAAGAATATCCCTACCGCGAAATTCAACGAGAGTATTGACCTGGCTATCAAATTGAATCTTTCCGCCAAAGAGTTATCGCAGTCTATCAGGGGTTTGGTGGTGCTGCCTCATGGCACAGGAAAGACAATCAAGGTAGCTGTTTTTTGCAAGGGTGAGCATGCCCAAAAAGCAAAAGACGCGGGCGCGGATATTGTTGGAGCGGATGATTTAGTTGAGAAGGTGGCAGGCGGCTTTATGGATTTTGATACAGTAATCGCCATGCCTGAAATGATGAAAGATATAAGTAAGTTAGGCAAGATATTAGGCCCCCGCGGACTCATGCCAAGCCCTAAGGCAGGTACTGTAACAACTGATGTGGAGAAGGCGATACAGGAAGTAAGGGCTGGTAAAATCGAGTTTAAGATGGATAAGCTTGGATGTATTAATATGACTATTGCGAAACTTTCATTTGATGCGGAGGCTATAGTAGAGAATGCCAAGAGCGTACTTAGCTCTGTAGCGCATGTAAGGCCTGCCCATGTAAAGGGCAAGTTTTTAAGAGGTATCTCAGTATCAACAACTATGGGTCCGGGAATCAGGCTGGACGCGTCTAAATATTAAAAATAGAACTTTAGAGGATTTTGATGGAAAAAGAGCTGAAACCAGGTAGGTTTTTAAAGACTCAGATAATAAAAGAGTATACTGACAGATTAAAGGATTCATCATCCCTGTTTGTGACAGATTTCGCGGGACTTACAAATAAACAGATTGAAGACTTAAGAAGCAAGCTTAAGGTTGTCTCAAGCAAATACCTTGTTATTAATAATTCACTTTGTAAGACCGCGCTCAAGGAACTAAAGCTTGATAACCTAGCGGATTTAATTGACGGTTCTTGCGCTATAAGCTATACAAGCAGTGACCCTGTGGCGATTTCTAAGGCGCTGGTTGATTTTGCCAAGGCTAATGACCGTTTTCAGGTAAAAGGTGGTTATGTTGATGGTGATATTATTACTGTTGATACAATCAAAGAGTTTGCCTCGATGCCAAGCCGTGAAATCTTGCTTGGACGCCTGGTAGCGGCTTTAAATTCACCGATAGTAGGCATGGTTTCAGTCTGTTCAGGGATTATAAAGAAGTTATTGTATGCGATAAATGATATTATAAGTAAAAGAGAAGATAAGCAGTAAAGGCGCAAGCCGTAAATGGAAAGAATTAAGGATTAAGGATATTCATTATTACTTACAACTTAATACCTACAACTAAACACGCATATAACTTATGACAAATGGTTCAATACAAGGAGGAATCAAATGGCAGATGAGATAAAAGAGCAGGAGACAAAAGAAGCTCAGACTGATGTAAAGGAGCAGCCCAAGGCGGAAAAGGAAGCTGCAAAGCTTTCCATGACAAAGGATCAGGAAGAGTTCGTATCCAAGATTGAGAATATGTCGGTCATGGAACTATCTTCACTTGTCAAGGTTTTGGAAGAGAAGTTTGATGTTTCAGCACAGGCACCAATGATGGTAGCGGCAGCAGGCGCGGGCATAGGCGCAGGCGCGGTGGCAGCTGAAGAAGAGAAAAGCACCTTTGATGTAGTGCTTACGGATATTGGCGCGAATAAGATACAGGTAATAAAAGAGATCCGTACTGTAACGAGTCTTGGACTTAAAGAAGCAAAAGACTTGGTAGAGGCTGCCCCAAAGGCTATTAAGGAAGGAATTCCTAAGCCAGAGGCAGAAGAGATAAAGAAGAAGATTGAAGCTACCGGCGCGAAGGTTGAGCTTAAATAGCTTGATTTGTTAGTATCAAAAGGAGCGAAATCTCAAGCTATTCGTTTGAGTCAAACAATAGGATTAGAATGACTATACAGAGAAAAAACTTTTCTAAAGTAAAACATTCATACCCGATACCTAATCTCTTAGAGGTACAGGTTAATTCCTTTAATGATTTTATTCAAGCCGGTGTCTCGCGTACAAAACGTAAAGACCGTGGCTTGCAGGAAGTCTTTACCAGTATCTTTCCTGTGGAGAGTTATGACGGAAACTCTCGCCTTGAATTTGTAAGTTATTCTCTCGCTAAGCCAAAGTATGATATTACTGAGTGTAAGGTCAGAAGCATGACTTATGCCGCTTCGTTAAAGGTCAAGGTCCGCTTATGTTTGAAAGATTGCATAAAAGAGCAGGAGGTCTATATAGGGGATTTACCTCTAATGACTCCTGTAGGTACTTTTATAATAAACGGAGATGAGAGAGTAGTTGTAAGTCAACTCCATCGCTCGCCTGGAGTTTCATTCGAATCAGAACTTCATCCGAACGGTAAGAAGATCTATAGCTCGCGTTTGATACCTTACAGAGGCGCGTGGCTTGAATTTGAGTTTGACGCGTATGATAATCTCCATGCCTATATAGATAGGCGCAAGAAAGTTTTATCCACTGTTTTTTTGAGGGCGTTGGGATTTTCACACGATGAAGATATCCTAAAAATATTTAGTAATATTGTAGAGATTAATAAACCTTCTATCGCGGATATGAACAAGTACATAGGCTCAATAGTTCTCGAGGATGTTATAGATAACGAAACCGGCCTTACCTTGATGCAGAACAAGGAGAAGATAACTAAGGAGTTAGCCGCGAAAGTTGCCGCTGGTAAAGTTAGTAGTATAAAGATTGCGCAGGAACCTCCGGACGAGATCATAAATACATTAGCGAAAGACCATACTAAATCTACGGATGACGCTCTTATAGAGATTTATCGTAAGCTTCGTCCAGGTGATCCCCCAACAATAGAGAGCGCGCAGTCGCTGCTTGACACATTATTCTTTGATAAGAAACGCTATGATTTGAGCAGGGTTGGCCGCTATATGATAAATAGAAAACTTGATATGAATATTCCTCTTGATCATAGGGTTCTTGATAATGACGCTGCTGTTAAGACCATCAAGAGATTAATGGATTTAAAGCTCACAGAGGGCCAGACAGATGATATAGACCACCTTGGCAATAGAAGGGTACGAACTATTGGAGAGCTTCTGCTTAATCAGTTCAGAATAGGATTTACTAGGTTGGAGCGGGCTGTTAAGGAGAGAATGTCTATATATGATCTTGAAAATGTTATGCCCCATAACCTTATCAATTCAAAGCTCGTATCAGGCGTAATCAAAGATTTCTTTGGTAGAAGCCAGCTATCGCAGTTTATGGACCAGACAAACCCCTTAGCGGAGATGACACACAAGAGAAGGGTGTCTGCTCTTGGACCTGGAGGCCTATCAAGAGAAAGAGCCGGTTTTGAGGTAAGGGATGTTCACTATTCGCATTATGGCAGGGTATGCCCTATTGAGACACCGGAAGGGCCGAATATTGGGCTTATTGCTTCATTATCTACATATGCGAGGATTAATGAGTTTGGTTTTATAGAGACACCCTATCTAAGGGTAGAGAATGGTAAGCTGACAAAAAAGATCGAATATCTCTCAGCGGATGTTGAGGATAATTATTATATAGCACAGGCTAATTCAAAGGTTGACGCTCAGGGCCGTTTTACTGAAGATCTGGTATTTTGCAGATACAAATCCGATTTTCCTAAAATAAGCCCCAAGCAGGTCCAGTATATAGATGTTTCTCCAACACAGTTGGTTAGCGTGGCCGCCAGTATTATACCTTTCCTAGAGCATGATGACGCGAACAGGGCATTGATGGGATCAAATATGCAACGCCAGGCAGTTCCACTGCTTAGAGCCCAAGAGCCATTAGTGGGCACCGGTATGGAGGCCAAGGTAGCGCGTGATTCCGGGGCTATGGTTATAGCAAAATCTTCCGGTACTGTAAAGAATATACAATCAGATGAGATACAGGTAGGTGAGAGAGTATACAAATTAAAAAAATATCAGAGATCTAACGCCTCTACATGTGTTAACCAAAAGGCTATAGTAAAGCTTGGGCAGAAGGTTAAGGCAGGTGATATTATCGCTGACGGACCCGCTACAAGTAACGGAGAGCTTGCTCTTGGGTACAATCTCCTCGTGGCCTTTATGCCATGGAGGGGGTATAACTTTGAAGATGCTATACTGATTAGTCAAAAGCTTGTAAAAGATGACATGTTTACTTCTATACATATAGAAGAATTTGGTATCGAGGCAAGAGATACCAGACTCGGCCCTGAGGATATAACAAGGGATATACCTAATATCAGCGAAGAATCGCTTAAAAATCTTGACGCGGAAGGAATAATTCATATAGGCGCGGAAGTTGGGCCTGGTGATATCCTTGTAGGTAAGGTTATGCCAAAGAGTGAGACTGAGCTCTCTCCCGAAGAGAAGCTTCTTAGAGCGATTTTTGGAGAAAAGGCCGGTGATGTTAGGGATGCCTCACTTGTAGTTCCGCCGGGGGTAGAAGGTGTTGTAATAGATGTCAAGATATTCTCAAGAAAACAGCATAGGCCAAAGGGTAAAGAGGAGTTGACTAAAGAGATCACTCAAATCGAAGAGATTAAAGAGTATTATGGTTCCCAGATAAAGACACTTGAACAGGACAAGATCCTTAAACTGACTAAGTTCCTTGTTGGCAAAAAAATAACAAATTCGTTATTAAACGAGCAGACAGGGGCAATCATAATAGCCGCGGGAAAGACTATAAAGAAGTCTGATGTTAAGAAACTTCCGAAATGCGATATAGTAAGCCTAAAGTTTTCTGTTGAGGAGTCGGAACTGGAAGAAGAGATAAAACGAATAATTAAGATACTGGAAGAACAGATAGAAGATTTGATCTATGAAGAAGATAGAGAGATAGATAAGATAAAAAGAGGGGATGAGCTTCCTCCTGGGGTGTTGAAGAAGGTGGTTGTTAATGTTGCCAACAAGCGTAAAGCTTCTGTAGGTGATAAGATAGCGGGCCGCCATGGTAACAAAGGGGTTATTGCGAAGATCCTTCCTGAAGAGGATATGCCTTACCTGTCTGATGGGACTCCTGTAGAGATTGTTTTAAATCCTTTGGGCGTACCCTCTCGAATGAATGTAGGCCAGTTGCTTGAAACCCATCTTGGTTGGGCAGCTCAGATATTAGGGATTAAGATAGCTTCCCCGGTATTTGACGGCGCAAGTGAGGATGAGATAAGATCTGAAATGAAGAAAGCCAATCTGCCTGATACGGGTAAGGTTGTGCTATACGACGGCTTGACTGGTGAGCCTTTTGACCAAAAGATAACAGTAGGCTATATATATATGATGAAATTGGCGCACCTGGTAGATGATAAGATCCACGCACGCTCCATAGGCCCTTATTCTCTGGTAACGCAGCAGCCGCTTGGAGGTAAGGCGCAGTTTGGAGGCCAGAGGTTTGGAGAGATGGAAGTATGGGCTCTGGAGGCATATGGCGCGGCGTATACCCTGCAGGAGCTTTTAACTGTAAAGAGTGACGATGTTATGGGTAGAACACGTATGTATGAGGCTATAGTTAAAGGCGAGAATGCCTTGCCGCCCGGTACGCCGGAATCGTTTAATGTTCTTGTTAAAGAACTGCAGAGCCTTGGCCTTGATGTCAAGACAGCAAAGAAGGAACAGTCTAGTTAACCCTGTATTTTACGGAGCAGATAAATGAGTATAGATGTAAAATTTGATTCAGTTAGTATAAACATAGCGTCACCGGAAGTGATAAAATCATGGTCCAAAGGTGAAGTCAAGAAGCCTGAAACCATTAATTACCGTACATTGCGTCCGGAAAAGGATGGATTATTTTGTGAGAGGATATTCGGCCCGGTAAGAGATTGGGAATGCAGCTGTGGTAAATACAAGCGTATTAAGCATAAGGGTATTATTTGTGATCGTTGCGGTGTTGAGGTGACTTTATCTAAGGTCAGACGCGAAAAGATGGGTCATATCGAGCTCGCTACGCCTGTTTCGCATATCTGGTTTTTCAAGGTAGTCCCTTCAAGGATAGGAACGCTTTTAGGTATCACTTTAAGAGAGCTTGAAAAAGTACTTTATTATGAAGAGTATATAGTAATCGATCCAGGTGAAACCGGCCTAAAAGAGAGAGAATTATTAAACGATGAAAAGTACCGTCAGTATAGCCAGGAGCATAAAGACGGATTTAAGGCTATGATGGGCGCGGAGGCGGTAAAAGAGATATTAAAGAAGGTTGACCTTACAAAATTATCATCAAAGACTATCAAGGATTTCAAGAACTCAAAGGGGGAACAGACCCAGAAGAGATTGGCAAAGATACTTAAAATAGTCGAGCAGTTCAAACACAGCGAGAATAATCCGGAATGGATGATAATGGATATAATACCTGTTATCCCCCCGGATCTTCGTCCTTTGGTACCTCTTGATGGTGGCCGTTTCGCGACCAGCGATCTAAACGACCTCTATAGGAGAGTTATTAACAGGAACAATCGTTTAAAGAAGCTTATGGATTTGAAGGCGCCAGAGGTAATTATAAGAAATGAGAAGAGGATGTTGCAGGAGGCGGTTGACGCGCTCTTTGATAATGGCAGGCATGGCAGGCCCGTACTTGGCACTGGAAACAGGCCATTAAAATCATTAAGTGATATGCTAAAGGGTAAGCAGGGCCGTTTTAGACAGAACCTTTTAGGTAAGAGGGTAGATTATTCAGGAAGGTCTGTTATAGTAATAGGCCCGGAACTAAAACTGCATCAGTGCGGACTTCCTAAGAAGATGGCATTAGAGTTATTCGAGCCCTTTATAATAAAGAAACTGAAAGAGCGCGGTTTTGTTCATACGATTAAGAGTGCTAAGAGAATGGTAGAAAAGGCAAAACTTGAGGTATGGGATATCTTAGAAGAGGTCATAGCGGATCACCCTATACTCTTAAACAGAGCGCCGACCCTGCATAGGCTTGGAATACAGGCTTTCCAGCCAGTCTTGATAGAAGGAAAAGCGATAAGGATTCATCCACTTGTCTGTTCAGCATTTAATGCTGATTTTGATGGTGACCAGATGGCTGTTCATGTTCCACTTTCAATAGAGGCTCAGATGGAAACACGCCTCCTTATGATGGCGTCAAATAATATATTCTCACCATCTAGTGGCGAGCCGATAGTAGCGCCTACGCAGGATATAGTTATAGGCCTTCATTATATTACTAAGGAGAATAAGGGTGAGCTTGGAGAAGGCATGATCTTTGCCTCAATGGATGAGGCGATATCCGCTTATAATGATAAGCAGGTTCATATACACGCGTTGGTCAAGGTAAGGATAGAACAGAAGATTATTGAGACAACTCCCGGTAGAATTATATTGAATAAGGCCCTGCCTAAAGACCTGCCATTTTTCAATGATATTATTAACAAGAAAAAGATAGCGAACTTGATAACCATTTCTTATAAGAGATTTGGCCATAGCCGTACTGTGCGACTTTTAGATGATTTAAAGACCTTGGGTTTTCGATGGGCAACAAAAGCAGGACTTTCTATATCAGTTGATGATTTAAAGCTTTTACATGAGAAGAAACAGATTATAGGCGATGCGCAAAAGCTGGTAAATGATGTCCAGGCTCAGTATAGAAAGGGTATTATAACCGATCGTGAGCGATATAATAAGATAGTTGATATATGGACACATGTTACAGATGTTATCTCAGATAAGGTTATAGATAATCTTGGAGAGTTTAATCCTATATTTATGATGGCGGATTCAGGAGCTCGTGGTTCAAGGCAGCAGATAAGACAGCTTGCCGGTATGAGGGGCCTAATGGCAAAGCCATCCGGTGAGATTATAGAATACCCTATTACCGCGAATTTCCGTGAAGGGCTTACTGTGCTTGAGTATTTTATATCAACACATGGCGCTAGAAAGGGTTTAGCCGATACAGCGCTAAAGACCGCGGATTCAGGTTATTTAACGAGAAGGTTAGTTGACGTCGCGCAGGATGTTATTATTAATGAAGATGATTGCAAGACATTAAATGGTATCCTTATTAGCGCGATTATTGAGGGTGATGAGGTTGTTGTTAGCCTTAAAGAAAGAATTATCGGACGTGTAGCATGTGACAATATAGTTGATATTATTACAGATGAGTTGATTGTAGAGGCAGGCAAAGAGATAGATGAGGAAAAGGCAGAGTGCATTGAAACAGCGGGTATAGAGCGCATAAGAATAAGAAGTGTGCTGACTTGTGAAGCGAAAAAAGGAGTATGCGTTAAATGCTATGGCCGCAATCTCGCTACATTCAGGCTTGTTGAAAAGGGCGAGGCTATTGGTATAGTCGCGGCTCAATCAATCGGAGAACCCGGAACACAGCTTACGATGAGGACCTTTCATATTGGTGGTACTGCGAGCAGGGTTATTGAGCAGGCATTCATAAAATCTAAAAATGATGGTATTGTTAAATACCATAATCTAAGAACAGTAGAAAAGGTCAGCACGCAGGAGATCATAGTCTTAAATCGTAATGGCCAGGTATCGATAAATGATGAAAGCGGTAGAGAGTTTGAGCGCTACCCAATTCCTCATGGAGCCATTATAGCGGTTAAAGAAAATAAGCCCGTAAAGAAGGACGCGATATTTGTGAAATGGGATCCTTACATGTCTCCGATACTTACGGAAATGGCGGGTACGATCAGGTTCGAGGATGTAAAAGAAGGTATTACCATGCGTCAGGAGCTGGATCCCCAGACCAAGCTTACTGATACAGTTATCATAGAGCATAAGGGTGAATACCACCCCCAGATTGTTATTCAAAATGATAAAAAAGAAGTAGCTGCTTTGTACCCTATACCAGCAGGTGCCCATATCCTGGTTAAAAATGGTTCGCAGGTGAAGGCAGGCGATTTACTTGCCAAGACTCCGCGTGTTATTACAAAGACAAGAGATATTACAGGAGGACTTCCAAGGGTCGCGGAGTTGTTTGAGGCGCGAAAACCAAAGGATCCCGCTATTATCAGTGAGATTGATGGTATAGTTGAGTTCGGTGGTTCTAAAAAGGGCCAGAGGAGAATAATAGTAAAGAGTTCTACGGATATGACAAAAGAGTATCTTATCCCGCACGGCAAGCATCTTAATGTTTATAAGGGGGATAGAGTATATGCCGGCCAGCAGCTGATAGATGGTCCGGTTGTACCCCAGGATATACTTAAAGTTTCAGGCGATAAGTCACTCCAGGAATATCTGGTAAATGAAGTTCAGGAGGTTTATCGCCTTCAGGGAGTAAAGATAAATGACAAGCATATAGAGGTCATAGTAAGGCAGATGCTTAAGAAGGTCAGGATAGATGACCCGGGAGATACAGACTTCCTAGTTGGCTCTAATGTAGATAAAATAATATTTCAGGAAGGTAACCAGAAGGTCCTAAAGAAGAAAAAGAAGCCCGCTAAAGCGACACCTATACTCCTTGGCATAACAAAGGCGTCCTTGAGTACTGAAAGCTTTATATCCGCCGCGAGTTTTCAGGAGACGACACGTATATTAACAGAAGCCGCCGCAAGTGGAAAAGTGGACAATCTTTTAGGTTTAAAAGAGAATGTAATAATGGGCCATCCTGTTCCCGCGGGAACGGGATTCGCGGAGAACAGAAATATAGAACTTATAAAGAAGGTGGACGGGATAAAGAAGGCAAAACCGGAAGCTGAAGATCAGGAAGCTCAGGATAAAGAGACTAAATAATCAATCCCTGTGAGGAGTAAACAAACATTATGCCAACGATAAATCAGTTGATACGAAAAGGTAGAAAAGTTATTACAACAAAGACAAAGTCACCGGCTTTGAAGGGTTCGCCTCAGAGAAGAGGGGTATGTCTTCAGGTAAAGACACAGACCCCTAAGAAGCCTAATTCAGCGTTAAGAAAGATAGCCAGGGTAAGGCTTACTAATGGTATTGAGGTTACAGCGTATATTCCGGGAGAAGGGCATAACCTGCAAGAGCATTCGATAGTTCTTGTAAGGGGTGGTAAAGTAAAGGACTTGCCGGGTGTCAGGTATCATATAGTCAGAGGTATCCTTGATACGCAGGGGGTCGCGAACAGGAAGAATAGCCGCTCGAAGTACGGAGGCAAGAGGCCAAAACCAGGCGCTGCTCCGGCAGCCTGAGCGTAATTCGATAACCGTAGACTTAAACTTAGTTTAGAAGGATAAGATAATGAGAAGAAGAAGGGCAGAAAAAAGAAAAGTATTACCGGATCCAAAATATAAATCTGAGATGATATCCAAATTTATAAATATTGTAATGGAGAGAGGCAAAAAGGCTACAGCGGAAAGAATTGTTTATGACGCCTTTGATGGTTTACAGGAGAAGACCGGCAAGAATAACGCCCTGGAGCTTTTTCAGCAGGTTTTAGATAATATAAGGCCGATGCTTGAGTTGAAGTCAAGGCGTGTCGGAGGCGCGACATATCAGGTGCCTATAGAGGTAACTCACGCGCGAGGTATAACTATAGCCATGCGCTGGTTAAGAAATTTCGCCAGGCTTCGTAAGGGCGGGCCGATGAGCGCCAGATTGACAACAGAGTTATTTGACGCTTATCAGAAGCAGGGCTCAGCGATAAAAAAGAAGGAAGATACACATAAGATGGCAGAGGCTAATAAGGCATTTAGCCACTTTAAATGGTAATTGCCCTTCTCGCGGATATTCCGCTGATAACTTATGAACAGTATATATTATGATAACATTATTAGAGAAACCTAAAAAGATAGAAGCCATGAAACAGGATCAGTCCTTATATAAATTGAGAAATATCGGAATTATGGCGCATATTGACGCGGGTAAGACCACTACTACTGAGAGGATTCTCTATCTTACAGGCCGGATATACAGGGTCGGAGGCGTAGATGACGGAACTGCCACTATGGACTGGATGCAGCAAGAGCAGGAGCGGGGTATCACTATAACTTCAGCCAGTACAGCATGCAAATGGAAAGATTGTGACATTAATATCATTGATACGCCAGGGCATGTTGATTTTACGGTAGAGGTTGAAAGGTCGCTACGGGTTCTTGATGGCGGGATAGTTATATTCTGCGCTGTAGGTGGAGTAGAGCCTCAAAGCGAGACTGTCTGGAGACAGGCAGATAATTACAAGGTTCCCAGGATGGCATATATAAATAAGATGGATCGTACCGGAGCTGACTTCTTCGCGGTTGAAAAACAGATTAAGGACTATCTTGGAGCAAATGCTGTGCCCATTCAGTTGCCTATGGGTTCCGCGGCGGATTTTAAGGGTATCATAGATATTATTAATTATAAGGCTATTATATATAAAGATGTGGAAGGTGATGATTTTGATATAGTCGATATCCCTGATGAATACCTTGAGCAGGCACGAGTTTATAGGCATAAGCTGCTTGAAGTGGTCGCGGATATTGATGAAAATCTTATGCATAAATATATACAGGATGAAAATAGCGTTACAGTCGATGAGATAAAACAGGCACTAAGGCAAGGTGTTTTAAAGCTGAAGATAGTCCCTGTTTTATGCGGATCCTCACTTCGTAATAAGGGTGTTGACATTCTAATGAATGCTGTATGCGATTATTTGCCATCCCCGCTTGACGTGTCTGCTGTAGAAGGCATAGATCCAAGGAATGAGGCGGTTAAAATGTGTAAAGCGGATAAGGATGAACCATTTGCCGCTCTCGCGTTTAAGATTGTATCGGACCCATATGTTGGTAAGCTGACATATTTCAGGGTATATTCAGGTTCATTTACATCTGGTGCTTATGTATACAACGCGTCTAAGGATAAAAAAGAGAGAATAGGTAAGATAGTTAAGATGCACGCTAATAAGCAGGAGATAGTTGATACTGTATATGCGGGGGATATTGCCGCGGCGGTTGGGCTTAAAGAGACTAAGACAGGTGATACCCTTTGTACTGAAAAGAACCCTGTTGTACTCGAAAGTATCCATTTTCCTGACCCGGTACTTTTTATGGCTATAGAGCCCAAATCTAAACAGGACCAGGATAAACTGGGTATAGTCCTTAAAAAGATAGAGGAGGAGGATCCTTCCTTTAAAGTGAAGTACGATAGTGACACTGGACAGACAATTATCTCCGGTATGGGTGAGTTGCACCTTGAGGTTATAGTAAATAGAATGGCACAGGAATTTAATCTAAGGGCAAATACAGGTAAGCCTGAAGTTGCTTATAAAGAGACTATAAAGAAGCGTGCGAGTTCAGTAGGCAAATTTGTTCAGCAGACAGGCGGCCATGGCCAGTACGGGCATGTTGTTTTTGATGTAGAGACAGGCCAGAGAGGTTCAGGGGTTGTCTTTGAAAGCAGGATCAAGGGTGGAGTAATACCCAGAGAATTTATCCCGGCTGTAAAGAGCGGCGTATTGGAAGCCGCCAGAAATGGCGTCTTGGCTGGTTATCCTGTTACGGATATACACATTAAACTTATAGATGGTTCATATCATGATGTTGATTCTTCAGAAATGGCTTTTAAGGCAGCGGCGTGTATCGGTTTAAATGACGCGCTTAGAAAAGGCTTATCTATGCTTTTAGAGCCTATTATGAATATAGAGATTGTAGTTCCTGAGGAGTTTTTAGGAGATGTTATCGCGGATTATAATTCACGCAGGGGCAAGATAGAATCTATAAAACCAAAGGTTAACCTCCAGGCTGTAAAAGGTTTTATACCCCTCGCGGAGACCTTTGGATACGCTACTGCGTTGCGCAGCTTGACTCAGGGAAGAGGTACTTATATAATGGAGCCTGCTTATTATAACGAGGTCCCATCATTTATAGCTGAGAAAATCGTAAGTTTAGGATAAAAAGGAGTAATAATGGCAAAGGAAAAATTTTTACGAACAAAGCCACATATTAATATAGGTACAATAGGCCACGTAGATCATGGCAAGACAACTCTTACATCAGCGATAACCATGTGTCTTAGCAAGA
>Ga0307991_1001831_pt1 | contig 14662 bp, 16 predicted proteins | sample EllFjometagen131_FD_203146 | JGI IMG/M metagenome (GOLD analysis project Ga0307991, IMG submission 203146) | Marine microbial communities from Ellis Fjord, Antarctic Ocean - #131 | ecosystem: Environmental > Aquatic > Marine > Unclassified | place: Southern Ocean | collected 2014-10-08
TCTTCCATATTCCAAATTGCTGGCAAAACTGTAATTTCACGATTTGACGTTGTTCTAATAATTGGATATTTATCCTCATTATAACCAATGACTATGCCAAGTGTGCCATTAACATAACCTGCCTCAAAATTATTTTTAACAAACATTACAATCGCCCCAATTTTTAATTTTAATTTATCAGGAGATAAACAATTTTTTCTCAATAAATCAACTAAATTTTTGGGACCATGACTAATCATGCAATGAATGATTTCTTTTTGCAAAATTTTTGACAATTCATAATTATTAATTCTGTCAACACTAAAATTATGCGTATATAATTGAGTAGGCTTAATTGAAAGTTGTATTGGTCTATGTAATCGCGTTTTTAATAAGTCCAATTCTCTTGCGCCTGCTTTATTTTCTCTAATTTTATTTAAAATATTAATAAATTCAGAATCATTTTGTCGAAATTGTTTAGCTAAATAACAAATTTTAATGTCAGTATTTTTCCATATAGACGAGTTATAAGCAAAGTGAGGTTTATTATCTTGACTTACTGGCGGAAGCTGAAAAAAATCACCACACATTATTACTTGTATCCCGCCAAAAGGCAAAAATGGGTTCTTAACTTTTTTACAAATTCTGTCAACAAGGTCAAGTCTATCTGCGTCTAACATCGATATTTCGTCAATAATTAAAATTTCTGTTTCTTTAATTCTTTTGTTTAACCTTTTATTCCTAACGAGCTTTTTCATTAATTTCTCGTTTATTTCTTTTTTAATACCAATGCCAGACCAGGAATGAATCGTTCTACCATTAAGATGGGTGGATGCAATTCCGGTAGAAGCCGTCACAGCAACTTTAATCTTAAGCTTTTTCAGATACGAAATAAATTTATTTAATAAAAAAGTTTTACCGGTTCCAGCAGAACCGGTTAAAAAAATATTTTTTCCTGACTTTAAAATTTTAAGCGCTTGTTGTTGGGTCATTTATTTTTATTCTTTTACCAAGATACTTCTTCAACCTTTGAATCTTTTTTCTTAATCTTATCTTTCTCTGGACATATATTCTTATACTCACACCAAGGACATAAGGTATTAATCCGGGGCAAAAAATCAGTATTATTCTTGGCTTCCCTTATAACCTTAATAATTTCATTTTCTACCTCTTTTAGCTCAGCCTTAGTCCATATTATGTCATAAACCTTTGAATATTTGATATAAATTAGCCCCACTCTAATCTTTTCGGCAAAAGGATTAAGTTTTGAGGCAATAATAGCATAAATAGGAATCTGAAGGTCATCTTTTATTATCTCTCCAATAGTATCATGAAAAGGCAATTTTCCTGTCTTATAATCCCATACTGAAATTGATGAATCCGAACTCTGATCAATTCTATCTATTCGGCCTGCTATCATAAATTCGCCTATACTGCATTGCATCCAGTCCTCTAAAGATAACGGAACTATTGATAAATCAGCTTTTGAAATATAGTTTTTAGTCATAGCAATCGCCTTTAGTCCAAAGGCTTTTTCTTGTTCTGTTGACCCAAATAACTCTTTTCTATCTTTAGCGTCCCAGCAAACGCTACTCCAACTACTCTTGCATACTCTGGCCCATAGATGTCTTATCATCTGTCCAATATCTTGACTTTTTCTTTCATTAATTGGAATTTTTTTAATATCAAAAAAATTTTCAAGAGCCAAATGAATTACTTTACCAACAAAACTTTCAGGATTTTCAATAAATTCTGCTTTTACGTCCCTGTCGTTATGACATTTAAATCTAAAAGGACATTGAATGTATTTATTCAACGCGCTTGGAAATATTTTTTCTGGAAATATATATGCCATAAATTTTAGGTTTTTATTTTTAATCCAACTTCCTCGCAGGTCGGACCTGTTAGGAAGTTACTTATTTTATTCAACTCTAATCTGTATTTTCTTTCAAATGGACGGAAAATCAATGTCCAAATATTTTTTATCATCATTGCTGTCTAATGTCCTTATCGGAAATCCTCTCTTTTGGTGATCCTTTAAAAAACCAATTTGTTTTTTAATCCAATTCCTCCATGTATCTGTTGTCATTGATTCGTTCCACCATTTTCTACCCTTATATCGATTATATAAAACATTAAAATTTGTGTATAAAAATATTATTTCATGTTTATCGTTTGGCAAAGATTCTCTGACATTATTTAAATGATTGTTGTCAAAATCTAGGTTTTGCCCTTTTATTAATATTGCTGAGTTTGAATTATTTTTAGAATATTTTTGGATAATTTTGTCCAAGTTTTCACGAAATTCTCTGTTGCCATCATTTTCATCTTGAACCACCCAATCTATACTCTCATTACAGATAATTATATCTCTTTTTTGCCATCCCAATCTATTTAATATTTCTATGGGCCTATTATTATAAACATATTTGATAAATGTCTCCTTGCCAACGGCGCTAGGACCGAACACCCAAATAATTTTATTATTCATACTGAAAAAGTTTAATTAAACTTTAGATTTTTATTTTTAATCCAGTTCTGCCTAGGTCGGACCTGGACAAACTGAGCTAAAATTTTTAGTTATTTTTTCGGCAAAATTGTGCCATTTTTAAAAAATCGGCTTAAAACTCACGATTGATGCGGGTTTCAGAAGGTCAATTTAGGGGGTCAGACCCCATTTTTTATTTCTCAATTAAGTTTTTTGGGGATATTTATTCCCTAATTTCCTGATTTCTCTAATTGGTTCTTTGGATGCCCTATGCATTCTTTCCGCTCCGTCAATCATAAATTTATTCATTTTGGGCCAATCCTGTTCTTCAGAGATATCCACATCATCTAATTGATATTTTATTCTAGATGTTACATTATCCTCCATCCTTTCCCAAATAAGCTTTCCGCCGAAATCTTTTTCAACGTTATTTCTCATCTCATAAAATAAATCAAAAATCTTTTTATTTTCTTCTTTATCTCCTCTGTTAATATAAATTTCTGTCCTTGCATATTTTTTAGAAACCACAAGATTCATACTAACTCCACTCATTCCAAGACCTATTCCAATCCAATTCTCTGTAACGGGATTTACATTACTACACATAGAATTTACTTTATTCATTTCGTTTATAAATTGAGTCCAAAAACTTTTTCTAAGGATATGTCTTCCGGCATATTCTTTTTTTTCTGCTCCTAGTTGCTTCTTCTCTTTCGTCGGCCTTTTTACTATTGTGAATAAAGGAGCTGCTGGAGAATTTTCTCCTATTTTTATAGCCTCCAGTTTGATTAGATAAAAAGAAATATCATCTGGCGTAGTTTCGTTAAGCCAATCTATTGCTTTTATGTGCTCTTCTACTGGCTCTTTCGTAATCCAAATAGCTGTATTAGCGTCTAAATTAGTTAAATATGTAATGATTTGACCTAGATGTTTATGGTCAGTTTTTTCAAGCTGATTTTCAATAATGACCTTATCTCCAGCATTATCTTCTCCATAAAGATCAACATTAAAGGGTCCAACTTTTCCTTCACGAGATATAATACTAATGTCAAAACCCAAAACATCACCTAAATAATCTATATTCTCTTCAAGCCACTTAGTAAAATCCTTATCTTCTTTTCGCCAGATTTCCCTCAATGGAACTTTTTTAATTTTTTTAATAGAGATTTTATTTATATCAGTCATAATCTTTATTTTAGTTTAATTAAACTTTAGATTTTTATTTTTAATCCAGTTCTGCCTAGGTCGGACCTGGGCAAACTGAGCTAAAATTTTTAGATAATTTCCTGCCAAAATCGTGCTATTTTTGAAAAATCGGCTTAAAACTCACAACTGATACGGGTTTCAGAGGGTCAACTTAAGGGGTCAGACCCCATTTTTTACATAAGATAATGTACTGGCAAATAGTGATGTTTTTTAGTGTGCTTTTTCACTATTTAATAATACTATATCTTATAGTCCAGGTCCTATCAGGAAAACTTTAATTTAATTTAATTATATTTTAATTATAGTCTATCGGTGACGGATCGCGTAGCCTTAAAGAATGTTTCGCATTTTTTGACTGATGATAGAAAATACTTCTTCGTAATACCCCATTGTGCATAATGAGGAATAAAATAAATATTTTTATTGTCTTCAACAAAACCTCGCTTTAATATGTCATATGTTATATCTCCAATGGCAATAATAAAGGTATCTTTAGAATTTATAAAAAACATTTCTTCCCTAAAAATAAGTAAATTTTTATCAATATTTTCTTTACTTAAATCAACGGCTAATTGTCTTGAAGATTTACTATTTTTAATAATATCTGTCATATATGCCCCACGGAAACATCCTTTATTAAAAGCATTTCTTAGCCAAGAATCTCTTCCGCCAGGATGTTTAAGGTGAAAGTTTTGTAATTTCTTAACGCCACCGTTAATATTTAAACCGACGATAACGATATTTTGATTTAAATCGTTGACATTTTTTTCAATTACAAATAAATTATCAATATTATTATCATCCCAAACCGCAAAACTAATGAAGTTGGCCCATCGGGTATTTTTTATCCTGTAAAAAAGACTTTTATCCATTTTTAAGATGATTTTATTTTATCTTTCTTTATTTTAAATTTATATTCTATTGTTTTTTCATTTTGTTTTGATAATAATTTCACTATAAAGTAATCTTTGTCGGGTAAATATGATATTAATCCGCCGTAACGATATTTATAAGGATATTCTAACAATTTTTCTAATTTAAAACGATCCCATTTATTCGTATATTCTTTTTTTATCTCAAAAGCGATCATATTATGTTCGTTATTGTCTCTTTTGTGGATTATTATATCTGGCCTAATAGCTTTAACATTTTTCTTTTTTTCATCAGTTATTGTTTTTTTTGGGCTATCATAATTTTTGTTATATTCTAAATCAACATTATGGTTTTTGTATTTTTTTTCTGAACTCAATAAATATTCAAAATGGCATGCCAATCTGTGATTAATGCACTCTTCTCTTACTTTTTTCTTAATTAAACCATCATCTTTTTTAATTAGAATTTTTAATGATTTTTTGATTAAATTTTTTATATTTTCTTTATTCATTTTTACTATTTGACACTAAATTATTTTTATTTTCCTCGGCAGACCCCAGGGATCACACATCTGCAAAATTTTTCTTTTGTTTAATTCTTTGGCTTAAAATAGAGGATATAAAATATGGTGACTGTCCCTACTTTCCATAAAATTATTTAATTTTTATAAATTTCTCATTCAATTTTTTGCGAAAAATGCGGGTTTCAGAGATATTCTCCTCCGGTGGACCCGAGGGGTCCACCATCTGCATTTTTCGTCTAAACCGTGCCATTTTTGAAAAATCGGCTTAAAACTCACGATTAACGCGGGTTTCAGAGAGGCAGTTTAAGGGGACAGTCCCCTTTTTGGTAACAACTTCTCGATTTTAAAAATTATTTAAAATTACTTCTTATTTCAATTCCTTCTTCCACTGCAGCTTCTAAATTTTTAGCAATCCAACCATAAGCATCATCACTTGTTGGATTATAACATTTTACATAATCTGACAGATTTTCTTTCCCATTTTTTAATGTAAAATTTTCAAACGGATTATTTCCCTTGTTGCATTTTCCTGTACTAGGATCTTTAAGGTTGTGGATATAAATTCCAACAACTCCTTTTTTGCTGTTCCACGCTTTTTCTATTTCTTTTTTTACCCATTTTCTCTTTGACGTTTTTTCGCCAACAAGAACAACTACACAAGAACGATAGTTCATATTATCATCAATCCACTTTTCTATTGCTGGATCGCCTTTCTTTTTTATTTCTTCCCAATTATTAACAGACACTGGCTTATTGTCTTCTAATGTTCCTATATTTCTAATTTGTTGGACTCTCATGACATCATTGTCAAAATGAAAGCTGTAAAATACTTGTCTTTTTGTTGCCATAATTTTATTTTAATTTATTAAATATGTTACTAATAATATAATTACAAGGAGTGGTAGGTAGAAAAAAATAAGTGTGGACGAAAATAGTGAACATATCCAACTATTCTTTTTGTTTTTTTTATACTCATTTGTATCCATAGAAAAATCAATCTCTTTTTCGCCCAGTTTGCTTATATGATCATATAAATCCCTAAATAATCTCTCTCGCGAAAGAAAATAACCATCCAATATCCAAAAAATTACAACAGGAAAATAAACGATAAAAATGTGATTAGGATTTGTGCTCTTGGTAAACAAAGCAAATAAAGCCGCAATCAATGTAATCGTCCAACCTCTTAGAAAAAATAAATTACTGGCCATTCGATTTATGGCGTTTTGAACAAATTCAAGATGTTTACGTTTGTTTTCCATTTTTAATCATTTTAAATTTAAATAAAAATCCCCGCGATCCAAAAAGATTACTGTTTTGTAATTTTTGTAATCATAATTAACAAACTTTAAAAATCGGCTTAAAACTCATAACTGATGCGGGTTCTACAAGGTCAATTTATGGGGTCTGACCCCATTTTTTTACATCATTTTTTAATTTCTCGCAATCTTTCTTTAACAATTTTCTCAAAATATTTTTCAATTTTTTCATATGAATTTTTTTTTGCCTCAATATATTGCTTTTTATTTTTAAAAAAACGATATTTAGGATCAAATTTTAACCTCCATTTTCTTAGATTTACTTTTCTTAATTCTTTTATAGCTTCCAGAGCCTCAACTAGAACCTTTAAATATATTGAAAAATTATTGTTTAACAAATCTTTTTCTATCATTAATTTATATTCTTTTATGTTGTGCAGATAACTTGCTTTTTGGATCTCTGGTGGATTAATTTTTTTAAGAGCCATGTCTCTATTCAATTGTATTGTTTGGAAAAATTGTTCTCTTGCGCCTTCAATAATATATGGAAAATCTTTAGACAATAGGCACGACTTGCCAAGTTTATTATCAATATATACACTGTTAGTATTTATTTTATGTATTTCATCGCTAAGCGGAATAATTGAAAATGAAGGGAAAAACGCATAGTCGATAGAAAATGCATTTGGATGGTTTTCTTGGATATGACAAATAAGTTCCTTTAATTGAATGTTGACAAATCTGCGAATTGTTTTTTTCGCATCAAGAACATTGTTTATCTGATCTACTAATAATTTTTCTATAAAATAAAGTTTTTTCCTATGATCTTCTCCCCTCCGAATTTTTTCTGCAGTCCACCACAAGAGGAAAGGTGACATTGCGCCAATTGCTGCTCCAACGAGTGTTTGCCATTTATAAATTATTCCAAACATACAGTATTTATTATGCCTCTTTTAAAAAATAAAAAATTTATGATTTAGAAATTTTTTTATAATATTGAAAATTGGCTATTCTGCTTTTTGCCATAAATTTTATTATCCATCTTTTAGTTAAATATTCAGGTTACTTTTCAATAAATCAATTAGCTTTGTATTCTTTTATTCTTTTGGTCGCTAATTCAAAATATTTTTTTTCCTTTTCAATTCCTATCCAATTTCTGCCAAGAGCTTTTGCGACAACTGCCGTTGTCCCACTTCCGGTAAATGGATCTAAAATTAAATCACCCTTGTTGCTTGCTGCAAGTATAATTTGCTGAATCAGCTTTAATGGTTTTTGAGTAGGGTGTGATTTTATCCCATTTTCATCCCTTAGTCTTTCCTGGCCTCTACATAAACCAAATATCCAATCGGTGTCTTTCATTTGTTTTCCATTGTTCATTCTTTTCATCAATTCATAATTAAAAGTATAACCCTTGCAATCTTTGTTTTTTACTCCCCAAATTAACGTTTCATGATTATTTGTAAATCTTCTCCCGTTAAAATTTGGTAATGCTCCAATTTTTACCCAAATCACATCATTTAAAAACCAAATACCAAGATTTTGCATTATTGTGCCAACCCGAAAAATATTATGATACATCCCAATTACCCACATTGTTCCAGTTGGCCTTAAGACGCGCTGGCATTCTTTCAACCAATTCTTTGTAAAAAAATCATAATCCTCATAACTTTCAAACTTATCCCAATCATCATCTACTGGGATAACTTCTGTTCCATTAGCTCGTTTTAATCTCTTGCCTTTTGGAAGTTGTAGATAATAAGGTGGATCAGCGAATATTAAATCAAAGGTACTATCTGGAAACTCTTTCAACACTTTTAGACAATTACCGTGAATGATTCTATTTATGTGTTCTTGCATAACATTAATTTAACCAATCGCATTATAAACTCTATGCGTTTTTATAATTTCCCTCAATGATGGAATAGACAATAACTGATCATTTTTTCTGTGTATCATTTTATGGCAATTGCAACATACCGGCGTAACATTTTTTAAGGCATCACTCAACAAACACTCCTCACCGCCACTATAAGCAAAAATTGGTTTCAGATGATGAATTTCTATATAACCCTTCCCGATATCACCGTAAAAATTCTCAAAATTGAAATGACAAGCCGAACAATAAAGTTTACCGTTTACTGCATAATATTTTTTTGCTGCTTCAACTAATTTTTTTGATCTTGTTTTATTTTTTACTTGCCCAAATTTTATAAACCCCTCTTCAATAATTAAATCAGAATAATCTTTTTCAATTACTTCCTTTCTTTGTTCTTCGCTAAAATTATTACTTATAATGAATGCAAAATTCTGGATATTATTCAATAAATATTTTTCCCCTTTATCAGTAATTTTATGTAGTCCATCTCTTGAACCGTCATAAATTGCTAATCCTTTATCTATTAAATTTCTATGAGAAACTAAATTTCTAACTTTTTGACTGAAATAAGTATCTCTGCGTCCTGTTATAATCCTAGCGTCTTTGCCGGAGATTTCTAATTCCTGAGACAGCAAATCAATTAATTGCGAAGTAGTAAGGCCGGTCTTCTTATTAAGTAAAAGATAATTTAATGTCGGTATTATTAAATCGTTCTCACTATAAATCATACTAAAAATTATAAACTACTAAATGTTCAACCTCACGGTCATTTCTACCTTTAATGTTATAAAGATATTTTTTTTCAAATTTATCAATCTTGATGCCTTTTTTGTTATTATAAAGTTTAAAAATGAATGGAGTCTTTTTTATTATTAAAATAAAATTTGCTTTTATTTTATGCAAACAATTGGCCAATCTTTCTTGATCTTTCTTGTCGAAAGATTTTTTCTCATAATCACTAAAATCAGTATCATATGGTGGGTCAAGAAAAATAAAATCATTTCGCGTAAGATTAAGATTTCTAAAAATTTTCTCAAAATCTTGATTCTTGATGCTTGCGTTTTTGAATAATTCTTTTATTTTATCACTAAAGATATAATCAACCTTGCTTCTAAAATTTTTTGAGTTGTAAGCAATGCCACCATAAGGAATATTAAAATGACCATTAGTGTTAAATCTAAACATTGAAGCATAACAGAATTCTCTAATAAAATAATAATTAGCTATTTTTTTAGCCAAACTTATTTTATATTTACTACCGTTAAAATTCATCACATCTCTAAAGTGCATGTAAAATCCGCTACGAAAAGCTGTCTCAATATTTTTACAAAGATCACCTTCTGGTAAATCACCTCTTTCTTTCTCTATTTTCTTAGTCCTCTTTATTTTTGAAATTAAATTTGAAGTAATTTGTCTCAATAAATTTTTATCATCTAAGCAAAATTTAGTTACGAAAAGACCATTAAGCTTTCCCTCTTCTTTTTCTATATATTCAATTACAATATTTCGTAAATCTTGTTCAGTTATTTTATCATTTTTATAATCGTCATATAAATCGATTAATTTATTTTTGAAAACCTTTATGTATTTTGGAATTTTTTCCCAATTAATAACATATTCATACATTTCTCTTTTAAATTCTTCTCGATTATATCCATTCTTTCCTTTAATAAAATGATAAAAATCCGTTAATTCCTCACATATATCATTAATCACAACTTTTTCTGGGCTTAAATTAAAAAAAACAGCACCACCCCCGAAGAACGGCTCAATATATCTTTTAAACGGCGGAATCATGTCCTTAATATATTGAAATTCCCTTGATTTACCACCGGGCCATTTAATTAATGTATTCATGGTTTTTAATTAAGATAAGTTTTCTTTATTGATTCAAGGCATTTTCTAATAAGCCCTGCTTTCTCTTTGTAGGCGCCTAGTACTATCTTATATCCATCTTTTGACTTGCAAACAAAATTCCAAAAGTCTCTACCAATTAAAAGCTCATCATCTGCAAAAAATTGTCTAACCCTTTCTTGTTTCCATTTTTGACCTTCACCATATCTGTTGTAAGCTGTAGCAAAATGTAATTTTATAACTTCATCTTTTGGTAATGTATTGGATAAAATAGCAAATTGTTCCAAAAGAGCTTCTTTTTCTGAACGAGCTTTTTTGTTATCTAAATCACCACCGATTTTCAATTCTATAAGGTGATTACTGGCTGTTTCTTTGTCGATAAGATAATAATCGCTTTCGTGTCTCTTTGTCTTTAACGTTTTGTCTTTGGGCTTAATTCTTAAAAATTGATAATCTTCAATCTTTGGAGGCGTAATTTCTCGTCTTTTATACTTTTCCAATAATTCAGCACTACCTCTTATTTGCTCAATACCCAAAGGACCTTCTACTCGCCTTTTGACTTCGTAAGACAAACCCGCAATATTTATAGCCAATTTTTCAAGCATGTTGCCCAGCGAACTGTCAAATGAACGAACCAATGCTGTGTAATATTGAATCTCGGGTCCCAAAGATGCGATAAAAACATTATGAACTTTCATATTCAACGTGCCGTTTGGATTGTCCACCTCTCCTTCGTGTCTAGCCTGAAAGCCTTCAGCATAAGATTCGACAGCCACATAAACTAATGATTTTATAGATTCTTTTTTGTCGATTTTATTATTCATCATAGAATTATTTTAACATAATTTATTTTTCTCAAATTATTCACATTAATTATTATATCAAATTAAACTCAGATATACTATTATGGATTTAAACGCTTAGGATGTCTATGACCTTGCCATTGATGATAAAATCATCAGCTGGGGTTAGATAAATTGGCTGATGTCTTTTGTTTGTTGATTCTGGGAACAGACCAATCATTTTTTGAGTTATTCTTTTAAAAAGTTTTACTGTGGCTAGGCCATCAATGACAGTTAAAACTCTATCGCCATTCTTAAAGTCTTTAACTTTGTGGTCAACAAGGATTAAGTCATCTTCTTTAATCTTCTTTCCATTTATCTTAGATAGATTCATAGAATCACCAAAAACCCTGACAGCAAATACTTCTTTATTTCTTAACAATGCTTTAGAAACTTTTAAATAACCTTCTATATTTTGTTCTGCAAAAAAAGTTGGGCTGCCTGCATTGGCCATACCTAAGACAGGAACATCAACAAAGCTCTTTTTGGCATAATTCTTTAATTCAATGCCTTTGCTTTTAGATGTTCTTTTGATAAATCCTTTTTCTTCTAAAACATTGAGGTACAAAAATACGCTTCGCAAGCTTTTGAACTTTAGCCCTAATTTAGCATTCTCGTCTTTTAGCTCTCTTATTGTCGGCATTTTCCCATTTTCAGAGAAAAACTTTTTAATAGCTTGTAATACTATTTTTTGCTTTGGAGTTAATGTTTGCATATTTTCATAATTTTATTGTTTACTTAACTTTCATATTATACTGCAACGATATATTATGACAAGTGGAAAACTGTGGATAAAAAAATGCCCTTAAACTATAAGGTCATTTTCATTATTTCTGAATATTCTTTTTATTTACAACTTTCGGCTTTTGTGAAGCCTGCGGAGAGGGCTTCGGCTTCGTCGCAGAAATACATATCGCCTTTTGCGAAATCAATTTTTACTCTTTGATAATCAGCGCAACCTGGGAGGAAATATACTTTCCCGTACCCACTCTTGGAAACATTTCCTTTTATAACGCAAGTAAGGTCTGGTGGGAAATTATTTGTTTCAAATCTTTCCATTTCTATCTCTAACTCTTCTTCACAATCAGACCACATTCCTTTTCTCATAGTCACTGCTTCATTCCTGCCATGCATTAAAATATCCCTATATCTTTTATTTTGAGACACTTCATATATATCAGCAAATCCTTGTTCTAACATATAGTCATTAACAAGAGTGTCGTCCATTGTGTCTTCTTGTGGTAAAAATACATAACGGAGCAATCTGCCAAAATTATCTACACCAGAAATATCTTTTTCTAAACGTACATATTTTCCTTCTATTAAATTACTCAAAGCTTCTTTTGATTCCGTAAAATAGCATTCTCCTCTTTCTGGAGCATCTATTTCTAAAAGACGAACTCTATTGGAGCCGTTAATTGTAATTGTATCACCATCAACTACTTCTGTCACTAAATAAAGCCTGTCTTTAGAATCATCAAAAACAGGAGTATTGTCAGAAGAATCAGAAGAATTAAGTAAGTCACTACTCAAAAAACCAGCCAGAAAAACAAGGATTATAATTAGTACTCGTCTTATTTGCGATTTTGTGTTTCTTTTTTTAATTTCTTTCATATTCTATTTAAAAATTATTTGTTTAATTTTTTTGGTTTTTTGAGACTTTTTCTGTCATCTGATTTTAACTTTCTTTCAACCTTTTTAATATCTTCTTCTGCTGGCAATCGCTCTGGATGAATTCCTCTTTTAATAAGCGTTTCTCTAACGCTTCTGTTGCTCTCAACGTGTTCTTCTGAAATACACTGTTCAGTGTCTAATCCTTTTTTCTTAGTATTGAAAATAGTAATCTCGGTTGCAAAATCTTTTGCTTTTAAAATAATTGTTGGCTGAAAATCAGCCAAAGCTCTACCTTTCGGCACGCCTAAATGGTTTTTCATTTCTTGGGTAGTATGATTGAATAAAGCTTTGTCGCCTTTGCTTCTTATTAAACCAAAATTTTTTGTACTATTGGTTTGTTGAAAAATAATTCTTGATAATTGTTTTTCCGTCTTTGAAAGTTTTTTTCTAGCTCGCAGTCTTTCTAACACCTGAATCCTTTTTTCAATTGCCTCAAATTTTCTTGTTTGTATTGCAAAATATGTTTGTGCGAAAGCAATTTCTTTCTTAGAGGAATCGCCGTTCTGAGCGATTAAATAGCAAGCATATCTTGTCAACATTATATCTGGCACAATTTTTTCTGCAGTTTTAGGCATTTTTATCGTTTTCCCGACATCGGCAAAATGATCAGAGACATTATTGTTAGATAATTCGCAAGATATCCTTGCTTTAGAAATAACCTTTAAAAAATTATCCCATTTAATATAACCAAGCAAATGTTGTAAATCTCTGGCTAACCAAAATTCTATACCATTTTTTGTTTTATGGGCGTAAAATTCAAAATCTTTAGTTAATGATTTGATAATTTCTCGTTTCATAATATTTTTTAATTAAAATAATTTCTTTTGGGGAGAGGCTTTTTTATTTTTTAGACCTGTAACTCTAATTCTTCCGTATACTCCGTCATAACCTTCTTCTTTAATTATCTCTCCTTTTCTCATTTTAATGATAGACAAAGCTAATTCGGGAGAAGATATTTTTTCTAATTCTTTTTGAGAGAGATGAAGCAAGATATTAAATTCATTCTTTCCTTTAGAAATCAAAGAGTCATATTCTTTTTGAACTGTCTTAGATTTAGGTCCTACTCCTTTTATTTCAGAAATCAATTCAGGCAAAGGAATAATACTCTTAAATGGTATAGCTTTAGGCGGAATAAATCCTACGGGACGGTCAGCAAGCTCATTAACTCTATGCAAAACTCCAATAGTTAGAGGGCGATGACATTTGGGACAAATATTTTTATTTTTTACAGATTCTTGAGGTGTCATTTTTACATCACAAGCCCGATGTCCATCCAAATGATATTTCCCTTCCTCTGGATAAAATTCAATGGTATATTCTAATCCTTTCTTGGTTTTAATCGCATTAGTTAAATTAGAATAAGTTAATTTTTTTAAATTAAAAACATTAGCTTCTCTTCCTAAATTTCGAGGACTATGTGCATCAGAATTACTGAGTAAAGTATATTTATCTAAAGCCGATAAACGCCAATTCATAGCTGGGTCTGAGCTTAAACCCGTTTCCATGGTATAAACCTTAGAACTCATTTTTCCAAAGCATTCTTCTACTGTATCAAATCCTGACTTTGCGCCAAATAGAGAAAACCAAGGGGTCCAAATATGCGCACAAATTAAAAAACATTTCGGAGAAATGTCAAAAATAATCTTAGTTAATTCTTCAGCATCAACACCTAATATTGGTCGGCCATCTGATCTTATATTAAACCTTTTGTCTAATGTTTTATTAATTTTTTCAACTATTTCTAAACTTGGGGCCAAAAATACTAAATGAATACGACGGCATCTACCATTTTTTGTGTAGATACAAGATAATTCAGAAGTTAGTATAAAATTAGTTAGATATTTACTTTTTTTTACTTGATAAATTCCTTCTGCTACTAAATGTAATTTACTTTTTAATTCTTTAAACCAAGAAGGATGAGTAAAATCTCCAGTACCCAAAACCTGAATTCCTTTAATTTGAGCCTCTTTATCTAAATGTTCTAAATCCATCTTTGGAGATGTGGCTCTAGAATATTTAGAATGAATATGTAGATCGGTTATATAATACATACATTTATATTAAGAACCCTTTGCTTCACTCAGGAACCTT
>Ga0307991_1001833_pt1 | contig 14656 bp, 12 predicted proteins | sample EllFjometagen131_FD_203146 | JGI IMG/M metagenome (GOLD analysis project Ga0307991, IMG submission 203146) | Marine microbial communities from Ellis Fjord, Antarctic Ocean - #131 | ecosystem: Environmental > Aquatic > Marine > Unclassified | place: Southern Ocean | collected 2014-10-08
GTTATCTTATAAAAGAAAATGTTAAAGTTTGTAATTTGGAGACAATAATTAAAGATTTAACAGAAAAAACTTACTAAAATTGATAGAAAAGAAAAATACAGCAATTAATAAAAAGCCTGAAACAGCAGTTTTGATAGGACTTGTAACTAACTTACAAGACAAAGAAAAAGTACAAGAATACCTTGATGAACTCTCCTTTTTGGTAGAAACAGCCGGTGGCATTCCTGTTGAAAGATTCACACAAAATCTTGATCATCCTAACTCACGTACTTACGTTGGTTCAGGTAAACTGGATGAAATAAAGCAATATGTTAAAGCTGCTGAAATTGATATGGTTGTTTTTGATGATGAGCTCGGCGGCTCGCAAATTAGAAATATTGAAAAAGCACTTGAGTGTAAAGTACTCGACCGCACAAATTTAATACTCGACATTTTTGCAAAACGAGCAAAGACTGCTCATGCGAAGGTACAAGTTGAACTAGCTCAATATCAATACTTACTACCACGTTTAACAGGAATGTGGACTCACTTGGAACGACAACGGGGTGGTATTGGCATGCGTGGACCGGGTGAAACAGAAATTGAAACCGACAGACGAATTATTAGAGATAAAATTAGTCTTCTTAAAAAACGACTTATTCAAATTGATAAGCAAAAAGCTACCCAGCGCCAAAATAGAGGGCAATTAATTAGAGTTGCTTTGGTTGGCTACACAAATGTTGGCAAATCAACAATTATGACTTTACTCAGCAAGTCGCCAGTATTTGCCGAAAATAAACTATTTGCCACGCTCGACACAACCGTTCGAAAAGTTGTAGTTGATAATTTACCATTCTTACTATCTGATACAGTGGGCTTTATTAGAAAATTACCTCATGGCTTAGTTGAGTCATTTAAATCAACGCTGGATGAAGTTAGAGAATCTGATATTCTTGTTCATGTTGTTGATATTTCGCATCCTGAATTTGAAGACCAAATAAAAACAGTTTCGGAAACATTGGCTGAAATTGGAGCAGGCGAAAAAAAAGTAATTATGGTTTTTAATAAAGTAGATGCCTACAGCTGGGTTGAAAAAGAGGAAGATGACCTCGAACCTACTACAAAAGAAAATATCAGCATTAGCGAATTACAAAACACATGGATGGCTAAAGATAATAACCCTTGTATTTTTATCTCAGCCAAAACAAAAGAAAATTATCATGAGTTTCGTCAGCTTCTTTATGATAATATTAAAGAGATTCATGCTGTTAAATATCCATATAATAATTTTTTATATTAGTGTTTAACAATAAGTCAAATTAAACCTTAACTTTGCGATTCAATGTTTAATTATGGACACGATACAAAAATATATTACTATTAATCCTGATATACGTTTTGGGAAACCATGCATAAAAAATACACGCATAACAGTTTCAGACATATTAGGTTGGTTGGCTTCAGGAATGTCTATTGAAGAGATTGTGAAGGATTTTCCTGAAATTAACAGAAAGCATATTCTATCAGCTTTATCATTTTCTGCTAGAAGAGAGCAAAGTATTAAAACAGTAGTTTATGATTAAATTACTATTTGATGCAAATATCTCTTATAGAATTAAAAAGAAAGTTGACTCTTATTTTGGAGAATTACTACATGTTACTGATACTAACTTGCCAGTTCCTGCAAAAGACAGCGAAATATGGGAATGGGCTAAAAAAAACAACTATTTGATTGTTAGTTATGATGAAGATTTTGAATCATTAGTAGCTTAAAAGGCTTTCCTCCTAAGATAATTATTCTGCGTATTGGAAATCAGTCAACACAATTTATTGCAAATCTCCTAATATCATATAGCGATACAATTAAGCAATTAAACATATGATTTTTAAACTGATTTTTCTAACTACTATTTCTGCTTTTTTGTATAACTATACTAACTCTTTAAGTAGTAGACTCAAGTACATATTTAAACCTCTAACCACCATCTTGGTTATCGCTATTGCCGGGTTTCAACAATATGAAAGTCAAAATTTATATGGCTATCTTATAATTGCAGGTTTAGTTTTTTCCCTCTTGGGGGATATTTTCCTTATGTTGCCGAAGGATAAGTTTGTACAAGGTTTAGCTTCATTTCTAATAGCTCATATTTTCTATATAGTAGCTTTCAGCTCTGGTTTTGGTCCATTTTTAGAAATAGGATATTTAATTCCGGCTGTAATTTATGCTTCTGTATTTTTATGGATATTATTGCCCAAAACGGGTAAAATGAAAATACCCGTCCTAATTTATGCTCTTGTTCTGATGGTTTTTTTATGGCAAGCCTTAGGCAGATTCTACTATCTGGGAAACCAAGCATCATTATATATTATAATTGGTGCTGTTCTTTTTGTTATTTCTGATACAATATTAGCTTACTCCAGATTTATTAAGAATTATAGTACATCAGCAGCATTAATACATACAACATATTGGGGTGCACAAGTTTTTATTGCTTTGTCCATTTAATAATAGGGTTCTACTACGAATTTAGTGGAATCAAACAAATGCTAAAATGATTGAATGCTAAAATGCGAGAATAAAAAGAATATACAAAATTTAAAAAAGAATATTATAATATTCAAACCGTTTATTATCAAAGATTTAATTATCATGAAATATTTAAGCATTTAAGCATTATCGCATTTTATCATTATAAATTAATTAATAGAATTATAAAATAATATTACCATTAAAATAGCAGCAGAACCAATAATAGCTCATATAGTTTTTGTTTATCGCAAAGTTGCAAAGCCGCAAAATGTTATTTATCAACATAATAAATGTTCAATATGCATTTTATAAGTATTTGAATATGTACATGTTACGAACACTTAACGAACTATTGATTTAAGTTTAGCCTTCCTAAAAATAATAATAGGTATTAACACAATCAACCCAACGCTAATTATCATTATCAATTCGTAAATAATCACAGGTATGCCTGATGGTATAAAGCCTATAAAGAAACAACTAAGCACGGTTATAAACCCGATCCCAGCAACAACCCAAACGCCTATTTTACCACCTGGTATTTTATATGGTCGTGGTGTATTAGGATGAGTATATCTTAGCTTAATTACTGATATAAACATCATAACATACATTATAGAATACAATAAAACAGCTATGCTTGTTAATATTATAAATGCTATGTCCACACTTTTCAAAATAAGTATAAAAGTACCTACAAATGATAGAATAATTGCCTGAGAAACTATGAGATTTATTGGCACTCCTCTACTGTTCACTTTTGTAAAAAACTTAGGAAGCATACCCTCATCAGCTGCTTCATGCAAACCTTTTAACGGGCCAACAACCCATGTGCTTATCTGTCCTATTGCACCAAAAACTATTAAAGAGGCACTAAGTGGAATAAGCCAAGGTATATTAAACACTTTTGAAAGCACGGCAAAACCCTGAACAGCACCAGCCACTAAATCAAGGTTTTTAATAGGCAACACAAACGAAAGCGAAAACCCTGCAGCTAATGTTAATGAGAACCCAAGTATTGCCGATACAAAAATTGCAATAGGAAAATTCCTACGAACATTTTTTATTTCTCTGGCATATGAAGCAGAAACTTCAATCCCAACAAAACCAAATACAAAACTAAGAAGCATAATTAGGTTTTTTGAATCTCCAATACTAGGAAACAAGCTCTGTGTGCTAATGCTATAATCAAGATGTATGGTATTGCCATTTATTGCATAAATAATTCCCAAAACTATAAGTGCAATAATGGGAATAAACACACCCGAAACAACGCATACCTTACTTATCATCCCTGAAAGTTTAGGACCAAGCAAATTTAGCAACGAAACAAGCCAATAAATAATAACAATAACCCCAAAAATGAAATATTTATTTTTTGCCAATTCAGGATTAAACAAATATGCCATTGTAGCTGCAATATATGCAAGTATTGAAGTCATTCCAAACATTGATTGAGCCCATTGCAGCCAAACAGCAACAAACCCAAATTTAGGACTAATTGCAGTACTCACCCAGTAATAAACTCCGCTATGAGGCCAAGCTGTTGCAAGTTCAGCCGAAACCAATGCTGCAGGAATTAAAAATGCAAATGCTGCAATTACATTAAAAAATATCATCTGCATACCAACTTCAGTCATCATTGGCACATTTCGCAATGTTAAAAACAATGCAGATGTAATCATTATAAGGGAAAAAACGCTCATTGTCCCGTTACCTTTTTCACTTCGACTTATATTGCTTTTCGAGATCATTATTTTTTTGGTATATTGGCAAATATATGATTTTTATGCTTCTTGTTTAGGCAAGATATCTCATGAAGATGATTATTTTTGCCAGATGATTTTTTTAACCATTGCAACTGTTATTCTCGTCACAAGTTTAGTGCTGGGATATCTTATTATCCGAAATTTTAGTAAGCCTTCAGAAAGGCATACCAGTACACTTAAAGATGAGAGCATCAAACTTAAGGAAGTTAGTATTCCCACAGAAAATAATAAAAAGCTTTTTGGTTGGTGGATCGAAGCAAAAACAAAGGCTCCAACTATAATACTAATGCATGGATGGGATAGAAATATTAGTAGACTCATCCCCTACATTAAAAATCTTCATGGACAAGGGTTTAATCTCCTCGCTTTTGATTCGAGACACCATGGCAATAGTGACTCTGATGATTTTTCATCGATGGTTAAATTTGCACAAGATATAAGCGCAAGTATAAATTTTATTGAGAAGAAACCAGCTGTAGAAAAGGATAATGTTTTTATCATAGGACTTTCCATTGGTGGTGCAGCCTCAATATATGCTGCCGCTGCTGATTACAGAATTAAAAAGATAGTAACCATAGGTACACCATCAAACCCCGCACAAGTTATGACAATGCACATGCGTAAAAAGCGTATACCTCAACCTATAATTTGGGCTGCATTTAAAATTATGGAGTTTCGAATTGGCAAACGTTTTACACAACTTGCATCAGCAAATAATGTCTCAAAAACTAATGCGCAGATATTATTAATTCATGGAACAAATGATAAGGTTGTACCATTTTCTCAGGCAAAAATAATTATTGATGCCGCAAATAAGGATCAAATAAAATTATGGGCTATTGATGGAAAAGGTCATAGTAACTGCCATTATGAACATGGTTTTTGGGATAACATAATTGAATTTTTGCGGCAATAATATCCTGTAGAACCAACCAAATAATTATTTAATTTCGCTATCTTAAAATTGGCTGATATTTTTTATGATTTACAAATTACATAATCCAAAAAAATATTGCTAATTATTAACTAGAATACTGATAACCATGGATATAAAAGAATTTCTTGATCAAGATCAAAAAAAAGACTTATTAAGATTACTCACAGCTGGATCCGTTGATGATGGCAAATCTACTCTAATTGGAAGACTATTATTCGACAGTAAAAAGTTATATGAAGATCAACTGGATGCCTTAAAACGTGATAGTGAACGTGAGGGACATGCCGGTGAAGAAATTGATTATGCCCTGTTGCTTGATGGCTTAAAGGCTGAACGTGAGCAAGGTATAACCATTGATGTTGCTTATAGGTATTTTTCAACAGCAAAACGAAAATTTATTATTGCAGATACTCCAGGTCATGAACAATATACCAGGAACATGGTTACAGGAGCTTCAACTGCCAACCTTGCAATCATATTAATTGATGCACGAAAAGGTGTAATTACTCAAACTCGCCGACATTCATTTTTGGTTTCCCTGCTAGGAATAAAACACATTGTGCTTGCAGTAAATAAAATGGATTTGGTTGATTACAGTCAGGATGTTTATGATAAAATTTGTAAAGATTACTCAGATTTTGTTACACCACTTGGTTTTCCCGATATCAGCTTTTTTCCGCTATCTGCATTAAAAGGTGAAAATGTTGTTGACCTATCTGATAAAATGCCCTGGTACCATGGCAAAAGCATTCTTGAGCATCTTGAAACAATCCATATAACTAGTGATAGGAATTTTACTGACTTTCGTTATCCTGTTCAATACGTAGTACGGCCAAGCTTAGATTACCGAGGATTTGCTGGCAATGTTGCATCAGGTATTGTTAAGCAAGGTGATGAGGTAATGGTACTACCATCTCGAAAAAAGTCAATTGTAAAAGAAATTGTTACCTACGATGGTAATCTTGATTATGCATTTCCACCACAGTCAGTTACAATTACTTTAGAAGATGAAATTGATGTTTCGAGGGGAGATATGTTAGTTCACCCAAACAACGTACCTAAGGTTGAGCGCCATTTTGAAGCAATGCTTGTTTGGATGGATGAGAAGCCAATGAATAGTATAACACAGTTCATAATTAAACATGCATCACAAACAACCAAAGCCAGAATTGACAAAGTTCGTCATATAGTTGATGTAAATACTTTAGAAAAAAAGGATGCTTCAACATTTGAACTAAATGAAATTGGAAGAGTTGTGATTACTACAACTAAGCCATTATTTTTTGATGCATACAAAAAAAATCACGAAACTGGTTCATTTATTTTTATTGATCCAATCACACATAATACTTGTGCGGTTGGTATGATTATAGACAAGCTTAGTAGCGACGAACTTCCGAGCAAAATAGTTAATATTGATCGTGAAAAAATATCAAGTGGTGTTGGGCTCATATCCAAATTAGAATTTGAGAAAAGCTATGAGCAATCAGGGTCAACAATTTGGATTACAGGGTTACACGGCTCAGGTAAAAACGAACTTGCGTATACACTTCACCGCAATTTATTTGATATGGGGGCAAAAGTAATGCTGCTGGATGGAAAATCAGTTAGGTTAGGATTATCACGTGAGTTAGATTATTCACCAACCGACAGAGCAGAGCATTTACGTAGAGTTGCGCACTTGTGTCGTTTAATGAATGATCAAGGAATATTAGTTATCTGTTCATTTGTATCTCCTGATGAAGAAATAAGAAATCAGGTTAAAGAAATTATTGGTAAAGACAATTTTGATCTAATTTATTTAGATGCTGATGTTGATTTTTGTCGTAACAATGACGAATATAGCATATACAAACAAGCTGATCACGGAAAATTAAAATATCTTCCAGGTGTTGACATGGAATATCAATCACCTTCATCACCATCTCTTAAACTTACTGCTACAGATAAAGAAAATAACCTTGAAAATTTACTTGGCTATTTATCTGAAAAGAAAATTTATCCAATATAGAGTGTAAAACAGAAAATTATTATTACTGGTTCTTTGGCCGGTTGGAAGAGTAAACAATTTTCCAATCTTTTGCCATATCAATAACAAAAAATAATTGAGAACGTATAAAAGTACTAAAAAAGTAATCTAATAAATTGATTACCAGTATAATATGTGGATGAAATTGTGTAAATTTATGGTATTCAAACACATAAAAACATATCCAACCAACCTTACCAATAGTCAATGGAAAGCAATGGTACAGATTGCAATGAGCAAACTTATGCTTAACAGAATTAAAAAATAAAATTTAGACAGTTTCTAGTAAAAACAATTAATTTAGCGGTTCTTCAAACCGAACAGCAACCAAAAGCTCAATTGGAGTCAATTGTATACCTGTCTACTTTGGACTGGGGATGAATATATGCAATGGTAACTACCTCATAATATTAAACATACTAATAAACAAACCAAAATGAGAATAAAAACCACACTTTTGATGCTTTGGCTGGCCCTAGCCTCAGCCACCATGGCCCAACCCTGGAATGCCTTGCTTCCTAGTGACAGGGAGCCTAACTTTTATGATTACCAAAAAGCCTTTGAGCAGTATTGGGCGCCTTACGAACTGCATGACGGATACTCCCTTGATGAACGGGGTGACTCGCAGAAAGCCTATGGATATAACCAGTTCAAGCGCTGGGAACACCGTTGGTCGAGCCAGATTAACCCGGCTACGGGGGCCTTTCCCGAGACCCACGACTGGGAAGTTTACCAGCAACAGGTCGCACGTATGAGCCAGAAACAAAGCGGTCATCACTTTTCCCCCGGCATCTGGTCGTCAATGGGACCCTACCACTCGCCGGGTGGATATGCCGGACTAGGTCGAATTAATTGTGTAGCTTTTCACCCCTCCGATGACGAGGTAATCTATGCCGGAACACCTGCCGGCGGTTTGTGGAAGACCATGAATCATGGCATCGACTGGTTCCCGCTGGGGAATGAGCTGGCTTCGTTGGGGGTTAGTGATCTGTTGGTTGTAGTGGACAATGACACCGAGACCCTCTACATGGCTACCGGCGACAGCGATGCCTTCAGCACCTACAGCATTGGTGTGCTAAAGAGCACCGATGGTGGGTATACCTGGTATACTACAGGACTGCAATTTAACACCTCCGACATGGCATTAATATTTGACCTTGTGGTAGACCCCGACAACCCGCAACGGATCTTTGCCGCCACCAATATGGGGGTTTTCAGGACAATGAATGGCGGCAATAACTGGGAAACGGTTGCCAACAGCGGGATAGTGGGGCTACGCATGCACCCAGCCAACCCCATGATACTCTATGCTTCGAACTCCCATGGCGAAGTTTATAAAACCAACAATGGCGGAACAACCTGGAGCCTATCATTGGATCTACTGGAAGGTCACTATACCAAATTGGGAGTCAGCGCCGCCAATCCTGACCGTGTTTATGCCGTGGTTGGCAATGCCTCCAGTGGTCTGCTGGGCATTTACCGTTCAGATGATGCGGGTGACAATTTCAGTTTGATATACAATGAAAAGAATCTCCTTGGATGGGTTTGCGCTGGTGATGACAACGGCGGTCAGGCTTTTTACGATCTGGTGATTGCTCCTGACCCACTGGAAGCCGACCGGGTATTGGTGGGAGGTATAAATACCTGGGGATCGGTTGATGGAGGGTTGACCTGGTCGCTGGTTACGCATTGGTCCCATAATTGCCAGGGAACAGTGCCCATCATTCATGCCGACAAGCATGCCATCGTCTGGCATCCACAAACCCATGCCCTCTACGAAGGCAATGACGGAGGCTTGTATGTGAGCTATAATAACGGCATCAATTACAACTACCTAAGCTCCGGCATGGAAATCAGTCAAATGTATGGCGTAGCTAGCTCACAGCTCACTCCCGATATGGTGCTTACCGGTCTGCAGGACAACGGAACAAAAGGTATGGTTGATGGGATCTGGTACGATGTAATTAGTGGCGATGGGATGCTTTGCTATATCCAAGCCTCAAATGACAGCATCCAATTGGGCTCATTACCCAATGGGGAAATTTCAGGCACCACGGATCTATGGACCAATACTTATCCGCTCACATCGACACTCGAAGGCTCAGGAGCCTGGGTAACACCCTATTTGCCAGACCCTACAATTGACACTATCCTTTATGTGGGGTACAATGAACTATACCGCTCGGTCATCTTGGGTGAAACCTGGGAACAGCTTAGCCAGTTTAATGGCGAATTACTCAAAGTACTCGACATTGCTCCTGCTGACAATAAGTATATCTACACCGGTACAGACACAATCCTCTATGCCTCATCCGACAGGGGAGCTACCTGGACCACAATTACCGGCGATCTTCCCGTGCAGTCAGGAATCATCACCGATGTTACCGTGAAAGCCAACGACCCCATGACACTTTGGGTTACCTTGGGAGGATATGCGGAGACCAAGGTTTTTGAAAGCAATAATGGCGGCACCACATGGGCCGACATAAGCCTAGGTTTGCCTGCTATTCCAGCACATAACCTGGTACAGTATAATAAGAATACAACCACCGAACTCTATGTGGCCATGGATGTGGGCATCTTTGTCAAGATTGGCAACAACCCCTGGGAACCCTATTTTGAAGGCATGCCCAATGTACCGGTTTACTACCTCGACATATACTATGACGCTACCATCCCTGATAACAGTCGCCTCAGGGCTGGCACCTATGGTCGGGGTTTGTGGGAGTCGCCACTGTACAACAGCAGTATCAGCATCAGCGAAACATTTGACGACTGCTACCGCATCGGACCGAACCCAGCAGGGGATATTCTAAGCATAACTTTTGATCGCGAAGGTAGCCACGCCATCGCCCTCATTGATATGCTGGGCAGAACCGTCATCCAAACCACAACCAACGAACGGCACCACAGCCTCGACTTGTCGAGACTTCCCGCTGGATACTATAACCTGGGTATCACCGATGCCAACGGTTTGCGTACGGCCAAGACTGTAGTTCACAGGTAGTTTGGTTTCTTAAACCTGTAATTGCAGATAATAGCAGGCAAACCTAGGCATGGTCGATCCATGTGTTGAAGGCATTTACTTGACCTGTTTTATACAACTTGGTACATGCATGAATTATTCAGAAACTGTTTAACTGTGTTTTGGAATACTAATTTTAATACATTTGTGTTTTCACAATTAATTTCACCTTTAACTTAATACAAAATAATATGATTAAAAAACTTAACTTTTTGATTCTAGTTGGCATTCTAATAACATTTGGGATATCAACAGCAAATGCTAAAGAAAAGCCAAATAAAAAAAGAAACAAGCCTAATATTATTTTAATAGTTTCGGATGATACCGGGTGGGGAGACCTTGGTATATATGGTGGTGGAGTAGGCCGCGGAATGGCAACCCCAAATCTTGATGAAATTGGTAATGAGGGAATGCAATTTTGGTCATTTTATGGTCAGCCAAGTTGCACTCCTGGCCGAGCTGCAATGCAAACAGGACGAATACCTAATAGGAGTGGAATGACTACCGTTGCTTTTCAAGGGCAAGGAGGTGGCTTGCCGGCTGCCGAATGGACACTTGCATCAGTACTTAAGCAAGCCGGTTACAACACCTATTTTACAGGTAAATGGCATCTTGGCGAAGCTGATTACGCTATGCCAACAGCACAAGGATATGATAAAATGAACAATGTAATTCTATATCACCTAAATGCTTATACTTACGCCATTCCATCATGGAATCCTGATATGTCACCTGAAATGGCAGAGTTTTTTAAAAAAGCAACAAAGGGTATTCTTCAAGGAGTAGCAGGAGGACCAATCAAAGATGTTGAACCTGTTACTAACGCAAATATTGCTGAGTTAGATATGAATATGACAGATTCTACACTTGTACAACTTGACGAATATGCAAAAAGTGACGCACCATTTTTTATGAGTATAAATTTTGCAAAAAATCACCAACCAAATTTACCTGCCAAAGGATTTGAATTTAAATCGGCTGCTAAAAGTAAATATGCAGACGCTGTTGTTGAGCTAGATTATAACATAGGTCGTATTATGGATAAAGTTCGCGAGCTTGGTATTGAGGATGAAACTTTGGTTATATATACTGTTGATAATGGTTCATGGCAAGATGTTCATCCCGATGCAGGTTACACACCTTTTAGAGGATCAAAGGGAACGGATCGTGAGGGAGGAAGCTTAGTTCCTGCAATGGCTTGGTGGCCAGGTCAAATTAAGGCTGGAACAGATAATCATGACATAGTTGGTGGATTGGATTTAATGGCAACATTTGCAGCATTAGCTGATATTGATTTACCAAAGAATGATAGAGATGGAGTTCCAATAATTTTTGATAGTTATGATATGGCTAATATTCTTTTTGATGAAGGAGAACCTCTAAGGAAAAACTGGTTCTATTTTACAGAGGCTGAGCTATCTCCTGGAGCAATAAGAGTTGGAAAATTTAAAGCTATCTATAATACCAGAGGCGATAATGGAGCAATGGCAGGTAGTGATATGCCAGGTCAGCAATTAGGATGGAGAGGATCGGAAGCATACGTTGCAACAGTACCGGCTGTTTATGATTTATGGCAAGACCCACAAGAAAGATATGATGTGTTTATGAATAGCTTTGCTGAAAAAACTTGGACAATGGTTATGTTTTCGGCAGCTCAGCAAAAATTGATGGAGAGTTATGCAAAATATCCTCCACGTAAATTACAAAGTGAAACATATACAGGACCTATGACTATCAGTAAATACCGCACTATAACTCATGTGAAAGAATTACTGAAGAAAAAGAAAATAATTTTACCTGAATAATCGTATTTTTTATAATAATGTTTTGATGCAATAGCCTATAGATATCTATGGGCTATTTTTTATATACGAAACTTATCATAATAATATATAAAGATTAGTTTTACGCTAATCTTTATATATTTGCTTACGTCAAAAGAAATGGAATAACCCGAATACATACTATAAAATTCTTAACAGATAATTACTAAGAATTATTCTATTTTTTTAAAAATCTATAAAAAAACAATTATGGCTTTTATTTTCATTTCCTATTTTGCAGCCTTCCTTCTTGTTATGAAAGGCAACAAAAAACTTGGTTACATACTATTTGTTGTGAGTACTTTGCTTAGCATATTTATGTTCTTTTATCATACAACATCATCACTCAACTTAAACTTTTAATATGAACTCCAAAGGACTATATATTGCGAATAGCACAGCTATGCTAATGGTTTCATCAGCATTAGTAGGTGCTCTGTTTTTTCAATTTGTTTTGCACGAAAACCCATGTCCGCTATGTTTATTGCAGCGAATGGGAATGTTTGGTGTTATACTAGGGCTAACTTTTAACACCTATTTTGGATTTAGAAAAGAACATTTTGGAATAGTGATTATCGGAGCGCTAGTGGGAGTTACTTTTTCAACTAGACAGATATTATTACATATTTGCCCTGTAGTTGGTGAGGCAACTGGTTACGGTGAGCCCGTTTTTGGTATGCACCTTTATACGTGGGGAGTGGTAATATTTGTGCTCAGTATTATTGGATCTGTTGTTTTTCTATTTCTTACCAAAGACGAAAAGCCAAACACAAAGCGCAAACCACTAAATTTTGAGAAAATAACAATGTATTTTATGATGCTACTTGTTTTTATTAATATTGTAGCTACATTTTTTGAATGTCAAATCGGACCTTGTTGCGAAAATGGACCTTGTCCGTGATGCCCAAATAAACCAATGGACTAAAAGCACCATAGTTTTGGTTACGAATGAAATTCAATTTATGAAATAAAAAAAAGGTTTGAAGTTTAAAGACTGAAGCTTGAAGCAAGTCTCATCCGACTTCTGACTTCAGACTTCAGACTTCCGACTTCCGACTTCAGACTTCAGACACACTTTAAGAGTATATTTTTAGAACCTAAAGCGACATGCACTAAAAGTGCATAGTTTTAACTATTTCTGAGACCAATAAATCATTATTATTATTTCCTGCCATAATCAGCCGGAATTTCACCCCATAATTTGGTTGGCCATTTTAGTATTTTAACATTTACAGGGTTTGCTTTTAGCCATGCAACTCCATTATCAAGAGCTTTAAATATTTCAGTATTTATAGATGTGCGCTCAAGTTTTGTGTTAACACGTTTATTCCTTACCCATGCCATAGCTGTCATGGAGTCAGAGTATATGGGGTAACTCAATTTATGCTTTTTGAGCCAAGCAAGAGCAAGTATAATTGCCAAAAATTCGCCAATATTTACGGTTCCCATTTGGTAAGGCCCTCGTCTAAAAAGCTCTGTTTCAGTATCTGTAAACACACCTCTAAATTCCAAAGCACCCGGATTTCCTGAGCAAGCTGCATCCACCGAAATACTATTTAAAATAGGTTTGTTGCTAGTAGTTAATTCGTGGAGATCCTTTTTACCTTTTAACTGTGTTATTTCCCAATACGATTTTTGTAAAGCTCGCTGAGCCTCATCTTTATTGGCGAATGATTTATACTGAGCACCATCATATCCTTGAACTTGCTGTTTACACTCATCCCAGCTTTGGTAAATACCAGGACGAATACCTCTCCAAACCGCATAATATTTTTGTTTTGCTTTTTTACTCATTATCATAAACTAATTAATCAACAAAGATACTCAAACATTGTGCTATCTTTGTAATCAAAAAAATAAACAAATGTATAAAGTATTACCATCGTTGATAATTATTTTATTACTAACGAGTTGTAATAGCAATACTACCTTTAAAGAGTATAAAAAATTTGATGATATTAGCTGGAATAGGTTCGATATATTGGAATTTTATGTGCCTGTTCAAAAAAAAGAACCCCTTGACTTATATTTAGCTCTCCGTCATCACACCAATTTTCCATACAGTTACATTGATGTTACTATTACACTTAATACACCTGATGGTGAAATGCGTTCGCGAGATTATCGTTTTCGATTAAAGGATACTGATTTAAAATGGAAAGGCAGTGGCATGGGTGATCTATGGGATATTGAATTACCCATTAGAAAAGAAATGCTTTTCAATAAAAACGGCATCTGTAAAATACAAATTGAAAATAAAATGCACAGGGTTGAAACCCCTGGCATTATTGAAGTTGGGCTGATAATTAAAAGGAATACTAACAATTAGTAAGAATATATTATTCCAATAATAGCAAATATAATTTTCTTTAATTTTATCTTTTTCCTAGCCATCGTATTTTTTGATTTTCAGTTTATCCAACATGACGCCAGCTAACAAATAATATCAATGAGTCTAGTCTAAAAACAGGCAATTGTCACAAAAAGAGTTATTTTGAGGGATATTTTAATTTTTTGAAATTCAGTGATGCCTTAGCATCAGTAAATTGAAAAAAGTGAAAATA